>Ga0123354_10017372_pt1 | contig 11274 bp, 5 predicted proteins | sample TergutLab28metaG_2_FD_97872 | JGI IMG/M metagenome (GOLD analysis project Ga0123354, IMG submission 97872) | Labiotermes labralis P4 segment gut microbial communities from Petit-Saut dam, French Guiana - Lab288 P4 | ecosystem: Host-associated > Arthropoda: Insects > Digestive system > Gut ... | reverse complement strand
TGTATGTATGTATGTATGTATGTATTTATGCATGTATGCATGTATGTATGTATGTGTGTGTCTGTACTTTGACGTCATAAGCCATGCACACTGTCTAGAGTACTTGTCTGTCCATTGTTCAGTGTCTTAGTCCTAGACTCTGCTAGTGTGCAAAGTTTTGGCATAGTATCAGTGACACAATATTAAGACAGTAGGTACAGTGTATCTGCCAGTCTAGGCCTTGCACAACAAATCGTACCTCATAAGCGATAACACTTTCGTTTATACTATAACAGTAATTTAGTCACTTGAACGGTAGCAAGCCTGTCCGCCATCTAGTTCAAGAGACTTTTCTGCTGGTAGAGGACAGAGAGACAATATGTTAAAGTTACATAGGCATTCGCCGGTCCCAGTGGCCGCGCGGTCGAAGGCGTAGGTCTACGGCCGCTCGCCTGTTGAGATTGTGGGTTCGAATCCCATCATTGTCATAGATGTTTTTCTGTTGTGAGTGTTGTCTGTTGTCAGATAGAGGTCTCTGTAACGAGCTGATCACTCGTCCAGAGGAGTCATACTGACTGGTGCGTCGTTGTGTGTGATCTAGAAACTTCTTGAATGAGGGTGCCCTGGCCCACTTGGGGGGGGCTGTCGCGCCAAGTACAAACAAATAAATATGGGCATTCGATAGAACGGGTTCAGGGGAGGGGTGAATGTCATAGCCCTGCGCACTGCCGTGGAATATGCACGGTGAACACTGACTGTCACAAAGGGCCATTTTAGGGCGGCAGGTTGGACCCGAAGAACGGGCTATAAATGATGTAAAATTATGTTCTTATTCAGTGACCAATCCAAGGGATCATCTGACACGACGGTGCATGTCCTGTGCCGCAAATCGAGCGGTATGAGATATGGCTGTATAAGTTGATTGTTCACTGGACCAGTAAAAAATCGTCAAAGCTTAGAATCAGTTACTGAAACAGTAAATATTACATATGAATATAAGGACATGGTGCATAATAAATAATCTGGTCTAGGACTATACTGTACACCCCTGCATAGCAGCTAATGTTCTTAGAACCAAAACAGCTAATGGGCTAGCAGCTAGCAGTTTGTTCTCCATAACTCTGCTTTATGGCACGATCTTGAAAGGAAATGTGTTTATTGTTTTTTCTGGGTGACGCTTCCGTCGTTTGTTCTTACGTTAGAAATATGGAAAAGTGGAGTTTGGCACAACGCAGTCCCAAGCGTGCTGTAGAGGCCATGGTTGTAACGTCATGTACAAATATTTCGTAAAAAAATGTATCGTTATAAATATTGAAATCAACATCACACTTATAAGCTATAAAATTAATACACTTCACCACTTAATGATGATGTCATCAAATGCAGGAGGATTTAATGGGTGGAACACGCGGCCCGATCGAGGAAGATGAAGAATATGTACACAGTTGCATTCGACTCCACTCAAGATCTCTAGACTTAAATTGGAGAATAGACGTAAACATGGCGGATACAGCGTACGAACCGAGAAAGACATTTCTGGTTCTGGTTCTGTTACCAGCGGAGAATATATTTGTGTCTTGAACTATTAACAACTTACGCAGAAAGATGTTGCCTTAGGAGTTCCACTAAATATGCGCGGTATTGTAAATGACCAAACGGGGTTTCAAAACAGAAATTCGGCTGTCGGTAAATATAGGATTACAGAAAGTTGCGTTATAAATAGCTGGTTTGTGGCCACATATCTACATTAGTTGCGCTAATACACGACATAATAATATCTTGGTTGACAGTTTTTCCAAATTACTTTTATATTTACTTTATACTGATGGAAAGAACGAGAATTCTTTATTTGTCCCTCTTCTCATCCTCATTTGTTCTTACGTCACAGCCCTTTGTTTCATTATACTTAGGAGTTTACTTGTTTCTTTATTCGCACATTTTTCGTGCGCAATTGAGAGCATGTAGAGGACGTTAGGTCTTTTAGTCATTAAAATGATGTGTTCTTCAAAAGTTGTTTGTTACTGAGCTGACAAACAAGTTGTTGATTCTAAAAACGAATCTATTTTTTTCACTGTCATGGAAGGATATTACTGTGTAGAGTACTGCTGCTAAGCGTTTATACGTTCCAGTAGGTTACAATTGTTTTCCCGTTGGTTAGTGATATGTTTAGTAAGTTACCAAGCTGTATATTTGGTTAGCAGTGGACCTGTATGTTTTTGCGATGCTAGTATACGGGACACGAGGTCCATGTCAGCGGTCTAATATAAATGATTCCTTGTCGTCACAGTTGTCTGGGAGTCTCAGCTGACGAACATGCAGCATATTACTAAATATAAGTGTGGTGAGTCTGAAAGAGATTTGACAGTTGGAGACAGGTGCTGGGGCGGTTCAAAGGGGTGCCTGTCAGCTCACGCGCGCGACAAAACGAGGGGAGACTGCCACTCAAATGTGAATTGAGGCAGGTCGCTGGCATACGATTCTGCTGTGCTTTTATGGTTCACTTTTCCCACTTCGAACTTCCTTGGCAAAGTCGCGAAAGGCCTAGAAAAATGAAAAAAATGTATAACATCTATTGTAATGAGAAGTTTGTCGTTTGTACTCTTCACTTAAGGTTTGTCCTACCGAATATCGTGATTTAGTGGATGTTGGTATTAGTAGGTCCAGGGTTTTGATCTCGGCTGTAGATGGACTATTGCCAGTGAAAATATTTATGGCTTTCCTCTCAGTTTCTCCGGGAAAATATGGAACTTTAACTTTAAAATCAACCACCGTTGCTTTATTTCTCCTTTTCATATCAATTATTAATTAATCATATTTCGACATTACATAACAATTAAATAAACATGGTTCCATATTTTCCCTAAAAGCTTTCAGGAAGTTTATCAAAAAGTATGGAAGAGACGGGGCAGGTATCACGCGTGGAAAGATTGTAAAGCGGAGAATGTTCGGACTGCCTCAGCGTCGGTGATTTCAAGGTAGATAGTAGAAGTGTAGTAATTGTGCATAAATTTAGAAAATGCCATGAAGGCATGGATTACATTCGACTGACTTTGAGGTTGGGGTCAGTGGCTATTGTCGTCATGGTGTGACATAGTTCAATACAGGGGAAGGATAAGACGGTTTGAATATGTAACTCGTGGGGAATATGCGAAAGATGTTTTGCTCGGAATACAAACGACGGTGACCTAGATGCAGAAAGAGGGGTAATGTTAGGACCTAACCTTTACTTCAGGTAGGCTACGAACGTATAACGTAATATTGTGGCACGTTTATGTAACCATTTTGTAGTGGAAACACAACAGTGCATTGGGTGATGTTGTTTTGTTATTTGTTGTTTTGATTTTGTTATTTTTGTTGTTGTTTTGGTTTTGTTATTGTTGTTGTCGTCGTCGAAATACATGTCACTGTCAACTGCATAAAAATATTGACTCTTGCACGATATTATTCTCATTGCAAATTTATTTCGCCGGAAACAATGCAAATTATACTACCAATTTTTGAAAGAAATTATATTCCAACTAATTTGCCCTGTGTTCACACGTTACATATATAAATGCTGCAGTGAAAGTAAAGTATGTTTGGGCGTGGCCTTCTTTATACGTAAAGATTGACTAAACATGTCATAATGGGATATACGTCTTTGCATAGTTTTCAGGTTTTGTTTTACCGTAAAACATGTTAGGAGATCTGAAGGAATTAAACAGTTATGAAGCAGTCAGCACTAAACAGTACAAGCGCATGTCTTTAGTCTCGCCTTAATTATCCGGTAAGCAAAGCACATCTTACCTACGCACCGTTATATTTTCGTGCGTGTTTTGTCTGCCGGTACCACGCTATGTCATAAATGGCACGATATTGGGAAAAAGTTATTGAACACAAAATGCCTTTTGATTTTCTGTACAATGTTTGTCTGAAACATTTCTCATCCTAAGGTGAATGCAGCAATACATTGTCACAAATGTACACCGGTCTCCACGTAAAGTACCCGTTATTCTTGTCAGAGTTTAATGAAATGTGTATTTTCTCGACTGACTTTCGAAAAATTCTCATATAATCAAATTCCATGGAAACCCGTCCAGTGGAAGCCGAATTGTTACAAGGGGCCTGTCGGATAGACACACAGGCAGATAGACACAGACAGACAGACAGACAGACAGACAGACATGACTAAAGTAACAGTTGCTTTTCACAATGTACGAATGCGCCTAAAAATGTGAATGTACTGAGTTCGACTGGCTCGACATACAGTGTATTAGCAGGCTTTCCTGAAAACGACCTTCAGCTCTAGATTTATAGAAAGGTTATTGCTTGGTACAAGCAGTAACATCAGTACGTTCAAGGAAATCCATGCAGAGTGACGTGATGCAGCTTGCAGCAAATAGAGTGGACTGAAATAATTTTAATTACAATTTTCAATGAAATAATTGGACAGGATATGCAAATTACCGAACATTGAAGTTATTCGCTGCATCACTACCGGCGCTACTACTTATATCAGTTCTTCAGCCGTTACATGTTTAACAATGTATTAATTAAAACCGTCTTTACACAACAATATAACAACAGTTGCAAATTATTATTACAACTATTCAACTAAGCAACATGTTTCGGCCTTACTCGGCCATCGTCAGGCTTACAAAACAGTGGAGTTAGTCAAGGTACATTCGGTGGTTTTTACCTATGGGATCCCACGGTTTACAATATTTACAATAAAACCACCGAATGTACCTTGACTAACTCCACTGTTTTGTAAGCCTGATGATGGCCGAGTAAGGCTGAAACATGTTGCTTAGTTGAATAGTTGTAATAATTTGAAACTGTTACTTATATTGTTGTGTAAAGACGGTTTCAATTAATACATTTTTTACGCATACGCAACGGGATGGAAACGATCCAATTTAGTTACACGTTTAGGCCCTCTGGCTTCATCATGGCTTCATCATGACTTCATCATGAACCTAGAACAAGGTTTTCAGATGACTGCATGGAAAATCGCGAGATCGCCCGACCTTCCCTACACGGAATGAGGCTCGCGTTTATCCTTGTACCGAACTGGATTGGTCTTGTCGATTTTCTTGGCCCACAACTCATACGGGAATTCTGCCTGCTTAGTACCAATTCAAGTACAGTGAATTAGGAATCTGGATAAAATGAACTGAATCTATCCATTGTAATATAGCCAACAGGGACGATTTCGTTATCCTCTTCCTTTACGAACTGACTAACTCTGGTTATGATTTAATATTCTTGAAGATGCAAATGTAAAAGAGAAGAAAATAAGACAGTGTATACTTGTGTAAGTTTCTGACGTTGGTGTATCACACTTGGAACTGTCTGCTGCTTGGAATTTACATTGTTTTAATGCTTTTGTTTTATATTTAGGAATTAATGAAAATAAACAGTTTATCGATCCCCATTCTCTGACAAAAAAAATTTAAGACCCGCTCCGATGATCCTGTCTAGCAAAGCTACTCTGACACTTCGGATCAGAGGTTATATAACTGAAACTGAATGAGTGCTTGAAGAAGAGATATAGAGTATTCTCTGCAGGTGCCTGCCTATATTGGTTACTCTTCTTTATTGCAGCAACCTCTTTCTGCTGCTTATCTGGCAGAAATATTCCTCAGTTACAAAAGATAGCCTACAGAAACATTTCTGTGGATTGCTATATAAAATGGAACGTATGGTTGCAGAATCCAAACACCTCTAACGTCAAAGCCACCTGCTGGACACAACTGCCAGCCTGTTCCGTTCATCTCCTACCATCACAACCTATCTCCATAAAGCTAGTTTTCATTGTTACCCTTCTGTGCACTTTCCATTTTTTCAAGTTTACTTTTCCACACCAAAATCCAAATTCCTAGAACTTAACACATAGTCACGTTGCAAATCGCGAAGTTCATTGATATCCTTAATTTGTACGTTTATTTCTTAACACGTTTTTTCTTCGAAGTTACGCACCGTATTTTTTGCATTCATACAGAAACTGTAAGCGTAAAATAGTTTTGTGTGTCGTAGGGCATCTTCAGATTTACGAAAAGTAAACAAAGTGGTAATTTTCAAGTATGATGATGATGGCACTGAATTATGCTAAGTATTATAAAAACGTAATATTTTACCTGTGCTCAATAAGTACCAATTCATGGAAGCGTACAGGGGAGTGGAGGTGTAGTTCCACGCATTATTCTTCGGCACTGGATGCGTAGGTGCATCGGCCCGGAAGGGCTTGCAACCCTATTCTATTTTATTCTATTCGGCACTGGGTGGAGGCGAGTTTTTTCATCTTCGGGCTCCAGCCGCTTTGCCCTCCAAAACGAAAGGCCAGTACACGTAATATAGGAATTTGAACGGTCACCAGTGCCACTCTGAATGCTAGGGAGAAAACACCTGTTCTTTTGCCAGAAATTGTGACTTGTTTATATTCATTGGTCCGTGCATCGTGAATCAGATTTAATAACTGTCCAACAAGATGCGACTGTATTCAGTTTATTGTATTTCTGTAGACAGCTCTACATGCTTCGGGTGTTGACATCCATCATCAGGAGTTCGTACAACTGTAATTACAGCTTCTGGCACTGGTCAGCCGGGACTACTGCCATCCGCTCTCGTTGTTGAGTTGGAAATCAACAACGAGAATACTAGTAGTGATAGTAGACCCGGTTGACCAGTGCTTGAAGCTGTAATAACAGTTGTACGAGCTCGTAATGATGGATGTAAACACTCTAAGCATGTAGAGCTGTCTACAGAAATATAATAAACTGAATACAGTCGCAACTTGTTGGACAGTTGTTAAATTTAAATTATATTTTTTTTCGCTTAGACTTAGCCTAGTCACTACACTGAACGAATTATACCTGCTTCCAGTAGTAGTAACGGTGGTGGTGGTGACAGGGGCTCAGTAGTAAGTGTTACTGACGACAACCTGTGTTACAGTCTTAGCTGTGGCACATCCTTTCATCCCCTTATACGATATGACTCATATAATATCCATACTATAATTTTCCATGATCTGTTATCTTCGTCCTTTATTTGCACATACGCACATGTGTAGGCTTGTGAACACTGGCCTTTGAATGTCAGCCTGAATGCAGATGATTGCTGCTCTTTGCTATCTAGTGTGAATAAACGGATATATAAGTGAGCGTGTAATTTGTGTGTGTCTGTCTGTCTCTCTCTCTTTCCAGTCATCACAGATTGTGTGATAATATTGTCCATATAATGTTGGCCGCGTGTATGTATTTACTGTGGGATTCAGGCATCACCAGCGCTCGGTCAGATCTGTTCCCTTATGCATTAGCTAACGATAAGATCTCTCAACTTCCATCCTCTCGCCAGTCGTTGCCCATGATGCTCGAATATACCACACAGTACGCCCATTCCGGGGGAACATAGTAGGATGGCGGAAAAAAAAAAGAAAGCGTGGATTACCTCTCCGTCGACCCTGCTGCAGACTTTTCTCTCTTATTTCTCTCACTTAATATATAAAAAAGAACGTCCTCTCTTTTTTCCAGAGCATGGAATAAACCATCACCCTCCTGTCGCAGAGCGCTGAAAAATGGCGTGTTATTCCCCTTATCAAAACATAAAACCCTCTCACCCTGCAGTGTAAATGTCCATTTTTACAGTTTCTCATTATGGGACTCTATGAATAAATTCGCACTTTTGCTGGTAGAAATAGCAGCCTGTCCCGTCTACCCAACCACGAGTTCGCTTGGATTTTACGTAGAGGTAGGAACGTGGTGGGAATAGCTGTAGAAGAAAGAGGCTCTCGATGTCGGAGAGGAAGAGATAAGGCAGCCCGCTACGTGTCACACAGCTTTCCTTTAACCAAACTTTCATCTCTCAAGTATAAACAGCGTGATGTACCAAATATTATAACAGTACGTGTACTTGAGACTTTTGCATTGTTGGCAGTGCTTATAGGATTTACTCTCTCTCTCTCATAGAAGATCCGACTTAGCTTTTGCATCACGACTCCTTGACTTTGCTACAATACAGTGATTCTCGAGAATAAGTCACACTTTTCAGTCCTGTCTGTATTCGTGACAAGTAAGAGCAAACTATAATTAGAGAGAAAGAGCCAAAGAATGGCTCACATACAGTGGAATAACATATCGATGGCACAAGAGGTGAAGATGTGATCTCTAATGATGACTCTTCATCCATATACGTCCACACCCAAATACCCACCATGTCAGTGACTTTCTGAGCGCGATGCTCAGGACAGTGTTTAGAATTGTCTGTGTACCAATGTAATCAAACCAGAAACTGTTACAGGTAGACCGTCTTAATAATATCTTAAAATTTGTAGATAACTCATAATCCAAAACAGTGTGTGATTTCATTATGTAATAGTGAACACAACAGCAGCAGTATATGTACAAGTAACAAATAAGTTTATTCCGGCACTTCGACGCCATGCAATTAAGACGTGACAGTTCGTTGCGAGATTAGATTCTCGCAGAAGTTATGTATGGCGAAGTGATGACTGGTAAATAGTTACTGACGTTACGTAAGATCATGCTGTTCGGGTCTACACAACCTAAGCCCTTAGAGATGGCGGTAGAAATCTTCTGCGAAACAATGGCAAACATTCACCAGTCGACACAGCTTCATATATTACAACACTTTAATCTTCAAGACAAGTAATTTTGTTAACGCAGCTCAACATTCCGGCCGATTTATGCTGCCAGGACATAAACTTGTGGAACCTACTGCACAGGAAGCTAGACTGCTAACCATTCGTCCTGATTTGTGGTGCTTAACGCTGCATGCAGCATGTCACAAGTGTGAATAAATCGTCTCGGATATTTTTACATACCATCCTGTGCCACAATTAAAATGTTGGTAGAAAATTTTTTAACTGCAAGATAATTGTGTATTTTACGTTGAACCGATGTGTAGAGAAGTGATATAATTGTTTCGTATACAGTTGGCAGTTAAGTTGTGTTGGGCCGATATGAATCAAGAATTAGTTTCTGGAAGATTCAAGTCTTCGGGAATGTGACGTCATGGATTGGCAAATAGTTGCCGACTGTCGGAGAGTTGGCCTTCTCCAATTTGGGGTAGTCTATAGAGGCAGCAGTGTCATCCGAAATGTTGGTAACTGTGCAGGACGCCACCTGGCGCCATGTGCCAAACGACTTGAATAATCAACAACGCTGTGAGAACCTCAAATCTCGCGCACAAATCTTTCTTACATCTTTCCGTATAAAAAAATTCCGAATTTAATCCCAATCCTTTGGAGAGTTTAGGAGATTGAACATGCGGACATACACACCGTTCCCGTTACTTGTACAAAGAAAGCAAGAAGCTATAGCTGCCGTTGGTAACCAGAATTATTACGTCCTAATATGTGGTACATAAACGGTGCACAAATTTCGAGGTACAACATTCGCATACACATGTTGCTAAAAATTTAAAATATCTGTGTTATTGTTTTGTGTGTTTAGGTAAACCGTTCGTGATGTTGCGATGGGTCGTACTGTCTTTACCTTCACGGTCAATCAGTCCAAGAAAAGTGAACTGCTTGACCCTCGTTGTGAAGGCAGTACGATCCTTGCAAACATGTTAACTGTTTATCTGTAACAGCGTCACATCACAGAAGATGCGAATCTTTTACGCAGATTTACTGCGAATTAAGTGACATTGTCTCGGACAGACAGACAGACATGTCATTCCCCTAGAACAGTGCTTCTCAACCGCCTGGCCCTGACATCAATTATACCGGGCCGCGAGAGGTTCTCCTGGAATTTTTCATTTTAGTTTTCTAAGCAGTTTTCACGAATAAATGTTTTATAGTGGAAATATTCTGAGGAGAATAATATTCGTGAATGTGTCGAAAAACTCAGACTCAGATGTTTGCCTGAGGAAACTACAATGTGCTACAAGATTTCATTAGTCCAGTGATTGATAAGTAATTTAAATGTAATTTTATATTTGTCAACATGACACACCGTATACATAAGTGTACTAATACTCTATGATTATGGCATAATTAATTATTAATACTATGTTAGTTTAATGTATGAACTTAAAAAATGGAAAGGTATTTACGAGTAAATATTTTGGGATCGGTCCCTCGTCTTATAAAAAAACAAATAAACCGGACCGCGGTCTCACAAAGGTTGAGAAACACTGCCCTAGAAGACCCTTCCATGATTTGATTCCTTTTAAGAAATGGCAGTGAATTTTGCTTAAACAATTTCAGTTCATAAAATGTTAATTTTTAGTTCGGGCTCTGTGAAAGGAATATTGTGTGCCTTTCACGTGTGTGGATGCGGAACAAAACTGCTTTCAGATTATCTGATTGCATTAACATACACACATAAACATTTATATGTCGAATGTTGTGGATATACATGAGCAGAAGGAAGTGAGCATCTACACTCCCTTCATCACGAATTCTACTCATACCATGAAGATGTCGCTACTGTAGCTGCTTGCGAGAATGGTCGGATTTTCATCAAATTTGCATCGCACCCCCAATAGTTCCTATCTGCTGTTTATAGCCCCGCTGCTCCATAATATAAGAGCCTGGCGCGTACCTCTCGAGATGAAATTTATACAAGGGAACAGAAGGGATCTTGGCAGAGGGAGGAGCCAGCTTTGCACAGACTCAGCATCCCTCCTTCGTATGATCGACTTGTGTACTAAACGAAGTAACGCCACGCATTTGCCCTTCAAGCACAAATTTCTTGATTTGCGTCTACTCACAGTAAGCCTATCTGTTCCTATAAGAGTTCAATTAAAATTCTGGGAAGTACGTGCCTCATACCTTTAGCAAAAGTGATCAAAATCAAATCAGAACCAGGGAAAATCATTAAACAAAAGTAAATAAAATGTATTTCCCAGTCACTTGTATAACATGAAACCACGTCTTGCGCTTCATGTTTCGACTTTACGTAGCCACCCTTTATGGCATGGGTTATGCCATGTGACTTATCGTAGGTATCTGAGATTTCTACGTAAGTCAATATGTCCATATCGGATTTGAAACACCGAAACTACCATTCAACATGCCATAAACACTTGTTACTCCTCAATGTTTAATTTATGATATTCATATTTTTATACAAAAAGTTGTATTTGTATTAATATTTATGGTCTACCAGCCTCAACTCTGGTTTTCCATGTGTTTCTATTGTTGGGTTTTATATTTCTCACTGTTGTTGTCGTATATTTGATAGTTCAGTAGACTCAGGACGTGGATCTTGATTGAAATATGAACAGAACATTCCGAATCCTAACTTCAGATTTATCTATTTGGACTTCAATTCAACAACTTTCCCAACC
>Ga0123354_10017368_pt1 | contig 11275 bp, 6 predicted proteins | sample TergutLab28metaG_2_FD_97872 | JGI IMG/M metagenome (GOLD analysis project Ga0123354, IMG submission 97872) | Labiotermes labralis P4 segment gut microbial communities from Petit-Saut dam, French Guiana - Lab288 P4 | ecosystem: Host-associated > Arthropoda: Insects > Digestive system > Gut ... | reverse complement strand
TCATCAGGGAGCCATATCGTCCTTGCTAAAGTCACACTATAAAAAGTCACATTAATTTCGCTGTACCAGATGGGTATTGTGGCAGCATGCCGTGTTGTGTAATGTTATGTTGCGAAGAGTGCCATGCTGTAGCAGGCATGCTGCCACAATACCCAACTGGTACAGCGAAATTAATACGACTTTTTATAGTGTGACTTTAGCAAGGACGATATGGCTCCATGATGATGGTCCTAGGACCGAAACATGTCGGAGCGTTTTAATGTTTTAATGTGTAAAAAAATTATAAATTTGATATATGTGCAGTAGTTGGCATAATAATTGAGTAACTCGACAACATGCACGGTGTAACAACGAAAAAGAAACAAATTTTGTAAGTCTTAATGAGCTCTGTATTCAGAATTCATTTTTTCTTGGACGTAAGGCTATGTCTTTGGACGAATATCGACGTTTTGAAGGAAGGAAGTTCCTTCATCTTCAGGCGTGAAGCAGTCTAACAAGTCTTGGACCCCTTGACACTTCAAAATGAGAGGAACGCATTCCTTTGAAACGTCAGGACCACTCTTCAAAAGATCCAGCGTCACATCCCAGAAAATCTGACTCCTCTACCACCGAGTTGTAAAGAAAACGAGATTTATCAAAGGTCTGTGTTATGCTGTTTGCTACACAGATCATCAAACATTTGTTTTTAATAGACATTCGGACTGTGTTAATTTTACATTTGGTTAATACAAGCTAATATTCAGTGCTCTTGACATATTTAGAACGGGTATTTGTATAAATCTTATTGATACACAGTCAGCAGTAACGGAATGGAAACATACAGGTTGACAAATGAAACAATTTTCATTTCATTGTGATTTTCTTTAACGAAAGGAAGAAAATTGGCTTTTGTCAGTTTTGCGCAAGTTCTAGAATTTTTAATTAAAATGGATAAAGATATTGCAAAGAGTAAACAGCTCTTGTGTCTTGTGTCTGATAGTAGAGAATATCGAATTTGCAAGTACATATCAAAATAATGGAGTAGAAGAACAAAAGTATAGCCCTACTGGGGCTTGTTATAAAGAGCAATTTGATAGTAGTTAGTGCAGAGGTTGGCAGCCATCTCTTCGTCGATATGAGCTGTCTTTAGCAACAGTGCGCACCTTAATATCGACACATTTCAATCAGCCAAGAGGATCATTTGTAGTGTCACTACATACTTTAACCCTTTAAACACGAAGCGCAGACTGCTATATTTAAAGACCCAGTCCGTACCGCGCTGTAAACACTTTTCATCTCGGTTATAAAAACCAATCAGTTTATGGTGTAGTGACACAAGTCGCTGTTTGTTCTCAGATGAATACAAAACACATAAATACAGTGTGAGCAGAGCGTACAGTTGTTGAATGTTAAACCTGTTGGTGTATCACGTAACCGGTAGTCTTTAAAAGGTTAAGTGGGTGAAATAAAGAAGAGCTGATTTGCCCATCGCCGATGTCATTGCCCTTAAGGAATGCTGATTTCCACTGCAAAATATCCATTGTTGAAATCTTAACTGCGCAAGCTAGAATTGTTCTTGATCGGCCAATAATCTGTCATCTGATCAAACACTTTTCCTCCTTTGTGTAATCCTAAGTTTCATTAACGTGTTTACATCAGCCTAACCTGCACCCTACCATGTTTCCTTTGAATCCAGTCCGTGTGCACAAACCTAAACTTTTAGGATTTATTTCTAATGTTATACATATCGTGGTTTAACTGCTAATGTAAGTATCGTTGGCAACCAGCATAGTATACGAAGCTCTGTTTTACATAATTATCTTCATCTTGTACAGGACGGAACCAGATTCGTAAGAAAATTTTATATAAACAGATAATACCAAATTTAATATAAATTCTTTGAGTTGTACCGCCAGTTAAACATCAGGACGGACAGACACACTTCATCGTAATGGCTTCTCTTCTACATACCCATTGCAAACATGCAAATTTTAAAAATTCTTTACATATCTAAAGCTAATACTATCTTTCTCGTTCCTACAACCACAACAAACATCGTGCATGCATAGTTACACATAGTGGTAAACAAATACCGACAGTAACTATAAGTTGATGTAAATTCAGTGAAAAACACAACTATGAATATATGGCTAAATGATGGTGTTTATTAGCAATAGAAAGCTACATGTTTCGGCCTATAGCGGCCATCATCAGGTTTTGACAAATTTCTTGCTATAAGAGTTATATAATATTGCCTATTATATATAACTCCTATAGCAAGAAATTTGTCAAAACCTGAAGATGGCCACTATAGGCCGAAACATGTAGCTTTCTATTGCTAATAAACACCATCATTTAACCATATATTCATAGTTGTGTTTTTGACTGAATTTACCTCACCTTATAGTTTAAACACACAACGGGGTTGACGCACCTCAAAATACCGACAATATTTGAAATTAAATGACCATTGAAAGAATAAATCCAATTTAGTAACGTTTAACTATATTCACAGCTCACTGTAGAAGTAACTGTGGCAATAAGCGTTTAAAAATTATGTTTTTTAGGTTACCTCCACCCCGAAATCTCGGTTCCTGCATTCAGCCATGCAAAGAGATCAACACGCCCATTATTCGCTAAAGGATTTTTATCGTGAGGTTCCCGAAAAGGAAAATGTATGAGATATATCCTGCCAGCATCTCTGAGTTAAAACAACTTAACAATTTAATGACAACATCCCTGACGACTTGCTGCAGAACGGAATAATCCCTCTGCAAGGTCGAATGCAAGACTGTAAAATTGGCGATGGAGATCCCCTGGCAAATGCTATTTATAAACGCTGGTGTTTGCCGTTTCTTCTCCTTGAGATATAAATATGTCTGTAATGCCTCTGTTAATAAATAGCAACATCTCTTTCACTAGTTACTTCACTAGTTACTTCATTTTAAAAACCAGCCGGTATTTCTGATCCACCCTTTATACTAAGTAGTTGGCTTTAAATAGTTCCTCGTTAACCAATGAAAAACTAATTACCAACTTATGATTCTTATGTATAAATATTTTGCTGAACACTTTTTTTAATACGTGCCAAATTTACGATTTTCCTTCGAGGCATCACAAAACCTTTCATAAATATACCAAGGAAGTGTCAAAATAATTCATTGCATTGTAGCCTCTTTAACCCTTTAAAGATGAAGCGCAGACTGCTTTATTGAAAGAGTCAGTTCGTACCGCGCAGTAAACACTTTCCATCTCGGTTATAAAAACCAATCAGTTTATGTTATATGGTGCAGAATTCGCTATTTGTTCTGAGACAAATACAAAACAAATAAACACAATGTAGGCAGAATGTCAGTTTAATGTTCTAAACCTGTTGGTGCACGCAGTCAGTAGGCTTTAAAAGATTAATGTTTACAAAATCAGACAGGATGATTAAAGTATTTTAACTGAATTACAACATAAGTTCCAATTGGAATTATTCCCTTAATAGGCTGAACTCTCCGAAGTTTCCCCCAGACAGCTAAAACCCACAGCTCTCCCTTTGAATTTTATGAAGGCATATAGGGGTGTTGACGTACACCTTGACCTTATCGTAACAGTTGGCACTGAATGTAGCTGAGGTCAGCTTCACGATATGGCCGCTTTACTCTCAGGAAAATCTCCCTAGATACTCATCTATTACGAGACTTTATGAGCCCCACAGTCAGTCTGGAGTTTATGGGGAAGAGATTCAACTCCTGCCCACCCGCAAGCCGAAACACGATACCACAATAATCCAGCCAGAAGCCTGGTCCCAGCACCGACTAAAATATCCCTGCTCCATTGTCCCTATATAGGACTCGTAGAGTCTGAAATATTGTGAATGAATATTAGACACGCAATTTCATTATATAGATTTGTCGCTGATTTTCGTATAGGTAAATTTCTTGGACCTATAATTACTTGTATTTAGGTTTAGCAACTTCTATGCTAGCTTCTCCGAGAAAAGTTGTTTCTCTTGTTCTGGATATTTCTTCTCCTCCCTTCGGTGTAAGATTTTCAGGATAATTTGCAGTACTTGCTAGAGGTCTTACTTTAAGAAGTAGCCTTGACGTTTCAGTTTTATGTGTTGCCCTCATCTGACAGTTTGTGCGAAAATGTGACTTAGAGAAAGAAGCAGTTTCTGGGTCAGTGTTCTGTACTACCGCTAGTCAGAATGAAATGTCAGAAATGTTTCCTTATGAAGAAAACAAGATGAATTTTCTGGAATTTACAGCAGTGAAGATTGGAATACTTTGATATGTATCGCACAGTATTCTGTTAGGAGTAGGATTATACCAACTTTTCAGGAGCATTTCTTTTCTACACAATCAACGTAAACTTATCTACATACTTTTAGAGCGATTACGTTTTTTCTTTCTGTTCCTTTTTTATTGCCGTTATTCACACCTGTATTTCTACTACCCCCTTACCACTTGCTCCATACTCTACATATCTATTGGAACTAGTTACAGGAACAATTTTACAATCCATCCTTGTACACCTTGTATATACTGTCTGTCTAATAAATCTCTTTAAAAAAAAGTGATTACATTTATAGTGTAGGTAGGCATTTCGTTTGAAAAGTCGGTAAACTTTTAACCTACCAAACTACACGGTGTCATGTCCCAAAAGACAACGCTGTTCATAGTCACCGCTGTTAAAACCTAAAATCTCGACATCTCATATTACTTTTCCGAGTAAAATTTTTAAAAAAATACTTCGTTTTTGAAGATGTTTGTTATTTTGAAACCAGCGATGATGGAGATTCAACTTTTCGGAATGTTCAAATTTTGGAGTGCTTGACCCTGAAAATGAAGATGCTACACTCCTTAACGTACGTAGCATGTTATTTGTTCTATGGTTTAAAACTTAAACTTGATTTTCAGATCCGTATGAGATTCAGAAAATGAATAGAACATTTATTTTAAAATCTTGACGGAATAAGAAACTATGAAGCAGATTAATTCGTTTTCACAAAGACAAGCAACGAATCCCATCCGTACTTACTGCTTGTGATCGTCATATTTCCTCTTTTCGTCCTTCAGTTCCATTCCCTCTCATTAGACCGTTCGTCCACTTTCCCCAGCACATAAACATCCAGAGAAAACAATGGCGCACTAGAGGAAATGAGAAAAGGGTTGTCAGCTACACTGGTTCTGCTATTAGATCCAGGCCATTTGTGGATGAATATGTGATTGACAGTGGAATCTGAAATAACACAGTGACGTCACTTCCTTCTTGTCCAACCTTACAAACAGTGCGTGATGGCTGTCTGTAGGTTTTGAGTATATTGTTATGTGGTCCATGATGCAAGGTGGCAAAACAATGAGACTCGTTTTATTTTAGTTGCTTTCCGGTTCCTCGAAAATAAATAATACAAATAATTATATATTTTATAAGTAATATTATAGTGTATATTTTCGTGTAATTTCAATATATCTTAGCTTTCGAACAGGAATTCTTGAAAACTGGTAATTCAGAAACGAACAGAGGTCATCCGCATCTAATGCCGGGCTGACGAGTGCGTGGAAATTTGTTACGTGTTTAGAGTGAACGGCTGGATGTGAGAAGAAATTAGGAAATTCCACAGAGCAACATTTCTGGCGCGTTCGCTCTGTAGCTGTCCTTGAATATTTATCGCGGAATTTTTCCGGAGAAACGCTGAATGTTACAACAGGCTACAAGACTTCTCCGCAATCATTATCAACGATGTAACGTTAAGCTGCTAGGAAAAGGTGTGTAATCAAACACAATTTAATCACTGAGGTGTATTTAATGACTATGCGATGGAAACAACTACATGTTTCGGCATGTATTGACCATCATCAGGTTTTCTAGGGAACTTAAGGGCTAGCTGTGTGCATGCGCGCGCGCGTGGTATAGAGATCTCTACATACGCATATCTTAACAAACCGAATCAAAACAGGAGTCAAACAAAACACTATGAAGCAGAACAAATACAGATAGTAATACAATATATATGAACTGTTTTGACTCCTGTTTTAATTCGGTTTGTCAAGCTATGCGTATGTGGAGATCTCTACACCACGCGCGCGCGCATGCATATAGCTAGTCATTAAGTTCCCTAGACAACCTGATAATGGCCAATACATGCCGAAATATGTAGTTGTTTCCATCGCATAGTCATTAAATACACCTCAGTGATTAAGTTGTGTTTGACTACATGCCTTTTCCTAGTTTCACACACACAAAACGGGGATGACACACTTCCTAGAACGTTAAGCTGCATTTCGGGAAGGTTTGCAATTACTGTCCCTTAAAGTTCGATCATGCAAATGGCACAAACCCTAACGGGGTGAACAGATTTGATCGAAGCCTTCTGTATTTCAAAATATTAATTATTCTGAGTTTGTCACTCGTTGGAATTTGAGCAGCATAATTTGGTAGCTCCTCAGCGACTTTTCGACACTAAATTTCGGTTAACACTGTAAGATTGTAGATACTTCAAAAAATTTTATTCTCTTGGTTACATGTAAGAAGGTACAAATTTACGTTCCATTACGTCCCAGAAAAGCGAACACCTCAACTACACTGAGACGAAAGCATAAAATATCTGAGCATATATTTTCATGGTAAGCGAATATTGTAGTTTCCTTTACAACCATAAGAAAGCCATTACCTGTAGAACTGTTATATTGAATGTCACCTAATGTCGAAAACGAATGTCGAGAATGCCTATGAAAATTCCTTTAAGCCAATTAGTGAAGTAGTATAAAGCTTTAGCTTTACCTATCATTGTGTAACTCACAGTTACCTTGTCAATATTTGTGGACGTCTATGACATAGAATTTATTTTCCCCAAGCCGGAAGCGAAATATACAAAGCGCTGATAAATATTCTTTTCTCAATTTAGGTAAACTGCCGCTCTCAAGGCACTACTTTTCTTCAAATACATAATTTCACACAAATCTGTCAAAAGAAAATTTGAAAATGACATGTATAACTTTTTTAGCTCTCCAAAATATTGCTGTCAACTGAGATGATTGTCACAATATCCCCCCCCCCTCTTGTTTGAACACTTTTCGTTAGAGGTTTCTGTATCAGATTTCATGGAAATGCGAAAAGATTTAAAATTCTGGCTCTAGATCACACACAGACAGATGGACATGGTCTCAAATACAAGTTCTTTTAGGTAGCAAATAGAGTTTCAAAGTGTCCTTCCACGTCATCACGTACCTCATAGAGAACACAATATATTATAATGGTAAAGCCGTATACGACGGGAGATCGTATACATAAACAGGTCTTCATGTAACGTCCTTTGTTTTTGTCCCACTTGAAATAAAATCGGAAACTGTCTACAAATTCTAGTAAGAATTCCACACACGAAATTTCACGAAATTCGATCTGGTGTGAGTCGTTCTCTTGCATGCGGACGGACAGACAGACGGACTGATATGACGAAGCTAATACATCTTCGTAATTGCTTTGCGAAAGCGACAGCAGTTTACTTTAGATGAAGAGGATGGAATGGTGCTGAGTGGATTCTTATGACACGTGACCAGTGGCGGGTTACTGTAAAAAGAACCATGAGATTTCGACTTCCCCGAAATTCCGAGGAATTTCTGGATTAGCTGAAGGTACAATAATTTCCCCAGATGCAGGCTGTTCCTTCGGGTTACTTCGACACTAAGACTGTAGTCTTTTGTGTAGTGAAGTTTTGCAATGAGGAAGACACGCATCAGCGTTTTGGAGTGTTGTGCTTGTACCATCTTCAGGTTATCAGACCAGATGGCGTCATTGTAGTAATTACTGTGAGAATATCAAATGTATTTTTTCCCACATCCTTATATGCCGTAATGGCGTGTTCTTTCGGTAGTCGGCTTAATTTAACGGTTATTTCGCCAATTAATTCCACAAATTTCTAGCCTGAGGATAAAGTTGGGGTATTTCTTCTGAAGGATGGTAACTCTTTACACAACCAAAACGACAATGATCTTGAATTCCGGAGGGTCTTCGGCCCTTACTCGGTCTTCAGCTAATTTGTTACAGGTTGTACACTCTTCGGACAACGTACTTGAATTCTCGCCACAAAACTTACGGAAAATGGACCGAATCTGACATGGCGTTTTTGATATTACATAATAATTAAATCTTTCAATATTTTTTTTTTATGTAGACAAGAACACTGTTTAGGAAAACTTTGCATTTTGCCTGAAACATTTCCCATTCTACGAAGAATCGAGAGGTATATGATACGAATGTATATTGGTCTTCGTGTATGGTATCCGTTATTCTCGTCCAGTTTTAATAAATCTTGAATTTGTTTGACATATTTTCAATAAATTCTTGAATATCAAATGTAATGCAAATCCGTTCAGTTGGTGCCGAGTTGTTCCAAGCGGACAGACGAACGAATATTACGAACATAATAGTCGCTTTTCGCAATTCTGCGAGCACCCCTAAAAACAGATCTGGATTTGTTGTCAGGTAAGACCGATGTATGCTTAAAAATTATCGAAAGTTCTACAAGTTTTCTCCTAGAGCACAGATTCCTCTTGCTTACTGACAATTTTCAAATCCTCAGTAAAGGAGCTCACACAACAACCATCGTATTTGAACTTTCACTTTTGTCAGAAACCGAAGTGAGTTCTGAGAGGAAAGTATTTGGTTTCAGGCCCTACCCCACAAGATGTACGCCTGTTCCGTGCTTTATCACACGATCCACAACGTTACATTTCTCTTCTGAAAATATATTGTAACCTTCTGCTGTGCTAGTTAATTGGTTTCATAGTTAGCTAGTTACTAGCTGATGACGGTAAATAATATAATTATATGATTTGTTTTCAAAATTGCCAAGTACCTTGTCTGTCAACCGTCTGTATATGGAAGGTTTAAACAAAAAAAAAAAAAAAAAGACAAGGAATCGCCAGAAACCTTAAGTTATTTAATCTTCCAAACTGGAGTCACGTCCAAGCAGCAGTACCTTCTGCGTCTAATGGTACTTTCATTAACCCAAATAGGCTACAATCCTACAGCGCCACGTCTAGTTTTGCTGTTTTGTCCTTAATGGCGAAGTTTTCCATATGGAGGCGATTCCTTAAAAAACGCCAATATTTTCCATGTTTTAACAATAAAGAATGGGGTACACGATGGCACATTCAGTTGAGGCACTGCGCTGCGAAACGAAAGTTTGTGGGTTCGAATACCGACGGAGTCGTTGGGATTTTTAATTGATTTAATCCTTCAGCCTTTCCTATGGCCCTGGGGTTGATTCAGCCTGTCACAGAACTGAGCACCAGGGGTATTTCCTCTGGGGTAAAGGCGACCGGTGCGTAGGGCTGACAACCTTACCACCTTCATGTATCTATCGTCTAGACATTTTGGAAGCCTCCGTCTCCTGGAGCCATAAGGGCCTCCTCAGACCCATACAGGAAAAAATTTACCTTTTCTTTACAGTGAATGTTATTGTTCCTTGGAAGGTAAAGCCGGATAGTTCGGGAGACAGATACGAACATTCATGAGGAACCCTCTGCTTTCGTATTCAGATTCGAAGACACTGTGCAAGAAAATGCACAATATTACAGTCCAAACGATATTTGAGTTCATCGCTGTGATGAGCTCAAATATCACTCGTTGTGGAGTTCACTGCACTGAAGTTTATATAGTTTCATTCCCTGAGCGGAAAATTACTTATCAAAATACTGTTGCACTTTGCTCGACATTCTGTAAACCACTGTAGGAATCCTTGACAGTATGTGTAAGCTTCTTACAAATATTAAGGTATACAACTTAGTGAAATACTGTATTTTAGGGAATGCAGGTAAACAGAGCTTGGAGAAATGGCATGAGAAGGAGCTCCGTGATTTACACTCTTCAACATATAGGTCTATTGTTATGTAATGAAATGTAGGAAAATATTATAGGTGGGTCAATTAGCATGACTGGGAAGATGACAAAAGTTACGGGCAGAAAGGTCTCAAAGTAAGAGATTATTTCGCTAACTTTGACGTAGAATTTTGACGTTTTGCTGACCGTGCATCTCAGTATATTTATCTCAGTATTTAACCAACTTGATACACAAAATTTGTTTCAAAATAAGTTTTATTTCGTGCATCAAGTTGGTTAAATACTGAGATAAAAACTTGACGTAGAAGTATAAGTAATAATAATAATAATAATAATAATAATTTGAGTTCTTCCTCCTACGTCTTTCTCGCTAAGTAAAAAAAATTCCCCTCACTATTTGTTCCTTACAGTGAGAGATTTAAGGCAATTAATTGGAACAACACAGAGCCATTTGAAATTGATACAGACTTAATAAGTTGCGAATATAAAAAGAACAAATTTATTTAAATTCACGATATTACCTAAGGTAATAATTCTATAAGGATATAGCAGTCCTAACACAAACTATATTATCAGATTTATATAACTTATCAACTACATGTTTCAGCCAATGCTGCTGTGGCCATCATCAGGTTGAAAACTATATATCAGAGAAGATATATAGATACGGTATAACACAGAACAATTATTAGTATTAGTATAGGTAAGGGGAGGAGATCTCGTTTACACAAAGTCGGTGGGCGTGTGTGCAGATGACTGCTATATCCTTATAGAATTATTACCTTAGGTTCTGACAAACACAACGGGGATGACGCTGCTTGAAGTCATGATATTAGGGTTAATGGCTAGAATAAACACTGCTGCTTTATTTGAGCAAGTCATTTGCACAGTTACTCAATAAACTTTTAAAGATATTTACATATATATATATATATATGTAATTCCTTATCCTTAGGAAGTTCTATAAATATAATTAAAAGTATGTATTTTGATCCGAATATTACTACCAAGATATGATTTTTCAACCTGACAAAGGACATTATTCTATTAGTATGAGATATAATAACTCCACCTTCGCAATTGTGCTATAATCAGGAAGACTCCACGATACTGACGTGTCAGATTATTTATTTTTATTAAATTATAAAGAATGTAAGAATCCCTTGTCGTCCTGAGCCCTTATTCACCATCAAAATCAGCCTAAATGTCACACGTTTCTTATAAGTCGTTTAATATCATTCTTAATTTTACAAAAGTATTGGCACAAAAATGTGGGCCCGGTAGCTCAGTCGGTATAGCGACTGACAACGGGCTGGACGGTCCGGGATCGAATTCCGGTGCAGACGAGATTTTCCGCCCGTCCAGACCGGCCCTGGGGCCCACCCAGCCTCCTGTAAAATGGGTACCGGTTCTTTCCCGGGGGTAAAGTGCGGCCGGGGCGTGCTGCTGACCACTCACCCCCTTC
>Ga0123354_10017367_pt1 | contig 11275 bp, 11 predicted proteins | sample TergutLab28metaG_2_FD_97872 | JGI IMG/M metagenome (GOLD analysis project Ga0123354, IMG submission 97872) | Labiotermes labralis P4 segment gut microbial communities from Petit-Saut dam, French Guiana - Lab288 P4 | ecosystem: Host-associated > Arthropoda: Insects > Digestive system > Gut ... | reverse complement strand
CCTTTGTGTGTGGTAATCATAGTGTTCCTTTGTGTGTGGTAATCATAGTGTTCCTTTATGTGTGGTAATCATAGTGTTCCTTTGTGTGTGGTATTCATAGTGTTCCTTTGTGTGTGGTAATCATAGTGTTCCTTTGTGTGTGGTAATCATAGTGTTCCTTTGTGTGTGGTAATCACAGTGTTCCTTTATGTGTGGTAATCACAGTGTTCCTTTGTGTGTGGTAATCATAGTGTTCCTTTGTGTGTGGTAATCATAGTGTTCCTTTGTGTGTGGTAATCATAGTGTTCATTTATGTGTGGTAATCACAGTGTTCCTTTGTATGTGATAATCATAGTGTTCCTTTGTGTGTAGTAATCACAGTGTTCCTTTGTGTGTGGTAATCATAGTGTTCTTTTGTGTGTCGTAATCATAGTGTTACTTTGTGTGTGGTAATCATAGTGTTCCTTTATGTGTGGTAATCATTATGTTCCTTTGTGTGTGGTAATCACAGTGTTCCTTTGTGTGTGGTAATCATAGTGTTCATTTGTGTGTGGTAATCATAGTGTTCATTTATGCGTGATAATCACAGTGTTCCTATGTGTGTAATAATCATAGTGTTCCTTTGTGTGTGGTAATCACAGTGTTCCTTTGTGTGTGGTAATCATGGTGTTCCTTTGTGTGTGGTAATCATAGTGTTCCTTTGTGTGTGATAATCATAGTGTTCCTTTGTGTGTAGTAATCACAGTGTTCCTTTGTGTGTGGTAATCATAGTGTTCCTTTATGTGTGGTAATCATAATGTTCCTTTGTGTGTGGTAATCACAGTGTTCCTTTGTGTGTGGTAATCATGGTGTTCCTTTGTGTGTGGTAATCATAGTGTTCCTTTATGTGTGGTAATCACAGTGTTCCTTTGTGTGTGGTAATCATAGTGTTCTTTGTGTGCAGTAAGTATTTTTAAAGTAGTGGATTAGTAATTCGATGCGTTGTTAGTGTTAATTAGTGTTGTGAATCTGAAAAGAATGAGAATGTTTACAAATTCGCTTTTAACTATGAAAGAATTTGCCTCCAAACATAATATTTACATGTTACAGTTATATTGTGCTCCATGGAACAACTCTGGAATCCCATAATTTATTTCATGTACATATATGTGGTACAGTGCGCTGTGTGTTCTGTTTGTAATGTTATACAAAGTGCCAGAAGATGGCCACATGCAATGGCCAAAACATGTAGCAGTACAGCGTGGACTGAAATACAGTACAAGTGCTGTGTGGCCATATAATTTATTGTGTCTGTGTTCCTACCACAGCACAGTGGGGATGTGCACATTAATATTTCTAAACAACAAATTTTATAGGATACCAAACTACACGGCGTCACAGAACGCTACAATGTAATTACTTATTACTGTGATAGCCCTCAACCCAAACACGTTTCAGCCTGTGCTATACTCCCACATTATTACTGCATCAAAATGATAAGAAACTGCTGGAGTGCCGGCATCAGGGGTGATCGCCATCAAATCCTGGAGGACAGCGTGTCGAGACCATGTTCAGTGACGTGGGTGCAGTTTTACAGTGCGAACTCCCTCAGTAGTGCCATTGTCGCAGCACTGAACAGACCAGCTACTGGCACTGTTACCAACCACGCGCCGACAATATTCCTGTGACAACAACAAATACCTTAACAAACAAACTCACTGTTTGTTATCAACAGCTACTCACACTACAATTATTATGTATCTTTTTACGATGTCTTAATTCGTCTAGGGCACTGTGAGGTGTCACTGTGCATTTGGTGCCAATCGAGTGATTCGTGCCAGACACCCAGTGACGCGACGTCAATTCCCGTAGCAAGAGACCTCAACTTCACCTTTCCGAAAGCCCAACAAGACAGTCAGTGTACGTACAGACTAATACTGAGGTGCGTCCGTAAACCATTTTTGCAGTGGAAGCGTAGTGTGAGTGTGTATTTGTAGCCTTAAGTATCCAGCATGAAATGCGTGTGCGCCATATTGTCATTTTTTGTTTGCCCGACTCTACTGCGTTTTTCCACTTTGTCTTAGAGAAGACACGATTTTTGAAAAAAAAAAGAAGTTACTGAACATAAATCGTGTGTTTGGGGTTTCTGTACAATTTTTTCTGAAATATTTCTCATTCACAGAATAAATGACCGAGATGTGACCAAAGACGTATATTTGCCTTCATGTACAATACCCGTTATTCTTGTCCGATTTTATTAAAACCTAAAATTTCGGGACATAATTTTGAAAAAATATGCAAATATTAAATTTCATGGAAATCCGTCGAGTGGGAGCAGAGTTTTTCCATGTGGACGAATAGACGGACGGACATACATGGCGAAGCTAATACTCACCTTTCATATTTTTGCCAACGGCTCTAAAAAGGCCCAAATGTTGTTTCGGTTATTTGTACACAAAATTGCTCGATGGCCTGTGCGTGTCTGCAAACTGCGAGGCGCAGGAAGTGAGTGTGCTGGTGGCGGTGAGTGTTGTGAAGCTAGCGAACAGCACTGTCAAGTTGCACAGCTGTCGGTTGGTGTTCGAGCAGCCGGTTTGCGAATTTTCACTCACACGAGATGAACAAATTAATTGCAGTTTTCTGATTTGCAAGGCGATTGTCACTGATGAGAACCCAACATAACGAATTTATTTTTTGATATGTAACAGATATTTGTGTTAGTTCATACTTATGAGATGGCTTGTGGTGAATGAGTGTGCATTTTGTACACGTCTACACACAATGTATACAGGTATACACATATTCTGTAGAGGTGTACACACATACTGTAGAGGCGTGCACACATTCTGCAGAGGTGTACATACAATCTGTACAGGTGTACACTCAAATTGTAGAGGTGCACACACATTTTGTGCAGGTGTACACACATTCTACAGATGTGTATACAAATTCCTTACAAATATGTGTACATTCTGTAGATGTGTACACACACTCTGCAGAGGTGTACACGCATTCTGTAGAGGCGTGCGCACATTCTGCAGAGGTGTACACACGTTCTGTGGAGGTATATACACATTCTGCAGAGGTCTGCGCACATTCTTCAGAGTTGTGCGCACACTCCGCAAAGGTGTACGCACATTCTTCAGAGGTATAAAACGCATTCTGCAGGGGTGTACAATTCTGTAGAGGTGTGCGCACATTCTTCAGAGGCGTACACACATTGTGTAGATGAGTACATACCTTCTGTCGAGGTGTACACACATTCGGCAGGGGTGTACACACATTCTTTCGAGGTGCACGCACATTCTGCAGAGGTGTATGCACATTCTGTAGACGTGTACACACATTCTGTAGACGTGTACACACATTTTCCATGAATCAAGAGCCAACCAAAACTCCAACCGCCGTAAAGGTGCCGTGACGCCAGTTCCGTAATGGGGGCCCAAAATTATTAGGCGCCACGGTACAAAATTTAGTCGGCCGGGTGGTCTGGCGCCCGGAATTTGTACATCCTTGATTTTCCACACAACTTTAATGATGCAATGTTTATTTATGTGCTGGCCGTTTACGATAGGCCGACTGACCTTCGCTTTTAAGATACCATTGTGAGTTGCAGTAAGTAAACTGGAGGTTTGGGAAAGGCTTTGCAAAGCTGAGCAATTGTAGTTTATAATATGAGTTAACTGATCTCAGTTTTATAAGTTTTGCCGTAAGAACATTTGTCGCGGAAATCATTAGCTTCGGAAAGCAACAGGATTTTTCACGCCAACATGTTCATGAAAATCAAAAGGAAATAAAAGCAGAGACCCATAAGTCAATATCATGCACTTGCGTGAAGTATGTTACATGATACAGAGCGGATAGGTACTGTTATCTGGTGATAACAAGTCCAATTACAGTGCCAGAACTGAATGAAGACGCACGGACCAGGCAGTGGGGGGCCAAGTGCGGAATGTCCGGCACTGCTGTAGCTGTCGTTGGTCGCACAGAGCTGACTGAAGATTCGGGGGGACAGGACAACACTATGTTCATTAACTTATCGTAACTAACTACAAACAGCCAAGTCCTTTTTCACCAGCTAAGCAGCTGGTCCAGAACTTTTCCATAGTCTGTGGAACCCGCAGTTCATTGCCATATTCACATCAGCCCGACACTATCCACGACCTGCAGCCCGAAGAATCCAGAACGCGCCCTGTCATCCTATTGCTTTGAGATTAAATTTAATATTATCCTCACTTCTATGTCGAGGTCTTCCAAGTGGTCTACTTCCTTCCGGTTTCTCCATCGAAAACCTGCGTGCATATCTGTTCTCCGCCATAGGTGCCACATGCTCCACCCATCTCATTTCTTGCTCCATCAAGCTGTTCACTGTGCAGTCCGCCCCACTGCTGCAGCTTGCCCAGCACTGCTCACAGCCTCCAGTGCACACAGTTCGACATTTCATGCACTGACATATCCACCACAACAGACTATCTGTCAGTTCTGACATCAGTGTGTCAGTTCGTACCGTTTCGTGTGGCTCAGTCAGTACGGTGACTAGCCTACGAACTGGACGACTCTGGATTCGGTTTTCGGCAGGGGCAAAATATTTTTGTCCGATCCAAAAATTCCAGACCGCCTCTGGGGTCCACGCAGCCTCTTATTCAGTGGGTACGGGGGGGGGGGTTCTGTCCCACAAGTAAAGCGGCCGGGGTTTGGATGTAAAGGTAAATCAGTCCCATTACAGGCCCTAGGTGCCCAGAGGGTTCCAGGTAGTTAAGGTTCCCAGATTACGTGACAATGGTCCAGGATGGTGGTAAGGTTGTCAGCCTTACGCACCGGCCGCTTTTACCCGTAGGAAATACTCCTGATATTCATTTCTGTTAGAGGCTGAGTCGACCCCAGGGCCATAGTGCGATCGGAAGGATTATATCAATGAAAAATTCCAGTGACACCATCCGGAATCGAATCAGCGACCTTCCGATTGGAAGCACAGCACCTTAACCACTGTGCTACCGCGGTCCCCGGAGCGTGAAGGTGGGCAATTAAATCTACGTAGTAACGAGATTAAGAATGAGTGCAGCCACGCCTTCACGACGCGGACTGGGACAGCTGTACGTTTAACTGCATTATTCATAAGCAATTTTCTTTAACTGTTTCCTGTCTCCTCAATTTACCTGCTGTGAACAAGTGTCAGCACTGACACTGTCACGGAATGTACAAGGTTAATGCAGTTAGCGCTGCTTCCAACAAACTGGGAAGGATCACATCCGGGCTGTTCTGAGGAAGACACAGCGGTTTAGTAGAAACCAAGAAACTTGCCTGAACAGTTTCCAGTCAACACCTTGCTTCGTAGAGCTGGCGCAGCCTACAAACACAATGGAGCCAACTTTGCAGTGTTGCGTGCTGATAGGCAAGCCGATCTTTGATGCCAGCAACACTGTGAATGCAGCACCAAGCTCTATTGTGAATCCTCTGGAATGCGAAGCGAATTAGGAAATCATAACCATTGATATCTGAGGTCCTTCATGGGGTCTGAGGTTTGGAGAAACCTCAGGCTCTCACAGCGGTGCAGTTGACGAAACAATTCTTCCTCCATGTGACGCCGTGTTTTTTAATGAGTGTTTCCTGACATTTCGAAGGATCACAGCTGTCCTAGAAGGCTCGAAGACGACGGGACTGTGGTCCTTTGAAACATCAGGAATTGCTCCTGGAACGACACGGCGTCACATGCCAGAACAGTTGAATCGTCAGCAGCGTCGCTGAGAGGGCTTGAAGTAGAGTTCGAGAGTTGCAGCTCCTTTCTGCGTCTCTAAACGCAAGAAATGACACGTGCAGACAATACTGAACACACACTTACGTGGAAGATGTGATGGTTGTCAGGTCCTCGCCTATGGTCTTCATGACCCTCTGACCCCACACCCACAGTCCGACAGCGATACCAACGCCCCCATAAAACAGAAGGTACAGCGGCGTCTCTGACTTCTGGTCCACAGATCCTTCAGTATATATCAGCCATATTGCTATCACTGGACCTATAGCATTGCTGGAACAAGCAGTCAGTACCATTACAACTATCACTTCTGGCTTCTCAGCCTACAGGTGAGTCTTTATTTAGTTACGTGCCAACTCAAGAGCCTCCTGGCCAATCAAAAACTCAGTACAAGTACAAAAACAAACAAAAACAAAGGAGGAACAAGGCCCAAGACAAGAGTAACACAAGTCCGAAGACAGGACCAAACCAAGGCCCAAGACAAGACCAAAACAAGGCCCAAGACAGCACTGAAACAAGGCCCTAGACAGGACCAAAACAAGGCCCAAGACAGGAGTAACACAAGGCCGAAGACAGGACCAAACCAAGGCCCAAGACAAGACCAAAACAAGGCCCAAGACAGGAGTAACACAAGGCCGAAGACAGGACCAAACCAAGGCCCAAGACAAGACCAAAACAAGGCCCAAGACAGGAGTAACACAAGGCCAAAGACAGGACCAAAACAAGGCCCAAGACAGGACCAAACTAAGGCCTAAGACAAGACCAAAACAAGACCTAAGACAGCACTAAAACAAGGCCCAAGACAGGAGTAACACAAGGCCGAAGACAGGACTAAAACAAGACCCAAGACAGGACCAAAACAAGGCCCAAGACAGCACTAAAACAAAGCCCAAGATAGGACCAAACCAAGGCCCAAGAAAAGACCAAAACAAGGCCCAAGACAGGACCAAACCAAGGCCCAATACAAGACCAGAACAAGACCAAAGACAGTACTAAAACAAGGCCAAAGACAGGACCAAACCAAGGCCCAATACAAGACCAAAACAAGACCCAAGACAGTACTAAAACAAGGCCCAAGACAGGACCAAACCAAGGCCCAAGACAAGACCAAAACAAGACCCAAGACAGTACTAAAACAAGGCCCAAGACAGGACCAAATAAAGGCCCAAGACAAGACCAAAACAAGGCCCAAGACAGCACGAAAACAAGGCCCAAGACAGGGCTAAACCAAGGCCCAAGACAAGACCAAAAACAAGGCCCAAGACAGCACCAGACCAAGACCCAAGACAGGACAAAAACAATGCCCAAGATAGGACCAAAACAAGGCAATGCAAGCCAACTCAACTAAAATTTGTGTTTGAAATAAAAATATAACACACAATTCTAACAAATGCTTTTGAACCCATGACAAAGTAAGATGGCCCTATAACATGCCTCTTGGAGCAACAGTGTGTGTAGGCCTACATCTACAGCTGTACCCTTGCACAACCTCGCCGATAGGTGGGGGTGGGTGTTCTATACAACGCTCCGGCCACTTTGCCACCGGCAAGGAGCCCCGCTACCCCCTGCGCGGCAGGCTATGTGGGCCCCAGGGCCGGTCTCGAGAAGAAGAAATATCTTGCCCCCACAGGGGTTTGAACCCAGAACCGTCCAGCGTGTAGCGAGTCACTACACTGACTGAGCTACCGCCAACCGGTGACAAGGATGCTTCATTGTTCAGAACAGGGCCAAGATGAATATCAAATGTGGTCAATGGAAACAGTTTGTTCTGCAAATAAATCAACATGTCTGCTACACACAGAGCCAGCAGCTGCTGCAGATCAGCCCAGTCGGCAACTTGCAACACCAACACTGGGCTCTGAGTTCGGCATTTCAGTAAGGAAGGAGATACTGTCCTGCCCTCTAAAGAGACGTCGGTGACACAACAAGAAATACTGCTGCTGCTACTACTATTACTACTACTACTACCACCACCACCACCACTACTACTACTGCTACTGTTATTACTACTACTGCTACTACTACTACCACTTCTACTATTGCTACTGCTACTACTACTACTACTACTACTACCACTACTGCTACTGCTACTGCTACTCTACTACTCCTGCTACTACTATAACTACTCTTGCTACTGCTGCTGCTGCTGCTAGAATAATAGTTTTAATTTGTACTATCATTCACCGTACACATGTGCAAGCAATTCTACATTAAAGACCAGCACAACACATAATGTGTTATGGAGCACAGACAAAATTGAATGCTCCTGCTGCATGTTTCGGCCAGGATAGGCCGTCACGTTGTCACAGGCCAACAGCAGGCCGATCAAGCAGTGTGTACTGGTTGCTGATTGTGAAGTTGAACACTACATAAAATATCAAGTAATTAGATTCGGATTTCGTCTCTGAAGCCAGAACTGCACGTAAACTACACACCTGTTTGTTACAAGCATATTTCTTTGTTTCCAGCTCCACTCACCTTACGTCATTACCGCCACGAGCAAACGAAGCGAATGTGGCGGCTAGAATCTGCAGGAAGGCAAATAGCTGAACTGGAGCCTCTGGTCGGACTTGAGATCCATCGTCGGGGTCCCCTTCGGGTTCCGTGGACGGCGGCGCTGTGATGATGTCGGAGGAGGAGACGCCTCAACATGACGCAGTTTCGTACGGCAAAGTTAAAACAAGAATACAACGAAGGCACTCCATGTACAAGCACACAATCTGTCAAGGCGTTCTTTACTATTAAAATGTCACACAGTGTCACGGGATACAAGTGCACATAATGTTGCGGCTATAAAGAAAGTACGAAACTAAAATGCCGACAGCATCATGTGGAGTTCTCGTATACTGAAATATCGGCCAAACAGGTGGTAAATTCTAGCGAAGACACGTGGAACAGCACTGATTCCTGTAACTAAGGTGTGTCTGTCACTGACCTGAACTCTACCAAACTAACCAACCGTAACTAAGGTATGGCTGTCGCTGAATCGAACTGTACCACTCTAACCAACCGTAACTAAGTTATGGCTGTCACTGACCCGAACTGTACCAAACTCATCATTCACGGAAGTTTTATATAACATTCATATAGGCTACTAAATGTCGTGAAAGTGCGACAAAACTTTTAGTTTTAATGTTGGACAACCTGTTGTGTTTGAGATTAATAATTTTTTAATACCAGTCAACACAACTAAGTGTGTATGTGTTTAATATGGCAGCATGTTTCGACATTGTAACAGGTTATCCTCAGGCTATACACATTTTGTACGGTACATAAAATGGAATACAAGAAATTCCTTTCTTTGCAGAACCGAGACCGCAGTTGCACACAGCAGCATTTTCCACTTTTCATCACCAGCGTGAGTTAAAAACAACAGATCAAATAACAGTAAAAACACTGTCGATGGTGGAGATTCAGGCCAATCAGTCTGTTATTGTTTTGCTCTTATTTATTCTGATTTTGGCCGTTCCCGGTGGAAGGGCTGTTTGCTTATTGAGGCTGGGCTGAGCCGTTTTACTGTATCTGGTACCGTTAGTATTGGGGCACATCTCAGTGGCTGATATTCGCCACAGACGGACGGACGGACGGACGGTAGCAGTCTCCACATAAAATGCCTATTTTTATTTCGTAAAGAACGGCTAATGTTTGAGTTACCCTCAGATGACAAAGCAAGTACTTGGCAAGAAAATGTGTACTTGGGAACTGCACAATAAAAGTACTGTTTTGCTTTTTTATTTAGCTGTCACTGCCTTTTAACTCGCAACTACAATGGACAATTCAGCAAAGCATAAAGACATTGTATTTAGTCGTATACTATTGTTGACCCTTGGCCTCCCCGTGCTGCATCTTCACAGCTGTACCTGCACTGCTGGTCCCAGTTAGACACCGACTTCGAACAAAAACTTGCAAGTGTGGGTCAACAGCCGTAACAAACCTCTGCCAGTATCTTCTATACCGAATATGTAAGCAGTTATTAAATAGTAAAAACGTCTAAATCTAGTAGAAAACACGTGTCTTCAGTAAACGTCTGTGATTTTCAGCTATAAAACCAAGACACTCCCAACAGCCACACACACAAAACAGGCTAATGCGTTCTGTTGTGCCAATCTGAATGTTAGCCAGTTGTTACGAATAGGAACGTGGCATGTGGCGAGTGCCGTGAAGAAAAAAATCGTACGGGAACTTGGTGGGGAAAACTGAAGAGAAGTGACAATTTGAAAGACGTAGGTGTAGATGGGACGATAATACTAAAATTGATCTTAAATAAATATGATGAGAGAGCGTGGACTGGACTGATCTGGCTCAGGAAAGGAATCAGTGTCGGGCTGTTGTGAACTCGGTAATGAACCTTCGGGTGGGGGAATTCTTGATTGGCTGAAACACTGATCAATCTTAAAAAAAAAACTGTGCTCCATGGATTTGGTTGGTTGCTTGGTTGATTAGTTAGTTAGTTGGTAGGTTAGTTAGTGAGGGTTGGCAGCTTGCCGCCAATCAAGCATGGCAGACTCAGTTCTGTGCCATTCACAAGGCATGACAGACACAATACCTGGCACAGCAAGGCCTCGTATTCACCGAGTTTCAAATGTCAGAGATAAGGGCTTATAGGAGGCACTCCGTTCAGATCCAGAGATCACTCCCTTGGTAATGCAGTTCATTAGTTAATTTAACGTTTCATCAAACACCGAGAAATAAAAATTTTGGCACATCAGGCGATCGGCTGGATGACCAAGTAATTGTGGTTCAACTCCCGGCAGAGGCAAAGAGTTTTCTCTTCTCCAAAGCGCCTAGACCGGCTCTGGGGCCCAAACACCCTCCCTTTAAGTGTTACCGAGATAAGGTTACCCGGGTGTTCAGTAGCCAGACCGTGCAGCTGCATCTAGTTCCGAGACTACATACAAATGGAGCCGTACCTCCACTCGCCGCCTGCACAGGGCACAGTTGCATTGTTGCAAAGGACGTCACCCTATGTGGCAATACAGCTGTTGTCAGAGCCAACAGATACCTGTGCAAAAGGTTTAACAGCGGATATCAATTCTTGCTGTGCTCAGTACTGTCACAGTAATGCCAACATTACAGTTAACTATACACTCACTGAATGCTGTGTTGTCGTGTCCGCGTCCAGCCACATCCACGGAAGACGTGGGACCCTGAACAGCAAAGAGTTACGTCAGCTGGCTTGTTCCATACAGACTAACATTAATCTGAACTATGTACACTGCGCAGTACACACATTGCCTGTTAGTTACAACAAGAAGTTCAATGTACGTGCAACGTTACATTGTGGCGCGTTCGCGTTACTACTTTTGCCATAGAAAGGCAACAATAGACCTCTCTTTATCTTTCGTAGCTGTCAACAATACAAAAATGTCCAGCATTGCCAAGAACATGCAAGAGTGGTTCACTTTGCTCTGTTTATTTCCTACTGCTGTATGTATAAAATATAGTGAGTGTGTGTCTGTATCGACCGCCTCTGTGGTCTAGTGGTCAGAGTTTCTGGCTACAGATACAGAGGTCCCGGGTTCGATCCCCGGCGCTACCAGATTTTCTGAGTAGTAGTGGGTCTGG
>Ga0123354_10017366_pt1 | contig 11275 bp, 5 predicted proteins | sample TergutLab28metaG_2_FD_97872 | JGI IMG/M metagenome (GOLD analysis project Ga0123354, IMG submission 97872) | Labiotermes labralis P4 segment gut microbial communities from Petit-Saut dam, French Guiana - Lab288 P4 | ecosystem: Host-associated > Arthropoda: Insects > Digestive system > Gut ... | reverse complement strand
GAGAGGGGGGTGTATAGGGTCTTGGTGGGGAAGCCGGAGGGAAAGAGACCACTGGGGAGGCCTAGGCATAGATGGGTGGATAATATTAGGATGGATCTCCAGGGGGTGGGATGTGGGTATATGGATTGGATTGGGCGGGCCCAGGATAGCGATAGATGGCGGATGCTTGTGAATGAGTTAATGAACCTTTGGGTTCCGTGAAATGCGGGGAATTTCTTGACTAGCTGCAAACCAGTTAGCTTCTCAAGAAGGACTGTGCACCATGGAGGAAGTAAGTATTTGCTCTTGCTTGAGGTCTAAATTCTTAGCAGAAATTCAACACTGAGGAAACTATATACTGTGACCATATTTACTCTAAAATATGTATCTTATATGCACTCCTTATTAATAATGAATATGATCCACAATCTAAGGAAGGGACATAAGCAGGCTGGACAAGCTTAGAATTTAGGCCTTTTGGATTGTCACGCCATGCACTCTTGAATGTGGATCCTAGTAAGAACAACAGACTTACTTCTCCCAACCATCAGACTGGCCCTATGGCCCATTGAGCCTCCTATTCTGTGAGTACTGGGGGACCTTTACCTGGTGGTAAAACCTGTAAAGACATGAAGCTAACCACTCATCCCAATCATGTGCACAGTGGAGCCCAACTTCCACCCTGCATGTCTTTATGGCATACACAAACACAAATTTACAGCTAGGTGAGTAACAGAAGGACAAATGACACCTTAGGGGGGAGAAGTACAAGGGTTCCTTAACTGAGAATTCAAGTCAGTGGGCACCAACAGGCTATGACTTGTCAGTGTGTAGAAAAGACTTAATATGAACTATGTAATCCCAATGTGCCATCATATAGAGTCAGATCCTCCACTCGTGTATTTTCAAAGTTCTTCTATTAAGATGGTAATGTAAGAATATATTTATTTCCAACTAATGGTACATCTGTTGGTTAATGTAGTTTATTAATTCAACATGCTTCAGCTGTAACAATAGCCAACCCCAGGGAGACTGATAACACAGAGGAGCATTTGATGCTAAAGCATATTGTTGATTGTACTTGGTATGTAATACAGTATAAAATTAAATGTTTGAGATACATATATTTGATATTAAATAATTACTAAAATTAGGTGAAATTTGCACAATATTTGTATTAGTGGCTATTTATGTTTCTTTGCATCCAAACATCTAAAAGCAAATTGCTCTCTTCAGTCCTAGTTGGATCATAAATCCTGTGGAGTACAAATGATGTATACTCAACCATAGAACACCCTGTACTCATGTCAGAAAAGTGATAAAATGCACATTAACCAACAGATGTGCAATTCGTTGGAAATAAATATATTCTTATGCACATCTATTGCACAGAAGATGTATAACTGCAAATTGGAAATGAAAAATAAGCACATGTTTGGATAAACATTTGGAAGTTTTCTGTAATAGTAATAATATGTATATTCCTTTTTCATGAATTGTCACTGTCTTACCCACTAATATTACAGCATCACTATTGGTAATGAAAGAAGTTTACATGCTTGGATAAACATTTGAAAGTTTGCTTTAATAGTAAAAATATATTCCTCTTTCATGAATTATCTCTGCCCTACTCACTAATGTTGCACCATCACTATAACAAAGAGTTGTCTGTCACTCTCTTTCACTCCAAAAGAAATTTCATTGGTTTCAGCTTCTGTATTTAACTGTGCAGCTATGAGGTGTTTTGAAAGGCATGACAAATCCTGGTTTTTTGATGCACATGAACATGCACAAGTATGCAAACAACACATGGCTTTTAATGTGCCTGAAGTGTAATTAAAGCAAAAGTGCTAAGAAATACAGGTAGAAGTTGGATTGCAAGTAAAACCGTTTAAGCTACAAAATTTGACAGCTTAATTTTGTCTAGAACTTATATATCTGAATTAAAATGTGCAAGTAAGGCATGAATTTGCATTTCTTCATATCTACTTGTATTTAGCAATTGATGCCAATGTGCCTTTAAGCCTACATTTTTATTCATGCACCTCAGATCAACAATAACATTACAGGCCAATTTCAAAACATGTGTGCATAATTAACATGTAGGCTGTAACAGACAGCCTGCCTTCAAACATTACTGCCATAAGACAGATACAGTTTTGTATATGTCTCCTTGCTCCTTACCTCCACCTTCCTCACATGCTTACACTTGCCTGCAGATGGAGGAATCAGGTTCCTCCAAAATGTTGATAAATTTCTGGCAGGCTACACCAGTGCTTCTCCAGTTGGTGTTATGCAGAGGGTAACCTGGCTGTATGTGCAGTTATCATAGAATTATAATGGTTTTTTATAATTAAATTGTAATGGCTAATAACTCAAATTATTTTAAATGTATTTATATGAAAAAATTTATGATTTACACTGTACAACAAATTGTTGTATCCTGTAATAGAAATGAAAACGAATTTACTTAGAAGAATTTGCAGGAACATCAAACTGGCATTTAAATGGCGAGATTAGCTGTCATTTAAAAAAAAAATTATTAAATTGCTGTGGAAGCAGAACACAACATTGAACTTACATGAATTGAACGAGGGGCCTTGTCACTTGTTGCTTGTACTGAATTTCCAGAGAAACCCTCTTCATTGCCCAACAGTAATCAGCTAAAATGGCAGCATTCCATTTGTGCCTGTATGCATTTTCCATCGCCGAGATATCCTGTTGAAAATGCACATCATGTTCCATCACTTGTGGTACCACAGTTAATCAGAACAGAATCCCAAGCGTCCATGAAGGAAATGCGTCTTGAGTGACAAGTTGCAACCGAGCTTCTCATAAAAAGGGGAAGATCCTCCATAAGCTTCCTGAAGTTGACACTTTTACACTTTCTAGAAAACCCGTCTCGTCATGTCGAAAGGCACTTCAAGCTGCCTTCTCGTCATCACTTAAAGTGAGATCAAATTGAAGGTCTCTGAAGAGCTGACATTCCTGGGGTCCAATGTATACACCCACCTTAATGTTCCCCATTCTAAGTGTTGAGAATTTCTCACACAAAAATGGGAATGCTCAGCCATTTCTCTCTTGTGCCTTCATGAAAAGGTCATGAGACCCAATTTAATATGAAGAGGTAGAAACAACATGGATATACCAGAGGCTGATGAGCAACATTCTTTGTTTCAGGTTAATGTGATTTATGTAGAGGCTGGTTTTCTTGGTGTAGTAACTACTTTTGGCATGACAATCACATTCGCATAAGAAACAACATAATTTTTTGTAACCCTTTTGCAGTCCCATCAAAATGGCACTTACCTTCAAATCACCACAGTTGTGTCACTCTGGATGTTCTGTAGTTCACACAGCTGAGAATTTCCTTCGTATTTTCATATTTCTCCTTTTTGTGGTTGGTACGGGCAACAGGGATTGAAGGCAGTGTGTTTCCCTTGTCCAACAACATTGCTTTCAGGCAATGCATGGAAGAGTCTATAAATAGTCACCATTCTTCCAGATTGTACCTGATGTTCCTTGTCGCCATCAGACCTCAACATTCTTACAAGCACTGAGTTCACATTGTTATAAAGAATTACTCAAAATGTTTTTGGTGGGAGTGAAATGCGTTCACTTTCACAGTGTCATCCAGAAGATTCCACTGTTGAAGTCTTGAAGACAACAGTTCTGCTTTATTCTTCAACAGTTGTAGGGTTCTAATGAGGTCCAAAAGTTCTTTCAGCATGATCTTGTGTGGTTCACCAGAGGTTATGTTCAGGAAAAATTACAGATCTCTTGAAGCAGATGGCTGCAGTGTTTCTTTGTGTGTATCCTCTTCTGCCTCATCACAATCTAAGGAAATATGTTGGTGGAGGGGGTTCTGGAATAGGCAGACCTTCATAGTGAGGCACTGTGCGAAAAGCTGATGGTATATTTGGGTACTCCAATGCCCACTTTTTCTTCTTGGTAATCCCTTTGTGAATAGGAGACACTACACACAAGTAGCAGTCTGTGAGGTGATTTGTTGGCTCACTCTATACCATGGGCACTGCAAATGGCACCAAACATCCTTTGTAATTCACCAAAGTGTTGAGCTTTAATGAACAGGTCGTGCAGCACACATGCAGAGCACAGCTCTCGTCCTGGTCGCCTATGTTACAATACTGAAGTAGGCTCACTGTATCACCGAGGTTAAAGGTAAAGGGGTTAGTGATTTCTCCATATATATATATATATATAACAGAAGTTACTCGCATTGTTCACACATGGGGCATTTCTATCCTGTCTGAAACAAAGGCTGAGAGAAAGGTTTATCTCACTGCGAACAATGAACACACAGAACAGTTAACACAACTGCCGAGCACCCAAAAGGACTCGTACAACTCCACAGGTAGATGAGAAAAGAACAGTCCACAACAATGTTAACTGATCATGTGGTATTGAGAATGTGACTGGGAATGCACTCGCATGCTACCTCAGCACCAAGCTTGTATGGTGTGCAGTAACTTGGAAACCACAGCCAATTCCCAAATTTTAATGTCATTTTCTTGTTCAACGCCCCAAAGTTAGCCACAATTAGTTGTTTTCATTTCTGTAATCTTTTGCATGTTGTATATTGTTATTTATAAAGTCAAACTAGAAAATTACAAACTCTGTGTTGTTAATATTTTCAGTACCTGGTGGTACACATGCATGATTTGCTCATTTTAGTGGTACGCATGGAAGAAAAGGTTGAAAAGCACTTGGCTACACTGTGTCACATCCCTGAAAACAGTATGCTTCCTAATAATTGATTAAGTCGACATGTTTCTGTAAAATAACATTCTTCATGTTTTGACCCACAATTAACAGAATTGATGGTCTACATTTTCTTAATACTTTACAAACAGAAGAATCTGTCATTTTAAGTATGTTCCAAATACGTATTTTATACACTGTCCAATCTAACTGGATGGTTTAAGGTGTACTTTTCATGCTGGCAAAATTTAATGGTTGTATTACAGAACACCAAGCATGGACAAAACTACTGTTCACATATATTCAGACTGTGAAGATGTCCATTTGTTCACACTGTATTCCCTACAAAGTTACAACATATTTTAATCTTTGGGCGCCAGAATTTGATGACTGCAGTGCTATGCAGTGAACCGCAATTGAAACAGAGTCTGCATAACAGCAGTCATATTTCTATAATATTCAGCATTTTGGGCATCACACCTTGCAGCTGAAACATGTAACATTCAGTGCCAAAGGGTTAAATCAAGCATAGTTCCAGAAACACTGCCAACACAAACTTGGGGTTTCAAATTTTTTGTTAATATGAAAACAGAAAAACATGTTCGGTTCAGAGCAAGAGGCAGATTATGATCCTGAATAGTTACACAAACTGCAATGCATGCCGAGATATGTACCCCGAAAAGTAGTTCTAAGATGTGTGTCCTGTTTTATCTTTCTAAAGGAATGTACAAAACAGATTATGGTAAAGCAATTTAATGCCATTATGTCAGAAACAAAGAATAATTTCCTTTACACAAGAAACACCAACAGAAAGCAGAAAAAAAGAAATTACTTCAAATAGAAATAACTTTAACATGCATTCTAATGACAAAATTCATACTGTGATCATGACATACATAATGCATTATGTGAAAACTAAATTGTAATCTACAGCTAACACACATATATATATATATATTCATTTATAAAACAATATCTTGCTTTTTAGTGTTGTAGTAATAGCAGAGCAACATGCTGAATAATTAGTTTTCCTTCTACATGGTTAACAGGCTCATAGAATTGCTACTAGATTTCCAAGTTATTCAAGATAAAATATGTGCCCGTACTATACCATTTCTAACTCCCCACACCTGGATGAATATTGTTATACTGATACTTGAAATTTGTCTAAAGCGCAGATGTGTAAGTGTGCTTTCAGTGGTGCAGTAAAACCACCAAACTGTGGTACATAGCAGCTGCAGCATAAAACATAAAAGTTAAAGTTGGTTTTTTTATTGCAGTAGAATGTATCTGTTCTTACAATACTCATGTTCATTATGAATTTGTATAGTGTGAAAAATTTAAAAAGGCACTGTCTCAATTCCTTTTGCCTAGATTTCTAGTCCTGACATATTGCTGTTATTCACGTTACTGTATTTTATGTTAATTCTGGCAAATACAACCTCAAAGCTTTCCATAGTTGCTATGTTTATATAGACTTACAAGTTTTTCATATATATAGAGACATTATTAATCATCTCTGTACCAGATTTCACTTGACTGGCTTAAGTGATTCATTAGTTACCTCTATCACATTGAAAGTTAAACAAAAGACTGCACAACTGGTATGTTATTTGTTATTACATTCTAAACAATAACCTTAACAATAGCTGCATATTCTTCCAATATCTGTTATTACAATGCAGCATTTCAAGATCATAAATTGTCACTTCCACCTCATAAATTTGTATATCCACCAAGTTATTACTAACCATAAGGAATCAGATGTACAGAACTGTGGTGGCTTGGTATGGCATGGTATTCACAGCATGATTCATGATAATCTGTGACCTTGTGAAAGAAAGAAGACTGCATTCATTTATGTCTAATTTTCATATCTTAAAAAACATTTTTAAATGGCACCAGATTCATTTCCTTATCTCAATAAACATTTGCCATTAATTACGTAAAAAAAAAAAAAAACTAAAGGCATATCACAATACAGCAGCTTGCTGCTAGAAATGACTGTTGTCAAGAGCAGTCAAGGCAATGGCCAGATGTGACATCTTGTACCGGCTGTAGAAAGACCCATGCCAACTAAACTGCTAGTGCAACAGGGATTATTACAGCCACTGCGCTAGCAGAACCATACCATCGCAGTGAACTTAAAACTTGACATTAGCACACACCATTACTTCTTATTAAGCAGTTAATATGTATATGTTTCTGAAGATTACACAGAATACCTTATTGCCAGTTATAATATCTATACCAAAGCTGTAATGCCAAAATTAAAAATTCAGCTCATAAATTGGCGTATCCTTGCCGACTATGAAGTTAATTAATATGAAGAGAAATGTCCTGATAAAATGGATGTCATTATCATGCCTTTACGTTTCCCCAGCATACAAAGAATTGCACATGCTATGGCTACAGGTTCCCCCATCTACAGTGGTTTAAAAAAAAAACCTGGAAAAATAATCAATACAACATTAAGGAAAACAGACAATGTATGAACATAAGCAATGAAATTGAGCATAACTTCTTCAGTATTCATGTATTTGTGACAAAAATCCTTAGAATTTTTCTCCTCATTTATTAGACAACCACTTAATTAAACATACATATAATGTTACATTTACATACCATTTAGAGTCTAAAAGTTAGCCTGGTGAGTGCAGACTGTAAGAATATAATATCTAGCTGCATGATGTTATATTTAGCAATGAGCATCTACACCTGATGTTCTTAACACAACTGTCACATTAACATAACCACTGGAATGGACATCCATGCAGTAAGCATAATAATTGCAGGATATATATCTTCAGAATTAATGATACATATCTGTTGCTGAAATGTCACTATCAGAATTGATTTATAATCAGTATTTACCAGTACAGTAACATTTTATCCTCTAATATGAAAGAAATTCACTGGGACTTTAGCATGCCCCTATGACTAAGCATGAAACATGGAAGCAAACATCTTTGAAAACAGTACTCATTATCTAAATTCCACAGAAAAAAGGATAGACTTTGAAGAGTGTGGGATCTGCCACCATTTTCTGAACAAACCATGTCCAATAAGTAACAAGCCTGAAATATGAGTAGGAAATTACTGTCTGAATGTTGCAGCTTGGTGTCAATACACTGATTCTGAAGAATGGAAATATTTGGTCTACAGATAACCATGAAGTTTCAGGGAATGAATGAATGAATGAATGAATGGTATTTGGGTTCAAGCCCTTCTGGGCTCGATGCACCTAGGCCTTAAAACAGGCCCTTTGTGCCCCAAGTTTCAGGGGAAGTTCTCTCCATTTTGGGTTTTCCAATCTTCTTGGAAACAAATGACAAAGAATAATTTTAATTAACTCTTGACACTTTACATGATATATGAAAATATAAATCATGTTGCACAGTAGCTTGGTATTATGTAGGATATTTTCATACTACACCAACATGCCACAAAATTTCGAATGTGGTATTAAATTAATTAACGCTTCTTCATATCCTTGAGCACTCAACTATTACTTGTGACCCATTACTCTTAGATATGAACAGAACATCTGGCACTAAAGAACAGAGACTTTGCCTACAAAGTTCCCTAAGTGTAGACGCTGTAAAGATGTGCTGATTATGATGTCCTTAAGTGAACATCCAGATGTGGGGAAGATTGGACTTCAATATGTATTTGTGTCATGAGATGATTTGGGGGGGGGACTACCATTATTGTCCAGATTTATCCTCCAGCTCATTCAAAGACATTACTTGGCCTATTTTTTTAATTAGATGAGATATGCAGAAATACTCTTTAAAGCATCAAAAAGCATCTATACTTGCAGAAATCCATTCATCTTCAACTCAAAATTATAAAAATGTATTGTGATTAAGGCACAGTTACAAATCAAAGAAATTCATGAGCTGTCATGCTCCTGAAATGTGACAATATGCTGTTCACAGGAGCTAGAATGATGGAACTAACCTCAGATTAGTTCTTTCTCCAAGACTTTCACACTAATAAATGATATCTGAAGTGGAGAGCAAAAAACCTCATCTGATTAAAAGGATAAGCCTTTGGACTAAAAGGTTTTTGTGACTAATATAAAGAGTACAACTGAACAATAATGTCTGCATCAGCAATTTGGATATGCATTTGTTCATAACAAAATGTGAAAGTTTATTTCATGGATCACAAATTCAGATATAATACTTTTGCTGACCCATTTAAATTTCTTTAAAGTATACAACATAAATATATTACAAGAAAAAATAACAGTGTGGCAGATTAAATTAACATCATTCAACTGTTGACACTCTAAGACAACTTCACACTGATGTGTGGGTAATATTTCACCAACAACACAAGGATATCATTACGCATTTCTGATCTTCCCTGGGACATAGTTTTTGTCAATTACTGGCTCCTGAAGAAACATATGTAGACATCGCTCATTCTGGGCAAGTGGATGACCAGCAATCCTAGAATAAATACATAATATATAAATGGAACTTTACAACCTGAAGGAAATCAACAACAGAAAGCTGTTGGTAACCTAAACACAAAAGGGCAAATAGGGGAATAAGTGTACAGCTCCACACATTCCTAGTTTCAGCACTAAATGAACTGAGTGATAAACTTCATGCTCTAGGAACTTTAACCCTGGAATAGAAGGCCCTGGTCCCCATTACACCGCAGGCTGGTGGGCCACCAACTGATGGCCAGTCCCTTTAATGACAATAATATTATAGCCCAACATACTTATAATAATAATAATAATAATAGTTCATGCACATGGTAATTCATTAAAATATGGGAGATTTGAAAAACATAATTTACACATACTTATTCACAAAAATTTCCAATCCTTTTCTTCTGTCTTCAATGAAATCTTCTTCAAATATTCCATCATCTCCTCTGAATGGCATCTGACGTTTCCATGCCTTGCCTGGTAAAGGAGGAACCACTATCTGCAATAAACATTTAAATGTTTTAGAATTATGGTTTCAGTTGCATGATGATCACATACACAGCTACTATCACACAAAGTTTGAACAGTCATGCCACATGGAGTTTACAAGCAGGAAATCTACAATAATAGCTTTGACATGGGGGCAAGAGGCAGGGAAAAACTGCAGACATTAGGTAGCAAGATATTTCTACTTATGATTGTTACTGGGAAATGAAGTGGACGTTATCAGTACTTCCATGTTTATAGGCAATGGTGGAGAAGGAGTAAATAATTTGGCAGTAGCATGTTTCTGATGCTAATGAGACATCTGCTGAACATAACAAAAGTTTAGAGATATACCTTACTATCTCGTTCAAGTTCATTCCTCAGCCATTCAAAATCGCTATATCTTCGACGAACAATAGATTCTTTCACCTTGAAAACAGGAAGGTTTGTCTGAAATGAAATACAATAATACATCATTATACACAAATGCAAGTAATTACAAACAGCTTAATCTATGAGCATTTAAGTTGACACATACAACAAAAAATAAATGTCCAATTTCGCGGCCCTTAAAATGCAGCAAACATGCTAATACTTATCACACATATCAAAGGTCAGTCAGTCAAATATACATACACCGGAAATGTGAAAAATGTAGGGGGGCAACAACTGCGTAATGGCCAACTGGTGCTGACACCATAAGAAACACAGTTACAAATGCAACTGCTTCCAGTCTTTCCCTTGCAAGGGTTCAAACTGGTGCTTTTTTAATCCCCTTCTACCTTCTGCACTGCCTTCGGAACTGTCAGTAGTAGCAGCACGGAATATCACTGCTTACCCTCATTCTAACCTCGTAGTCAGTATATCTTTTCTTTCCAACACCATGAGTAATTGGATTTATAACATCAATCTCGAGAAAATTTGCTGGAGCAGCATACGCATCATCCAAAGTTTGTTTTTTAACATTCAACCTTCGCGTTGCATCCACCGTCGTTTCCGCCATGCTGCCAAACACCTACTTATGGTTCTGATATTTTCCGTTAGATGTAGACTTCTACACTAAACTGAACTGATAACGGACACTGATCAGACGTATACGCAGATTTCATAACCTCTAATCCATGCTTTACAATGCATGGCGGGGGGACGGCCAATACTGGGTCGTTTTAATAAAAGCTTTACTATACCTTAATACTGTTCTAAACGGCCAAAACATGTAGCAAAATATAACCTAATTCTAATTATTGCATCTTGTCATATTTCATATTTATTATTATTCCATTGTATCATACAGATATGGAACATGTCAGTAAAATAATTTAGCAATAAAAATAATTACAATAATAATAATGTACGATGCAAAAGCATCCGTCATATTAAACAGTAATAAGTAATTATACATTACAACAAAATCAAAGAAATGAGTAATAAATGTGTATATTTAATGAACAATACAAACATTGCATAGGATATTATGTGACTTTTCCGATAGATTTCTCATATATAACTCGTTACTTTGCTAACAAGCATAATCATTATAATTTTGTTGATAATATTCATCAATACTATAAAAAACATAGTGAAGGAGGAATTTCTTCAGCGCAGTTTTAAACAGAACTACATTAGTCGAAAGTTGTT
>Ga0123354_10017364_pt1 | contig 11276 bp, 5 predicted proteins | sample TergutLab28metaG_2_FD_97872 | JGI IMG/M metagenome (GOLD analysis project Ga0123354, IMG submission 97872) | Labiotermes labralis P4 segment gut microbial communities from Petit-Saut dam, French Guiana - Lab288 P4 | ecosystem: Host-associated > Arthropoda: Insects > Digestive system > Gut ... | reverse complement strand
GTTGTGGACTGGTTACTTGTGTGTACTGTGTGATGGGTATTGTTGTAATATGTGTATTGATGTGTCTACTTTAGATGCCGGACTGCTGGCTAGATGTCAGTGTTCGGAAGGTCCTGCGACCGGTCACCTCGACACAGGTTTTCTTTCTTGGTTTCCCTGTGCCTTTAAAGCAAATGCTGAGATGGTTCCCAAGTCCAATTTGCCACTACATGCTTCTCAAGTATCCCTCCCGATGTAAAATTAGTAGCACAGCTTCAAGTTCTTGTATATGTGTTAAAAACGACTGCCACCGGGTGAAAACCCAATTGCAGTTAAATAAATATTATTATTATTTATATTATCTGTCAGCATTGACATCTTTATGCCCCGTAATCTTCTTTACGGCGTTTTCATGTAATTTTCGTAGACAGAATAGCAGGAAAACTACAATACGAAGCATGCGACATAACGGACGGCAGGACAGTCAGTATTACCCTTTTCCTTAAAGTAATTTGGAATTTTTTCAGAAGTATCGTAGCCACGCGCCAAAATATTTGAGTGAAGTAATCAGGACGGCATCGGATGTGTTACAAGGATTCAGTCGGGCAGGTTGCGAGCCTTAGTTTCCAGTGGAGAACAGATTTGTTGACACGAAGAACAGAGACCGCCGCCAGAAGAGTGGAAAGGATTAGGATCCTAACTACCAGATTTGTCTTCTTTAGTCAACAGCCACTGATGGTCTACTTTGTGTGACACTCTCTCCGCCTTTCCACTGAATCTCAACTTGCTGCTGTCCACTGCTTAAGATTTTCTTTGGGACAGCTAACACTCCAAATCGAAACTTGTTATCTCTCGATGACAAATAAAAGGCAAGACAGACAATGTACATATAAAAGTGACAATTAGGTGCATACGCGTAACTACTGCTGCTCTGGAAAAGCAATAAGTATTACGAATTCCGAGTGTGTGTCTGCAGCTTTAGTTATCTAGTACGCGAAGCTCAGGCACAGTATGATATTGTCATCTATGGTCTATCTGGCTCAACCATGTTCTTACACATTACCTCATATAGAGCACGATGATGGTAAGAAAACTTTATTGAACTCTAATTGTGTGCTTTGAGTTTCTCTACATATTTTGTCTGAAAAAATCTCATTCTAAGAAGATTTAAAAGAGATACTATCATAAATGGTGTGGGCCGGGTAGCTCAGTCGGTATAGCGACTGACTACGGGCTGGACGGTCCGGAATCGAATTCCGGTGGGGACGATATTTTCCGCCCATCCAGACCGGCCCTGGGGCCCACCCAGCCTCCTGCACAATGGGTACCGGGTCTTTCCCGGGGGTAAAATGCGGTCGAGGCGTGCCATGGTCATGGAAGAGTAGAGTTACACCTCTATCCAGCCTTTGGGCCACACCGGCCCTGTAACGGGATCACTTTACCTTTACTATCATAAATATACAGATGTCGTCATGTAAAGTAACCGTTATTCTTGTCAGACTTTAATGAAACTTGAACTCTCTGGACACAGCTTCGAAAAATACTCAAACATTAAACATCTCTCACTGTCGATTGGCAAACATTTACTGCAGTACCTTAGTGAGTCCATTGGAAGGATTTACGTAGATAGGAGCAAAAAATATTTCGAAACGTTATAATTATTCACAAGTCAAGAAAACATGAAATCCAATAATGACTGCATCTTTATAAAGATCGCTATGAAAAACTAAACTCTCACACAGTCGTCTGTACCGTACAGAAATGCTGCATTCCTTCGACGATCCTGTTATAATTAAAGAAAGTGCTAATTCCTAAGCCTTACAGACAAGCAGGCAGCAAGTAAGTGAATGAAATACAAAAGTAACAGTTGAATTAGAATAGCAGGACAAAAAAAAATATGAAACAATTATTAAGGCGATAATTTCACAGATGTTGAGATGGTTGGGGCACACGGCACGCATGACATAGGAGCGAAGTTCGCAGTTGGCTTTCGTTTGAAAACCTTAAGAAAAAAGTAGAGTGTGGAAGGGCTAGGCGTAGATATGAGAATGATATTAAAATGAATCTTAAAGAAACATGACAGATAAGTTTAAATTTTATTCATCTGGCACAGTGTTACTGCGAACATAATAATAAAACTTCGGGTTTCATATAAGAGGAAGAGGAAGAGGATTTCCTATATAGCTGAAAAACTAGAAGATTCTAAAGAGATAATTTTTAGTGACTTCAAAATAGTTCGCTTAACTACGCTGTCACTAGTTCCGAGATTCAGGACCAGCGTTGAGTCACTGTATTAGGTACAAACTAATTGGAAGTGGCGTTGAAGAGAGCCATCATGACCTAATTTTGGTAGTATCCTACATTTTCTTGAGGGGAGAAAGAGGAGAATCAAGAATAAGCTCTCGGAATAAACGGGTTTTTCCAAATCAGAAAGGCTAATCTTGAGCCAAATTACGTCAATCCAAGGCCAACACAATTTGCGAGCCACGTGCCACAAGCATGCAATACAATCAGATAAGACACCCCCAAAACGCCAGTAACTTTCTATCCTAGAGTCATTAATAAGATAGATATAGACTTTCCTAACGAGGAGCTATCTTTATTGATCAATAGGACTGATATACAACTGAAAAACGAGAAGGAATGATTCGGTAACGAACCTAACTCTTGAAGTCAAAACACCCATCACCCACTCATCCGACAGTGACAGTGAATATTACAGTTTGGAAGCTGCCAAACATTTATAATCACTAAACACTCAAGATAAACAATTTTAGAATCATAAAGTAAAAATTGTTCTACAAGAAATGCAACCCGTACTACTCGACATAAGCAAGCAATGCACCCTGCACTACTCGACACAAGCAAGCAACGCACCCTGCACTACTCGCCATTAGCAAGCAATGCACTTTGCACTACTCTCCATAAGCAAGCAATGCACACTTCACCACTTCCCATTAGCAAGCAATGCACCCTACACTACTCGCCATAACCAAGCGATGCACACTTCACCACTTCCCATTAGCAAGCAATGCACACTACACTACTCGCCATAACCAAGCGATGCACACTTCACCACTTCCCATTAGCAAGCAATGCACCCTACACTACTCGCCATAACCAAGCGATGCACACTTCACCACTTCCCATTAGCAAGCAATGCACCCTACACTACTCGCCATAACCAAGCAATGCACACTTCACCATTTGCCATTAGCAAGCAATGCAACATGCACCACTTGCAAGCTCACTTTTCATAAAATAATTGTACTGTACTTCAGCGACTGAACACACGTGTTTGTGCTCATAAGAACTACAGGTCTTCAACCCTACAATACCAAACATACGCTCATAAAATTAGTTCAACTCTACTTTTATACAGCCACAGAGCCCAGCAATGGAGGGTGAGAGACGGGGGTCATTACACTGAAGACAGATGACCTCAGGGAAAACTTGAAAATCCCTGCGTCTCTGTGGGGATCTCGTTTCCACTAGTCCGGCAGCGGTATGGGTTTGCGAACGGCATTCGCGTACATGCTTTAGATGGACGAGACTGTAGTTTAAAGGGTGAACGCATTTGAACCGTGCTAACTCTGCTATAGATCGCTTGAACCACAATGGCTGGTCAGATATCCTTTCCCTCAGGTCAGACAACAGCAATACGCGAAGTCCAAGTTTAACATAGGCAGTGTCCATTTGTTTCATGGTGGGTATCGGAGGTAGTGAAATAGAGAGGACAGTACAGGGTGATAAATTTTAAAATAGGGGTACCAAATGGTAATTCTGGAATGCCGTAAAAGTAAATTTGACTATTAAGGACTGTTCTTCCAATGACAACTCTGTAAAAGACACTGATAAGATTGACATTTATTTTCCGTTAATGACATATTTTCATAAATATTAATTGCAAATAAAGAAGCCGAAAGAGAATTATTGGAAGTAAGTCCAGAAAAGGGTAACATTCAGAACGTCACGCACATAGAAATTGTGTAACTAGGAACCCAGAACATGTTCAAAAAAACAGTGTCAATTTATTGTTAACAGTTAAAACACTTCTCTCTAGAAAATTCATTAAGTATGCAGCCTTTGGTGTTGGTTTATTGCCGTTGTCTTTGTTGTTTTCTGTTTATGTTATTTGTTTTTGTTGCTGTTTTTGTTGTTGTTGTTGTTGAACACCACTGTAATATCAGTTGAAAATTAAAATAAAAAATTTGGCAGTTACCATCTACAGCTATGGTTTCCATAAATAATCCTTCTATTGAACCTTCGCTATACGCACAGCCCTTGAGGGACACTTCAAATTATTACGTCGCTGGATGTACACACCAAATAACTCTTTCCGCCAAAGTTAAGACTGCAATTCCGACTGAATTATAAGGTAATGCAGTCATTTTCTGTTACATTCTGCTCGGTGTGTGAATCATACAAACACACGCACACATACAGTCACAAACCGTAACATATTAAACATATTACTTTGTGTCAAGTTCATTTGTGCTTGTGGGCTGGGATAGTGCAGTCGGTATAGCGACTCGCTACAGGCTGGACGGTCCGGGGATCAAATCCCGGTAGGAGCGAGATTTTCCGCACCTGTTCAGACCGGCCGTAGGACCAATCCAGCCTCTTACACAATGGGTACCGGGTCCTTCCAGGGGGTATAGCAGCCGGGTCGTTGCGTTAACCACCTAACCCCATCTAGCGCCGAGGTTAAGAAAGAGTAGAACTATACTTCTACTCCCCATCTGAGCCTTCGTGGTGTGTTCTAGGGTGAACGTTTTTACCTTTTGCCTTTACCAAGTTCATTTGTGCTTACCAGTCGAGTCCCACATCGTTTTACCGAAGCAGAACATTACTATATTACGTTCCGTTAGTACAGGATTGCGACGAGAGTATCTAGATCTACGAGTGTTGAGGTACAACTGGCCGGAAATAACTAAATAATGAGGGGCTTCATAACACTTACTCGTCTTGCAGACTGATCAGATAGATGAGAATGAGACTGATGTGATGTAGCACGCAAGGAAAATACGAAAATTTCATATAGTTTGCTGGTCGGATACTCAGAAGGAAAGAACCCTTTGGGAAGACCGATGTGTAGGCAGCAGAATGATATTACATCTGATCCTAAGGAAATAGCATGATTGTGTGAAATAAATTAATTTTACTCAGAGCAGATACCAGTGGTCAGCGCTTGTTAACACACGGTGATGAATAGTTATACTCCATAGACCAATGTTTCTCGAACTGGGTTCCGCAAAGGGGTGTCAGGGGTTCCGAGGGACGAAAACTCGTAATGATGGCAAAGTTTTATTGGCGGTTCTAAATTTGTACGTACGAACTGAAATTCGTGTCGCGACATTTGACACTAATCATTCCGCCACTGCGAGCACGCAGACAATTAATCGCTGCTTCAATCCAGAAGCTTCCAGATCTGTAGTCAAGTCCGTTAGCAGAGCTGGCCACAGAGAGCGTCAAAGTGTCAGGCAAAACGATCAGGTTATCGATAATTTTGAGGTTACCCGTTGATATTCTACATGTAATGTACATACAAGATAAAACATTTCTGGTATTTAATTCTACATTTAACTGATTGTGGACAGGTATGGGATCCCCAGTAATTTCTACAGCTTTCTGAGCGTTCTTTGGGCTACAATGGACGGAGAAGCATGGCCAGAGACGGCAGTAAACTTCTGAATAGCTAAACGCCTGTCAACGTACCTATACTAACACCGCTGTACAAAAATTCTTTACGTCTCCGGTAATATAAACTGAAATTTCAGTATCACCGTCACCAAGACTAACACTGGCAGCTACCATAACTCAGTTCACAACTTGCAATATATGTAACGGTCCCCTTTTAGGAGCCCCTGCGTGATTAGCTAAACCCCTCACCAGGAAGACTGTGTACGTAAAGGAGTATGGTATTTGCTCCATCTTTGTTAACTAAGATGCTAGATAGATACAAGTAACTGACCGCAGTCCCAGACTGCTTTGACCCTGGGAGTTGAGCCGACAGATCCTCTAGACAGAAGGCTGGGTAAGCTCCAGAGCCGGTCTCGATTCACTGGTGAACAAAGAAACCTCAGCTCTCACCGGGAACCAGACACAGATCCACACGTCTGCCAGGTGGAAGCCAATGCGGTACGTAGTCAGCATTATTTTTAATAGGGTGCAAAATAATATCAGTCCCATTTTCCAGAAAGTGATGCCACTATCACAGAACGGAGGATAACTGAAAGAATGACATGTCTTCCTTTAGGACGGTCGATACAAACGGAATTCGAATCCTTAAACCTGGGATTTTAAACCTAAAAATAAAAATATATTTTTACCTGTGAACACAAGGAAGACTTATGGGGGAATGAACGTGAAGCTTCACTGATTCGTAACCACGGCCCTAGGTATTGGTGAAAGACGCAAAAGATGATTTTAAGGTTAAGAGGTTAACTAATGCGGACTTACACACAATCGCGTAAAATTGCACCACATAGCAGTACGTTACAACACACGTGTCGAGTTTTATGCTTTAGTACGTTTATGAGAATTTATGTGAATTCAGTTGTTACAATTTTACAGTACTTCTTGTAATCACAGACCATAGGGACAGGATAGAAATTCACCTTCTTAAGGCCCTTCTTAAGTCCAACAGTTAACAAATTAATTCATTAAATTATAGTACTTCCCTCTTTCGCTCCTGACAGCCTTCAAGGTCAGCTCATAAAAGTTTAGATGGTCAGAAAATGTCCCACTTTTAACGGACCAACTTCGTTATCCTTTTTAATAACGCCTGTTACTGGATCCTATCCTACATAGAACAAGCCGAACGCGGTCCGTGCTCTCGTATGCTAAGTCCACTGTCGTGTAATATTACACCCACAACTCCGATTAAAAGTAAAGTTCAGTTCAGATTATCAAATTTCAGTTCAATATGTATTTCTTATCTGTCCCATGTGTGCTACACGCTCCGCCCATCTCATTTTCTTTGATTTGATAAACATGATAATAGCTTGTGAAAAGCTCCGATTGTAAAACTCTTCAATGTGGTCGGCACAATCTCCTCGTTAAATTGTTACGTAACAAAGCTCGATCTAAGTCTTCATTTGCAATCAGATGTAAACTGTCATGTCCATAAGACATGGGAGGCCTCCACTAGAGGAACATAAGTGTCTGACGAGTCTACCGTGGGCACTCAAAATACAAAACAGCTAGCTATAAGAACAGAGGAGGCGTTCCTGACGGCTGTTGGTCACTTAACATTTTCAAGCATCCACTTACATAAAAATTATTTGAAAAATTAAAATCCTTCGACACCGTTAACCTACTCCATGTAAATTGCGGAGGCCCACGGGCTAGGCAAATACTTGCCACATGCTGAGAAACACAAATGAAACCCATAAGCGGACTGTCGGAAAATTCGAAGTTTTAAAATAGGTAGTACGGGTTTGAAACTTGGTCTCTCAGACTGAGGGAAGAACACAGGTTGAGGATGTTCGAGAATAGGGTGCTGAGGATGATGTTTGGGCCTAAGAGTGACGAGACAACAGCGGGGTGTAGAGGACTACATAATGAGGAGTTTCATGATCTGTACTCCTCACCAAATGTTATTCGGGTGATCAAATCGAGAAGAATGAGTTGGGCGGAGCATGTGGCATGTATGGGGCAGAGGAGAGGTATATATAGGGTTTAGGTGGGGAAACCTCAGTGAGTGTTCCATAAAAAGCGGGGAATTTGTGGACCAGCTGAGGAACATTTTAGCTTCTCAGAAAGGATTCTGTTCCATGCAGTGAGTTCAATCAGTGAGTTAGTTGGTTGGTTAGTTAGTTAGTTAGTTAGTTGGTTAGTTAGTACATTAACCACTCTCCTTTAAATTTTTAGGTGTTTGAAACTTATCGAAGGACATGGCAACACAGCGGATTACCAGAATCAGTCTTGCCCGGTGTGTAAAATGGTAACTGAACACTGAAAGACAGGACTGCTAAGCAGTTAAACGTAAAAACATAAGTTAAGTCTCGCCAAATAAAGTGACTATCCCTGTGGCTGTTACTGGAAGGCTCTTGCTCCACTCGCCCGCCCCACTGACACGAGGAGGAACCGCCAGTCTGTTACCCGATACACAAGCTCAATCACAGCAACATGGTCGGTCCCTCCAGGGATCCGACTATGCCCACCTATCTTCTTTTCTCACTCTCTCACAACCCGCTGCCTGTCTGGGCCCAGTCAATAAAACCGCATGATCCTAACCAAAGCGAGCCACTCTGGTATACTGCAGTCAAGTGAGATGCAATTAAACTGCTCATTTATCATTTCTATGGAAGTTTCTAATTGCTACTGCTAAACACTGACGTGTTTGTACGACACTTTGGAGGTCGGAGGATTCTTCCAACAGCTAAGTTATTCCTGTGTTCAGTTAAGCACGAAGTCGCTAAGAGTATGAATGACTGGATATGCAGCTCCTGATGTTCTTAATTCAGAAACTAGAGAGTGGTAGGCTGTCAGCTTCACACCACGACCACCTGGTCGCTGAGCAAAGAGTGCTCGGAACGTACTGAACTGGAGAGTGAATTGTACCATCGGCTTGGGCGCAGTAGCTACGGAAAGTATTGAAGAATCTTGGCTTGGGAAGTAAACTGTTCACCGTATGGAGATACCCCTAATATTCAGCTAATTTGGCGCTACCCATTCTAACGCCAAGGCAGTACCTTATAAATGATGAATAACTGCACGTTCAATATAAATTTTTTCCTTCAAACAATATATCCTTTCATTTTATTTTCAATAGCAGTGAACTTATGCATCTCGTAGGCCTGCAATTCAGTTTCTGGAGAAGATAGAGTATGTGAAGATATAACGATGTGAAATATTGAGATCGGGATTGAGGGCGGGGGGAGGGGGGGGGAGAATAAGTAGAATTTGCGAATAAAACAAATTATTGGCGCACATTATAGGCAGCTTAATTCAGTTACCCCAACTCCCGTTAATTCCAAAAGGGATTTCCCTCAGAGGCCTATTTTGTAACATGGCTAATTTGTGCCTTTCCCTAAAGAAGAAAGAAAATTGTACATACCCACGTAAAGTAATATTACAGTATTGTATATCTGAGTAAGGAAGTAGGAAGTAGGAAGATAAAAACAGTGCAATGCGTAGTATCTTGCAGTCAAAGAATTTCAACTCAACCCTAAGATTTTCAACTGAACGCTTCAGACGGTCCTGCCAAGTTCCGATTTTAGTTTCGCAAATATACTCTTTTTCCATGCGTAAAATCCTTAAGGCCTTCGTGCGTATTTAGAAAATTCCCTTCAAATATTTCTTCACTGTGTAGTTACAACAAAATGCAAACAGACATATATCCCATGCCGTCATATGTACTGTACAAGTGCAGCTCAACAAAGGCACCTGCAGAATGGTACCCACATTTATGGACAAGAACTCCTTCTGACCTAACTCGAAAACACTTACGTAGACAACAGCCATAACTTACCACACCAAAATGTACCTAGAGTAAATTATGAAACCTTCTGTCATAAGTGGTTAGGGCATAAACTAGAGGTCTCGATTCTTAGATATCAAGACAATAGTATTCTCCATAGATGACAAATAAAAAACCAACTAGATAACACTTCATACTTTTATTTTACTTCTTAGAGACTCAATATGTTTCGGGCATTAATATGCTCATCTTCAGGAGTTTGCGACAATGTTGATGAACTACCACATAGGCCGTTTCGTTCTTGGCTTGTGTGTTGGCGTTAGGGTGTGATTCGGTTAAGCCGGTATCCAGGCTGCCGGCAGAAGCACAGCTTCAGCCGGCAGCCTGGATACCACCCTAGCCGAACCGCACCCTAACGCAAACACACAACACACCAAGAACGAAACGGCCAATGTGGTAGTTCAACAACATAGTCGCAAAATCCTGAAGATGGGCATATTAATGCCCGAAACATGTTGAGTCTGTAAGAAGTAAAATAAAAATATCAAGTGACATCTAGATGGTTTTTTATTCGTCAGCTATCACAATGGTGCACGGTCCAATAAACATCAGTATTCTCCATATTTTAAAGCTCATCAACAACTAACAGTAAACCACGAATTTAAAATGCAGTAAATTTAGCGATAAATCCGTCCCTTTCTTCGCCATGAAGTTGTATAATGAATGGTGGTATAACTCCATTCATTCTTGACCAAAAAATTAGACAGGTTGAATGGTCAGTTTTGCCTCAGATAATGATACACTACTGTCTACTGAAAAGGAAGCTGGGCGGGTCCAAAGAGGGTCGGAACTGGACGAGAAAAACCTTGGCCCAATCTGGTATCGACAGCGATTTCTTGGTCACCCATCTCGTAGACCAGCCTGTACATAGACTATGGTATCCTGCTTCATACCTCAGTCGGTAACAACGTTGTGGTATTGTATACAAGTGTTCTTTAAGTATTTCTGTAGTGTCTGATAACGCCTGTTAGCTGAAGCAGAAATACTCGTATTTCGCACAATACATACGCGTAGCTGTGATTCACCGTCCTCTTTTCCCTTCTTAATCTGCTTACCACGAAGAATGTCACACAAACAGTTAAAAATCTTATATGTCTTAAGCTTACAATTACTTGAAATTCCTATAAAATAAAGGCTTCAGAATACCCAGCAACTCTGAATTTAAACCATTTCACCGTCTGAGGAGTAAGTTGTTTAAATTATCAAGTATCACAATATGTAACAATTAGTAAGAAAGTAAAAGTTGGCGAATGCACTTGCTATGAAGCCATTATCCCGAGAGACACAATGAAACAAAACTTGGCTTTCATCTGCAACAGAATAACAACACTAGACAGCAAGAGTACATGAATTACCTATTTACTTGCCAGGGCCCTCTCTTCCACTCCTGAATCTTGTGAGAACTTTAGCAATCTAAACTTCTGAAACTGGTAATTTTATGAGATTTAGTTCAACATTGATAAAATACAAAAACTCGGCAAATAATTTTCTATGCAACAATTCCATACCAGAGACTCTGTTGCATGAACCTGTTTTTTTTTTTTAAATCAAGACACAGGGAGAGTAATTTCACATTTCATGTTCAATTTCAGTTTAATCATCATAAGAAATTAACATCATCACTAAAGCTTTTAGTCTAAGCAGCAGCAGCAGCAGCAGCGGCGGCGGCGGCGGCAGCAGCAGCAGCAGCGGCAGCAGCAGCGGCAGCAGCAGCGGCAGCAGCAGCGGCAGCAGCAGCAGCGGCAGCAGCAGCAGCAGCGGCGGCAGCAGCAGCAGCAGCAGCAGCGGCGGCAGCAGCAGCAGCAGCAGC
>Ga0123354_10017363_pt1 | contig 11276 bp, 5 predicted proteins | sample TergutLab28metaG_2_FD_97872 | JGI IMG/M metagenome (GOLD analysis project Ga0123354, IMG submission 97872) | Labiotermes labralis P4 segment gut microbial communities from Petit-Saut dam, French Guiana - Lab288 P4 | ecosystem: Host-associated > Arthropoda: Insects > Digestive system > Gut ... | reverse complement strand
TATATATATATATATATACACATATACATACATACATACATATATATATATAAGTTATGTGGACACGATCCTACATTTTGTGGTCATTAATTTGGTACAGTAAACAAATCCAGTATTGATTTGAGCACAACTGCTTAATGCTTTTTCTGCCAACAATAAATGAATTTACAGTACCTTACCAAAGTGTAGTAAGGTGGAGTGAGGAGAGGTCAATGGTCAGGGCTATTCAAATTCCAAATCCATGTTAAAGTCTGAAGGGCGGGAACTACGACTATTGCTGCTGCTAGCAGTACCATCAGCTGTAGAGCCCGAGGACGATGTGGAGGTCGATGAAGAAGTAGAAGAGGCACGACTGTTGGCCGAGTCATTAGCTGCTCTGGAAGAATTTTATTATTTTTATCGTGTTGTTACTGGTGGATTTAATATTTAACACTGACCCCTCCTTACTTGAACCCTTTCTGCTCACGTGAAATACAGTGAAACCTCATTGCTCCATATATGTGGGGACTTTGGATTTCTTAGTTTTGAAGGTACTGTATAAAATCTCATGAGCTACAGGCTACATTGACTTCCACTCATGGGTTACGTTATATCAAATGAAGCCAATCTCCGTAACTTGGCCAGAAGTAGGGCTTTGTCATGTTTCACTATTTATATGATGTGCATAACATGACTACATATAAGGCTGATCATGTGTCCTTCCCCATATTTCATATGGGGAACCAATGGACATAACACTCTACTGGAGGCCATCATATACTAGTATTTTTTAATTTCCTACATTTGCTAATAACACAGCAGATGAATGAACCTGTGAAATGGGAGCAACACAAGCATCATTTAATGTAGAATCCTTAAATGATGAATGGTAACAGATCACTGAAAAAGTTGAGTGGTTTTTTGGTGGTGGTAGTGGTGGGGGTAGGGGCCGTAAAAGAAAAGAACGGAGGCTCCACCAAGATATCTATATTTAGCTTTCGGTTGCACGGCAGTAAATACATAGCCACTGAAGTTGGCCATTTTAAATTTGGTATGAAGATAAATCACATACATACCTACAAAACACTGTATATAAGGTAACAAAGACACAGTGATACTATAAATCTTTCGATTTAACACAGACAAAATACAGTGGCACAAAAGTCACGTCACACTCAATGTTTAGCACGCTGTCTCTAGTGTCAGGTGACGTTTGCACCTTCCTGTATGTATATGTAAAAATTTGGTTCTTCCAAAAAATAAAACCAGTAATGGTACAGTACAACATACATGTAAAATGAAGTACTTCACTGGGATCCAATCTTATGACCATGTGCACATGTCAGCACACTACTGCATGAGCTGAATTGCATCTTCTTACTGGCTATAAATTACCTTTACCTAAGTGTAGGCCATCAAATTAAAGTTGTCTAGTTAATAAATGTTTTGATTTGTGAAAACATTTTTCCTCTAAACTTAACAGGTGCATACAACAGGCATGGAAACTGTGTTTTCTGATATGGATTACACATTTACAATTTTTTGTACAAAGACAATACAAGAACGGAGCTTCCTAGTATGGCAAGTAGAATATTACACTTCACATTTGGAGGTGATTAAGTACATAACACTATTGTCCACAATTAAATGCTTCTTGAAGTTATTCTATAAACATAATGAAATACAAAAAGACAGTGCACATGGATTTTCAACACTTCCGGCATTATGAAATCTGTGTTACACTGACATAATTGCATGAACTTTATATTATGTACATGGGGTTCTGGTTGGGTTAATGTGATGTCTATATTTATGTCAGTATGTCGTTTGTTGGTTTGTTTAAAGAAAACTTAACACTTTGGTGCCAAATGTTACATGTATATATATATACAATGTGCAGTGTGATGCCCAAAATACCAACTTTCACACAAATCTATCTTCTCTTGGGTAGTGCCCATTTAAACTGTAGTCCTCCACATAGCACTATGGACATTTAATTCTGGACTGATTAAAATTATGGCAATCTGTCAGGACAGTTTATTTGCTAGTTGAGATTCAAAGAGAGAACCCTCTGAACACCAGTAAGAAGCATTACTGCTTCAGCCAATTTGTATGGTGTTTGTACTGCAGTTAAGATATCACAGTACAGAGACTTCAAAACAGAACAGTTTCACTAGGATCTGCATGCTACGTGAAATTTTTAGGGGTTCTGTTAACTGCAATCCAATGTGACTTAAAATCCATGCCACCACAACCTGCATCCTACGTTAAACTACAGCAAGCTGCACCAAAATTCAGATGTGATACTGTCACTGAATAACAGGCTTAGAAATTAAAAACAAGAACACATTTTCCAAAATGCATCATAAAAGAATTAAATCTTGTTTACTATTCTCAGTAATGCTCTTTTGTAAGATAATTGTCAGGGACTTGGAGGAGAGAGAGAGGGGGGGGGGAGGAGGAGGAGGTGTGTGTGTGCGTGTGGATCAATGGTGCCTACATGTACTGCTACCTTTCACAATACACCCAAGCTCCAAAGCACTTCAGTTGCCTCTGTCAATTGCATTTACTAAATTGCATTTCTAATACCTGAAAAAAGCTGCGATACTTGGAGCCACATTACTCATGTTACTGCCTCCGGTGCCAGGCTGATGATCTTCTAAACCTTCATCACCCAAACTTTTTCTGCAAATGGGGCAGGTACCATGCTGCAGAAGAAATCAGCCACATCAAATATCAGTTACTAAAAATTAGGTGACATAAGAAAATGATGTTTCTTAAATTAAATTACTTTTGAAAAATCTGTGTCACTTAAAGCCTCTTCTGCTTGAAAATCACTCTCACATCTGACACAGTCCATGTTTTAAAATGAGGTTGCAGTACTTCAATTATATTCAAGAAGACAGGCAATGTACATATACCTTAACACTGTGGTGTATTTGTGCAACAATCATTGCAGTGAAAAAGCAATAAGTTATTACATCTGATGTGTGGTTGACCGTGCATTGTAATTCAGTATGGAAAAGAAACCAACTAGATGCCACTTTGTGTTATCCTTTATACTCCTTTACAAGTTGCTCAACATGTTTCGGGCAACCATGTGCCCATCTTCAGGAGCTGACGACTTCAAAGTGTTATTACCACGCGTTGGTATTGTGCTGTAACAGTGCGTGGTATTATTCAGGTATATCTATCTGTGTGGGTCGATATGTTCTATGTTTGTCTGGTTTATGGTAATTCTAGTACGAGCGGGTTGTGTGTGGTTATGTAGGGTGTTGTGGGTGGTGGTCTCGTTGTATGTAGGTGTGGTTCGGTGTGTAAGTAGATTAGAGTACACACCCGTGGCTGCAGGAAGGCTGTCAGAACCGGTTAGCAGGTAGTGTGTCCACTGAGGAGTTTGTAGCACAACTGGCCCTGTTAGTGCGAGGATGGGACGGATGGGTGGTTAGGTCAAAGAGAGGGTTTGGGCTGCCTGGGAATTGTTCCAAACAATCCCCAGGCAGCCCAAACCCTCTCTTTGACCTAACCACCCATCCTCGCACTAACAGGGCCAGTTGTGCTACGAACTCCTCAGTGGACACACTATCTGCTACCCGGTTCTGACAGCCTTCCTGCAGCCACAGGTATGTACTTTAATCTACTTACACACCGAACCACACCTACATACAACAATGAGACCACCACCCACAACACCCTACATAACCACACACAACCCGCTCATACTAGAATTACAATAAACCAGACAAACATAGACCATATCGGCCCACACAGATAGAGGTACCTGAATAATACCACTCACTGTTCAGCACAATACCAACGCATGGTAATAACACTTCGAAGTCGTCAGCTCCTGAAGATGGGCACATGGTTGCTCGAAACATGTTGAGCAACTTGTAAAGGAGAATAAAGGATAACACAAAGTGACATCTAGTTGGTTTCTTTTCCATACTAAGTTATTACATATTCTGAGCATGTGTTTGTAGCCTTATGTATCCAGCATGCAATACGCATGGGCCAAACTGTCAACTGTGGCCTGTCCAGCTCTCCAATAGTTTTCCACATAATCTCGAAAATGGCAAAGGTAAAGTAGTCCCATTACAGGCCTGAGGTGCCCAGAGGGTTCCAAGAAGTTAAGGTTCCCAGATTACGTGACAACGGCACAGGATGGTGGTAAGGTTGTCAGCCTTACACACCGGCCTCTTTTTACCCCCAGGAAATACTCCTGGTACTCATTTCTGTTAGAGGCTGAGTCGACCCCAGGGCCATAGTGCGATCGAAAGGACTATGTCAATGAAAAATTCCAATGACACCATCTGGAATCGAACCAGCGACCTTCCGATTTGTAGCACAGCACCTTAACCACTGTGCTAACGCACTCCCCATCTCATAAATGGCACGCTTTTTAAAAAAAATGTTACGGAACACAAAATGTGTGTTTTGACTTTATCTACAATTTTATCTGAAACATTTCTCATTCTTAGAACTGTGTAAAAATGATGAAAAATGTGTATTGGTCCTCATGTGAAATACCAGTTATTCTTGGCAAGTTTTAATGAAACTTTAATTTTCTCAATAAATTTTTGAAAAATTTAATGAAAATCTGTCACGTGGGAGCTAAGTTGTTCCATGTGGACACGCAGTCAGACATGATGAAGCTTACAGTCCCTTTTTGCAATTTTGACAGTGAACCTTAAAACAAAAAACTGCCCCATCTGTTAAACAACTGTCTGCCTACTCATGTTACACATTTTCCCAACTGGTATGATGCATAAAACTACCAGTGGTATTCACACGATAAACTTGGCTTGGCAGTCACGGCCAGAAAGAACCAAGACCCAAAGACTATGGTATCCTGGAATGTGGCGCCATATGGTCCAGTAAATGTTTGGAGGAACCTGCTGCCTCTGTCTTCAGGGAAGAAGAAGTAAAATGGAATGGCAGCAGTAGGCTATATCTACTACGTTGCACAATGTCATATTCCACAAGCCCAGACTTCATATTCACCACCATGAAAACCTTTATTTTCTACTGATTATTTCGAGCAGTGTATTATGGATCACACGATGCAAAAAAAGTGTCAAAAGTCAACCAGGTACACTCACATTTGTATATTTCATGATCTGTATGGTCTACATGAAATATTCATTAAATTACTTAAATTACAGCTGTTTTCTTTTGGTTATCATAAATGTGGGCATAATTTGTAATACTGACTTCAATCATTCAAGCCAGAAACTGATACACAGTATTCCATCCTTCAATGCCATTTCTCATGAGACAAGTTTGTACAAAATCTCTGGATGCTGCAAGTTTTTCCTACACCACAAAACCATAGTGGGCGTAGATATCTCTGAGGTACTTAGAACACATATTTAGGTCTTACAATCTGGCCAGCCAAGTACTCCCTTGAGGATTTCAAGGCCTGCAATGACATGAATAATGAGCCTTAGACTTCAGTCACTTTTCTTCTGTAGAAACCGTTTTGCATTCAGTAAGAGGGGTGGAGCTCCACATATATTCTGAATATGGAGGTGAAGAGAAGATTCCTTGCCTGGACTGGGAATTATATTTTCGTATTTCAGTTTTAACCAGTAGCTTTACTGACTGAGCAATGCAACTCATGAAAGTACATGCAAAATCTAAATATCTTAATTACATGACTGCGTCAGACATATGTAAAAACTATATTCATGCACTAAGCAATTTCAGTAGCTTAAGCTGCAATTTTAAGTTATCTGTCACATATGATTTCAAGCTGTTTCAGTGACTACATGCAATGATGCCTTCTCAGGTGATCAGCTTCCTTCAGGGGCAGGTCACATCCAGCATTTCAGACTGTTTCTGTCTCTACATCACATCAACCCCTGACAACGGAAAAAGAGACAGTCTCTGACACACCGAATATGAACTCCACATTTGCATGGGCAGATCAGTCCTTTCCCCTTTTGTCTTTTATATTCCTTTTTGAAAGTTTTCTCTCTTTACTTTCTTCTATTAACCCTTTGGTGCCAAAATTCAATGCACTCTGCTAAAGGCTGGGATTTCAACAGCCCACTCATTACTTTGCATGTTACTGCCTGATGACTACAGTGGTCATTTGGTTTTCTCAGAATTCCACCACGTGACTACAGTCGTCCTTCAGCGCCAAACAGTCAATTTCAGTTGAGTGATCCTTTGTCCAACACAGTGGTGAGGGTGAGTGATCACGGCACAGTGGGCAACACTGTGTTGCACACATTTTTATGGGAAAAACTGGAGCACCATGACTGCAGACACTAAAAATTTATACAATGCCCAGGTAGGTGCTGCTGCCAGCTCCTATACCAGTTCAATTAACTGCCCACATTTATGCACATGTATTGAAATTTTTCAGTGTTTGGCAAATTCTTTACCTCTGATATAAAATTTTCAACCTATTGTCGAAACTGTGTTGGGCAAAACTTTGTATAGCAATGAGTTACCCTACTGAAAAATGTATCTTAGAACTTGCCATTACATTTATTTTATAACATTAAAATTTTGAAATGAATAAAATACTTTTCACTGATTGCAAAATTAATAAGCTTACCAATTCAAGCCATGGAATAATGCAATTCTCATGATAAACATGTTCACAAGGTAGTTTGCGAACTGGTTCATCTAGTCTAAAATCTTCCCAGCAGACTGAGCACTGTAGGTTCTTTCCTGTGGGCAAAACCACTTAAAATTATAATTCATTATGTACTCTTCACAAAGAGCTCATATAAGTGTACTGTATATCTTAATGTTAAAACATTGCTAAAACCTCTACAAAAACCAGCTCATAAATAGTAAATAAAATTATGCATCCTGAAATTATTATTCCCTGATGATACTACATCTGTACCTTGTAAAAAGAACTAATATCCTATTTGAGAAACAAGTAAAAGCACAATCTTCACGTGGCATGTGGCTGCCTACCCTACGCATCGAAATATACAGTATCTAAAATTTTAATAGAGAAATAGTTAACAGTTTAACCAGCAATATAAGATATATCCATGCAATTACAAAAAATATGATGAAAGAAGATTCAAATTGCATTCAAAAACTCTTCTGCAACAGCCCTGGTTACTGTGCTGACTGGCAAGCACAAAGAGTACGAGCCATAACATTTTTGGCATTCTCTGTGAGGTCTGCTGTCAGAAACAGGAAACAGAATATCGAGAAGGCATTTAAATAAGCATGGTCCCCTACCCTGTAACTTTTCTGTTACTCAAGCATTTTATCTTTCATCAAGAGGTAGCACTTGTAGTAGAGGTAACATGCAACAGATGGTAGAAGTGTCAGTCGGATACTATTCACAAAATAAGTTGATGCGCAATGGCAAAAAAAGTGGAAAACTGGTCCTCAAACAAAGTTGGTAACTTGGTTCCTATAGGCAAAGCATGTTTCCTCTCCTCAGATTCACCACTAATTATCAGACCGGTATGGTGAGAGGTCAGTGAGGCTGCATGTCAGAAAACAGTCGGACATCCATGACAAAAATCACACTTGTCAGCCCAGCACATCAAGGACGCATGTCAATGCTGCATGAACAGAGGAACTAATCATGGGCAGCCTATTTTATTATAGAAAAATGCAATGGTTGCTCATGAATGGTTGTGAATACAAGAGCCCAATTTCTACTGTAACAGAATTTTTAAACTCATGCCAAAATGGGACAAGTGCATCAACTGCTTGCAGATTTCGTGGAAAAGTAATGAAACTTCTGTGGAATAAGTTAGCAACATTTATCATTGTAATGACTTAAGATATAATTTTTATGATCTAGAGCACCTTACTTATTCCATATCCTTTAACCAAGGCAATACAGGAATAAAATATTCATACTGAAGTTATTATTTCTGGGTAAACACAGTACAATGAAGAACTGTACAGACTGCATATAGACACTTACCTGCTACAGTACATGCATGTTAAAAGATTAAAGTGGGCTAGATATGTAGTAAGGACAATGGACATCAGAATCCCAAAACAGATTCTGAAAGGAAGTTTCAGAGAAAGAAGGCCAGCTCAAAAACCAAGGAATAGATAAGAAGGCAAACTGTGGATGAATGCCACCAAACTGCTCAATATGAAAAACAGGGACACACATAGGAGTGACCGGAGAAACAAAAGAGAATAAGGCTATAGCCAGTAAATAGGCTGAATAGCCACAGCAATAAGAATTTCCATATGACTTTTTTTAAATAGACTGTCCCATGACAAAGTCAATATTTTATTACATTTAGGAGAAGACAATGCACCTCAAAAAGTTTAAGCAATAATTCTGTCTGTTCTCAATACTGAAGCAGACACATGAATTTGGTAAGGTAAAGATGTGTATTATTAGTCCAATGAAGTATGTGGTTTCAGCACTTCCCCTGAATGTATGTGACGGACTAATTCTCAATCATGGGACAAGAAGATAAACTAACTTACCAACTTGGTCTTGTGTTATCACAACAACTGGAATTTCTTTGATCTTATCTTTGGCCAATGGAGGTGGCCCAGTACCATCCATTTGATTCAAGAGTTGGGTGACAATAGCATCCAAGCCTTCACGACCCCATGCATAATCCCCAGGATTTCCCAGAAAAAACCTGCAATAAGAAAATCATATTTAATAAATTATCAATTCAATTTTTGCACACTTTCTACATCCATATACATACATAATTGTGTTCCATCCAGAACAGAAACAAGCACGTCATACTCCACAAGACCTGTACAAATTATACAAGGAAAATCACTGTATATGATAAAATTCCTTTAATCTAGCACTCATGAAATGTCCACACTTGAGGAAAATAGTCCCCAAAACTGTACATTCTGTAGTTTGTAACTTACAGTGTGCATACTGATTCTGTGACTGTATCATGGGTTATCTGGACCTTACCAGGCCCAACAAGCTATAACAATGGCTTCAAAAAGTCCAAAAATGAATAAAGAAAGTACTGCTGGCAAGAGAAAACATGAAACATTAACAATGCTTCTAAAGTCTTGGAAGTGCCACAAGCTGAAGAGGGGTTATGGCTTCATATAACGTGCCATCATCAACTATCTAGGACAAAGAGAAATGGAAAGACCCAATTATGATTGCTTTCAACATCAAGTGAAAGGGTGAAGGACTTCTCAAGCAACAGACATTGAAAAGGACCAAATTAGTGCAATTCAGCAAGGTGTTGTGTGTTTTAAAGCAAAGAGTTCTGAATGAAAACCCATGACTGGACCTACGACAACTAGAAAATCTATGACATGACAAAATGAAAACATGTGCCAATGCTCTGAGGGTAGTAACAAAAAAATACCACTAAGAACTTAGGTCAGTATCAGTACCTGATGATAATATGGAATATTTGAAAATCTGGCTTGTGTTCAGTCCCACAGGTTCTTAATTAAAGGAATTCTACTGTATTCTTTGTGAAACTATTTTTTAAAGTTAATGCACTTAATCATAAGTAATCTTGAAATGTATGTATCGTTTTATAAATTTCTTCTGTTCTGTGTACATTAATGTTGGCTGTTTTACTGCCAAATGTGATAACAATGCTTCCACAAGAATCTTATGTGTTCATGTTCATGTAAAGCTATTTTTCCTATAGAAAGTCTGCGCAACAAGATTTTTCCCAACATGCCATAATCACTCCCCTAACTCCTGCATTGGACAAGGGATCACTGTATTCTTATACTTCACTTTCATCTTCTGTAAACCTTAAAAATGCTTGTATTACACCTGTGCATCAGTAAAGCCATGTCAACTGACACTGGGCAGTACAAACTTGTGCGTAACTGTGTAGCCCTCTGCAGATACAACTTACATGCTTTTTTATTAGACCATTCTTATTTCAGTTAATTTCTAGTTCAGAGTAATAAGAATTCTTTAGAGTTCTAAAAATCTAATAACATTAATTACAAAACTACATAACATATTTACAGGCTTCTAAGCAATATGCAGCTACAGGACTTTTCCAAACGTGTGTAAAGAGCATTTATAAAACATGTGTTGAAAACAAATTAACCTGTCATTCTGTTCAGGGGAATTTCAATAAGAAGCCCACACAATATCAACAGCAATGTAAGCATAAATTACATACATTGCATAAAAATAAATGTCATAAAATCTCAGCAGCCGCAGTTTTACAGAAAGACTGCAACTACTTCAAACATACAGACTTATTAGACACTGTGTAGGCAACCAAACTACATTCAGAGCATAATTTTTTCAATCTTACTTCTTACAGATTCGTCTCTAACTTAACAGGAATATGTGACTCCCTCAACTTTCATACGTTAGAAGCTTCACACACAGACACACATATATTTTAATTACTGGGTGGGGTAAGACAAAGTCCCTTGAACCTGAGAAAATTAATGGACCTAGCAAATTTCTCCCAGCTAACAAATAAACAAAGGGTACTGATGGAATGATAATACAGTACCAGAGTACCAGTAAAAAACCTGTCCCAGTACCACTCTGTCCACTGCAGGCCGCACGTGGACTGTCCTGTGACTTAACCCATGTTCACATTTTATACATTTTATGACACAAAGTGACCCTCAGAAACAACATTTATACCCATGTGGATCATGACTCTGTCATTAACACTGAATTAGAGGACAAAAGTACTTACACTGGAGCATTGCCACCACGGGCGCCACCTAATGTACCCCATCCTACACCTGTCAAGTTAACCAGGAAGTCTTGAATCAGATTCTCAATTGGTGCCATCTGTCTACCTCGAGGGACTCTGGAAATGTAAGAATTGTAAATGACAAGCAGTTTCATACACCAAAATACAAATAATAATATAACTGCAATGAAGTTCTACATTACCTTAAATTTCACACCTTATGTATAGGGAGCCATCATTGACATGCACATTTTCTAATTAATGAATACAGTGGACCAAAATTGTGCCCTTCCCTTTTCTAAACCATCAGCTTCAGGTGCTGACTCAAAACCTCAGAAACTGCAGTTTGTTTAATGTTGATTCTAAACTTCACTACTTTCCTTCTGCTAAATGCCCATTGGTAGCAAACACAATCAGTAAAGTCACTGGTGTATTCAACAGAAAATCTATTTTGCTTAATGACCTGTTAAATTATGTTAATTGTAAGTACTTGTGTTCAAATTGTTATTTTGCATAGCATTTCATTATGTTTCATGTGTTCCTGTCTTATACTTAGTTATTACGGGTATTTTCTCTTACATTCTGATGCTGTCCCTGTAATTGGCCTTTTCAATACTGTGTCAGCGCATTAATAATAAAGCATTAACCGTATTATTATTATTA
>Ga0123354_10017362_pt1 | contig 11276 bp, 3 predicted proteins | sample TergutLab28metaG_2_FD_97872 | JGI IMG/M metagenome (GOLD analysis project Ga0123354, IMG submission 97872) | Labiotermes labralis P4 segment gut microbial communities from Petit-Saut dam, French Guiana - Lab288 P4 | ecosystem: Host-associated > Arthropoda: Insects > Digestive system > Gut ... | reverse complement strand
TCACTCTATCGTAGCGGTGCAGCGTGCGTTCCGTACTCGCTACCAAATCCCCCCTCCGGACCGAGTACCGGACCGAAAATCCATTCTGTTGTGGGTTGAGAACTTCAGGGAAACGGGAAGTGTATCTGAAAAAAAGTGAGGAAGACCACGGGCCTCTCGAACACCAGAGAACTTCGAGGCTGTCAGACGGTCCGTTTTACAGTCTCCCAGGCGCTCTGCACGCAAACACCACGCAAACAACGGCCACCACTTGCAAGATATTCTTTTTAAGACAATATGATTTAAAACTTCCCATGTTGTAGTTTCAGAATCCAAAAATAAAATTTTTTATCTCGAATAGATTTTTGTTATTCACCTTAAAATTTATGGAGGTTATTTGCCCCAACCTGTGTAATCCCAAACGAGGCACGTTCGTCTGTTCACCAATGTTAGCAAGTGGCCTTGCCCAACCCCAGATCAATTCGAGGCTTCTCTCAAGCAGTAAAGCTAATTTTTCATCAATAACTTGTGCTTAAGGTTTGAAATGAATTACGTTTTAACACAAGTCTGCCGTACATTTTAATCACTTATTCTTCAGGTTAATACAAACACCACTGCACCACTCGAAACCTCTGAATTAATAATATGAACTAAAATTGATACCATATGTAAACAGTGCCTTCTTCTTGGATATGATGTCTTGCAGTGTGGTAGAACTGCACTTCCTCCGTGAGCAGGATACATGTGAAGACAACAGAATCACCTGAAATTCGGTGCACTCTAACAGACTGTACATCTTCGCACCTTCATTGTTACGACCATAAAATTCCCAAGTGCCTCTCCGTTTAATTCATTGCCTGTAACAAATTCTACGCTTCCATTACAAAGTAATTTTGTTGCGTCTTTTGAATATTTGTCACAATATTCGTATATGAGCAATCTTAGAACTGAACTTCATTTTTCCTGCAGTACTACCTTGGCGTTATTTACCTTTTGTACATGTTTGATTTCACGTTGTCTTGTGTAAATTGTTGTTTAGTTGTCTTGTGTGTATTGTTGTAGCTGTCTTGTGTGATTGTTGTCATCTAATGTGTTCGTACTTGTGCGACGTGTGTATTGCTGTTTTTACTTTAGGTGCCGGACTGCTGGCTATAAGTCAATATTCGGAAGCTCCTGCGATCGGCCACCTCGACACAGGTTTTTATTGGTTTCCCTGTGTCTATAAGCAAATGCTGAGATGGTTCCCAAAATTCCAAGTTGCCACTACATGCTTCTCATGTAGCCTTCCCGACTTAAATCTAGTAGTAACCAATTTCAAGTTTTGTTTACATGTAAAATAACCACTGCCACCGGGTGAGAACGCAATTGCAGTTAATAAATATAATAATAATAATTAGGATATCCTTTGTGAAGATAAACGTACAGGTATGCGCCGCATAAGGATGTTTCAGCCAACGACGGACCGCATATACGACGGTGGTCCCATAAGATTTTAATATCATAATACCACTGTGTTACAATTGCTTACAGTATTCAGTACAGTAAGTAGCTGTACAGGTTTGTAGCCTAGGAGCAATAAGCTATGCCATATAGCCTAGGTGTGTAGTAGGCTATACTCTCTAGTTTTGTGTAAGTACACTCTATGACGTTCGCACAACGACGAAATTGTCTAACGATGGATTTCTCAGAAAGCATTCTCGTCGTTAAGCGACGCATATCTGTGTTTATTGGTTAAAACATTTCGTTATTGAAATGGTTGAGAGACAATAAAAGAAACATTCAATTCAAGCTAATATTTTACGTCAGTTGCAATTAATAAATATAGTTATCATGAAATTTTGTCTATGTGGTTCATGTTTTTACCCAACTGACTGCATGGAACAGACCAGTTCTTGTACAGTTAATACTTCCTCAGCTAATCAATAACCATGCAGGAATAGGATGTTCGTAATCGCGTTCACAAGAGCCCTCCACTTGTCCCTACCCTAATCCCGTTCAGTCTTGTTAAGGTCCTTCCATTCTATTTCTTGGAAGTTAAATTTTAATCTGATGTTTATTGGACCGTGCATCATTGTGATAACTGAAGAATAAAAAACCAACTAGATGCAACTTATTATTTTATTGTACTTCTTATAGGTTCAACATATTTCGAGCACAACTATGCCCATCATCAGGAGCTCGCGACTATGATGTTGATTACCACATTAGTCTTTTCGTTCTTGGTTTGCTGTAGATTGGAGGTTAGGTGAAGGTAGGCTGGAGTAGTGTCCGGGTTGCAGGCTCAAGCTTGAGCATAGTTGTACTCGAAACATGTTGAACCTATAAGAAGTTCAATAAAATAACAAGTGGCATCTAGTTGGTTTTTTATTCTTCAGTTAAATGTTAATAATATTCACCGAATCTTCTCTGTATTTCCATATATTTAAACCTTTGTTCTATGTAGAGTAATATAAGGCAATTAAATGACGTTAATACAGTATTAAAGTATTTCAGTTACTTTTGCTGTCATACCTGTTGGTATCGAAGGAACAACGGTGGATTAAGAAGTTTATTAAAGAAAGCGACCTTGGCTTGTTTTAAATAAAAAATTTCTCTTATGTGAAGAGAGGAGAAACACGAAAACTTGCCAGAATAATCAATGTACGTGTCAATAATGGAAAATTGGTTGTAGCAGATGCACTAACGATTATCTAGGGTGAATGATGATCCCTAGCCAAGCCTGTAGAAGGCGAATGAATGCATGCAATATAACAAAAATCGTTTTATTGAACATAGGCCTTCTGATGCGTGGCTTCGGATTTAAGGCTTTCTTGATGAAAAAAAGAAAATTTTCGAAGTGTCTACCTTCAATATGACACATAAATCCAACAATTGGGTTTAATGTATTGAATTCACTATATACGTCGAAAACCCCCTACATGCTTCGGCTACCTTTCGTGGCCATCTGCAGGGAGGTGTAGTACGAAGCATGTATTATAAGAAACTCCCAACACTGCACCTATTAGTCCTATTCTTATGTTCTAGTATCATTGCATAGTCATGAAATATTTAAAATTGTTTACCTTGATTTTCAACTCAGAAAACTGTACACCTACAGAGTAATTTTTTTGACTCACTGGGAAAATTCAGGTGTGCTACAAATCATCTAAAATCCATTCTGTGTTCGTTGGTGCAAATTCTGGAAGTCCTTGAGTCCTATACCATAAACGGCAGATTTCAGATGTCGCCAGAGATAGAAACCTAAGGGATTTAATTCAAGGGAAAATGAAAAGGATGCTGCTGGCTCACGCAGTTTATATTTTGCTGGAAACACATTTTTAAACAATTTCTTATCTACAAAAAAAAATTTGGTGGTTCGTCATTACGCCTGAATCAAAGACGGGAGAGACACAGGGTGAAGGGAGATAAACCAACAAGATGCAACTAATCCGATGTTTATTATCAAACGTTTATCTCAACCTGTTTCGGGCATCATTATGCCCATCAACAGGATAACGATAACCTTCACACAGTGCACACAGCTTACGACCCAGCTCCACACAACCACAGCCACCACAACCAGTGCAGAACACCATATGCATATATACACGGTCTTGTTCTCCTGATGATGGGCATAATGATGCCCGAAACATGTTGAGATAGAAGTTTAATAATAAACATCGGATTAGTTGCATCTTATTTGTTTATCTCACTTCACCCTACGTTACATGTTGCACGGTCACAAGAACTTAAAATTTGAGAGGTACACAATTTGCAACAGTTCTAAAAGAACGCTGCCCCCCCCCCCACAATAGACGTGTTGGAAGGAAGTAGGGTCCCAGGAGTTTCTCTCTCCTGGTCTGCCTGTCACAAGTAGTGAAAATTTTCTCTAGTGTCTGGAGCGCAAATTTCCATGCCAATTTTTATCTACCCATTTATGTTAATTATGGAAACTGCTTATTCCATCTCTTGAAAATCCCGTTCGATATGCAAACAAAGTTATAGACAGGAATTAAGTACCACAAGGTCACGGTCTGCGAAATCATTCCCAAAATATTCTTCTTCAACATGCAAGATGCCCTAATTTAGGACCCATGCTTCAGAAAGCCTGAGTTCGAATAATAATTTTTCTTGTAATATGGTGTATATTCATGGTCTGTAGGTTTATTCCTGCATTTTTGTTCGTCCTGTACACGTATAGCAGTGTTAATTACATGAGTATCAAGTGTGAATTGCTAATACCAGGAGCCTTATCTCCAGCTCAACCGTACTTTTAAATTGCCTAACATTTCTATCGATTTTTGGCTCAATATTAACCTTTGGGCGCTGGAAATATTTTTTATTTTTATTTTAGCACATCCTGTATATAAAATGTGAATAATACAGGAACTAAATACGTTAGAATTATGAAACAAACTGGATTTTGAAGAGAAAAAAAACGGAGATTATATACCGTTTTTAAAATATTCCGTACCTACATTTGTTGAATAAAGATACGAAATGCAACTTTAGAGGTTAGCGGTGCGGTAAGACCACTATAGTTGATATTAGGCGTCAAAAGGTTAATATGAATTATGAGTAGGTATTACGTTATGTTATCAGTTTGCGCCCGCTAATTTTAGCCTTGACCTGTGAAGCGTGGTGACGCCAATTATTCCTTTTGACACTTAACTTGAAAGTTTCAACTGTAGGGGTTATATATTTCTAACACACATCACATGCACCCTCAACGCCTAGATTATATAGCCTATGCACAAAGAAACAGCAAACATTCCTATAGTTTTGACATTTGGCTGACGGTGCATCTCAATATATAGAGGCATAAAGTAAACTTATCTTAAAACAAAAATTTTGTGCACTAAGTTGGTTAATTACTGAGATAAATTTTTATAATTATCGCTTAAAATGTTGTACTAAAATAATGGTTGGACATTTAATAATAATTTCGTACAGTTTTTGTTTGCTCTTCTAACAAAGAAGTCCTCCTCTTGGTATTTTAGTTCTTCAAGAGAAGTTTAACAAAAATATCATCTCTTTTAATGTCAAACTGTCCGTATATTCACAACTGAGTCTTATTACTGGTCTCAAATGTTTCCGCAATGAATTCTTTCCTTCAGCATTAACATGTATTTTGCAATGCAAAGACATTGTGTTGTTTGCAAGGAAGTAACTCAGTTTAGATATTCTTTAGGTTTCACGTGATTGATGTATCAGTGAAAAATATGGAGAAGGAATTTGGTAACTTCTAATTTTACTGATTTGTGACATCCTCTTTTTGTTCTAACATGTTTGAAACTTTCGTGTTGATGGAATTAGGATTTAATATCTAATAAGTATAGTTGTTTGACCCTGCACAGGGTCTGAAGATATATGGGCGGGGAAGGAACCGTTATAATCATTCGTAATCTTGGCGCTAGCAGGGGCGAGTTTTCAGCTTCGCACCCTAATATTTTGTATGGGATTGTAACTAACACTGAACACGTAATTTGAAATATTGTGGAGATTTTAATTCTTAGAAACTGGTAATCTTATAGAACTGTTTTATTTGGCAGTCAGATGATAAGAGTATTCAAATGCATGAATTTCATTTGTGAAGTACCATACTCGGCATTCAAACAACGTAACCAGTCGTATGTATGAATTTCAGGATTTTCTTTGTTTAATATTATATTTATATGTTTGTAGCTTTGAGAATTTCTGAAAGAAGACAAAGTATGAGTTTTCACGACTTTGGTAATTTATTAAATTATTTATTTATTTGTTTAGCAAGTTTTACAATGTTTCCACATTTTCCTGCGCCCATTTGACAATTATATTATTTTCTTCCTCCAGTTGCCTTGTCACTTCAGTCCTCTTCCATTAATCCTTTTTCTCCAATCAGTCCTCTAATCCCTTCTGTCCAGGTAAATTTAGGTCTACCTCGTTTTCTTCTTCCTGGTGGGCTACATTGCATAACTTCTGGTAATCTCCCCTCTTCCATTCTTTAAACATGTCCACACCATTGAAGTTGTTTGGTTTTAATACGTCTAAAAGAGACCTTATTACATTCATTTTTTGTTTAATAATAATACTCATAATTTTGTCCTTCCTGGAGATTCGAGCCGAGCATCGCCAAAAGTCCATTTCTGTGGAATTTAATTTTGCTACCTTTTTGCTTTTAAACACCATGTTTCTGCTGCATATATAATTGTTCAATATCTCAAAAGGGTAACATTTTTTCTGGAGGATGGTAGTCCGTATGCTAGCCATTATAGTCGCCGGGGGGGGGGAGTGTTTTAAATTTGGGGCTACTTCTACGTGACCTTGGCACTATTGCGAGGGTAAGTGTTCGACGCCATGCATCAGCCCCTTTACTTCAGGATACAGAACCCCTTACTTCCATTGAATCAAAGGCAATCTGGATGCTTTAAAAACGAGATGAAACTCTTAGATTTCTGGTAATCAAACGAGGAAATATCTTACGTCCAGGCAGTAGCGTAATCACTGTACGGACTGACTACGCTATTCTAATTCAAATAAACAGTTTTTTCCCTTCTAAATGTTGGTTCAACTAATATTTTTTTCTTGTAATTCTATAATATATGGTAACAGCCGAGTAATGCATCTTTTTGCAGCATAAGAATACTTACGTCTATCGATTACGCATGAAGTCTGCCTGTTTCTTACCCCTTTTTAATTCGAAAAGATGCGATATGCATGACCCGTGCTTTGTGTAACACTGTCAATGTCGCAGACTTTAACGGACACTAACTTACTCGTACACCAAGGGGTAGAGACCATTAATTTGTTACTGATGGAAACTGATTTACTAAGGAATATTTAGGAAAATAGACGGACACACGAAAACAGCAAAATTTTAAAAGGTTCCAAAATATTTAAGAACACGTACAGGGTGGTAAAAAACTGAATCATCTCGTCACATATTCTAGAAGGGAATGGGCTTATGTGATGTTTTAAAAGTGTGCCTAGGGTAAATATATATTTGGTAATTTTATTTCTTTCTTCAAAACTAAGCAACAAGTCTGTGCGGAAAACAAATATTTTCTTTCGTATTATGAATAAATATTCTCTTATGTTTTGATTTGAGGGCCTTATTTTATACCACAATTGACAGATACCTTTTACATTAAACCATATTTTTCGGAATTTTAAACAGCCAGAATAATTAGCTGTGTTTGTCTAATGAATGTGGTTCATTGGAGTCTATTACTGCACCAGAGAAACTAAATATTGGGTATTTCCTTTACAAACAAAGGGGGCACGCGTTAGCGCAGTTGGTTGAGGCACTGTGCTACAAGTCATAAGGTCGTGGGTTCGATTCCCGATGGTGTCACTGGAATTTTTCATTGACGTAATCCTTCCGGTCGCATTATGGTCCCTGGGGTTGACTCAGCCTCTAACAGAAATGACTAGCAGGAATATTTCCTCGGGGGTAAAGGCGGCCGGTGCGTAGGGCTGACAACATTATCACCTCCATGTGCCGAATGTCTTGAAATCTGGGAGCCTCAAAATCCTGGAACCGTCAGGACTTGTCCAGGCCTGTAATGCGATTCCTTCACCTTTACCTTTACAAACAAATTATTGTAACAACAGTTCTTAAAATTTAATTATTTTATATTTTATTTTATTAAAGTATTACATAAAGAGGGATTTCCAGCTCTCGAACCGCCATTTTCAACACATCCGTAATTTAATTTCCATATACAGCATTTTACTTAACTCTCTATACAAATAAAATTCCTGAGAATAATTTTCTTTACACTCAAACTTGAACTGTGTATTCTCTTAGCAATTGCAAATGTTAAGTACGTACGATTGCAGAAATGATTCGCCATGCTTCTACACGCCTTCTTCTTCCAAGCTGTTCTTGCAAGCCATGTCCGACCGCAGCACTGCTAGGACCTTCTTGTCCACCCATCTGCCTGTATGCAAATGAACTTGTTTGCAGTTGATAATACTGGTCAGCTCTCTCCAGCGAACAAAATGGCTAGTAAAAGCAAAAAGACCTTCGTCTTCTCGACAATTCCTTAGCCTTTTCTTTTCCTTTTTTTTTACACTTTTGTTTTCCCCGACTAACCTCCAATTTGCAACAAAGCACTCTATGTGAACGCTGTGTATCTTTAAAACATATACTAAAAATGCTTCTCTGGCCTTACGTTAAGAAACGCTAGCAGAGAATATGTTCAGTAAACGCTCACTTGTGTTAGTTGGAGATCAATCACCGGAAGATTTGTGATTGTTTCCCCAGCAGCCCTGAAATTAATTTATGGGTATGGTCTGGTCAGTATGAAGTTTAGATCTCATACTTAAGGGGTTACGGGAGAAATTCACAAAGTCCATTTTCTTCTTGGAAGATGTATTCATATCTCTGTCGCAATTTGAGTATTATTATAAAATCGAATATTGTAAACACGTGACATTATAGAGGGGTGAGTCACATGAAAACCTTAAATTGCATGTTGCTAGCGGGACCGCCATCTTTATACTACTACTGAACCGTCTTGTTGCATTCCTGCATCGTACTGCCACCTGTCGTGCACCCTTCAAACCACGATTATCATTGTTGTCAACTTACAGACGATTTAGCTGTGTTTCGAATTCTTTGTCTCACTGTTAAGGTGTTCATTTGACTCTCCCTCGTAATACTTAGACACACATTCACACACATGTTCGTTATCATGAGGATGTGACATATCCTTTGTGTTATTTATAGTGTTATTTACAGACCAATTCATAATCTGTCGTCTCACAAGATTCAAAGAAATTGTAGTCACTTTTTATGGACTAGATATCAATACACAGAAAAATGTACCTTCCATGATAAATTGCAAAAATTTTATAGATCTGTAGGAATTTGGATAAAAATTACTTCTCGAAATATTCTTCTAATTCCTGTGTTAGGTAGGAGCCTAGGAAATACTGTTGACGTTAGTATCACTTGGATTCCTAATTCAGAAATTGCCCGCATCTAAATTCGTAAAAGATTGTATGTATAAACACGATTTCATTCATGCATGCATTTACAGCTGATACAAATGGCAGCTAAACAAGACTATTTCTTATTACGGAGGTGGCTGGTGCAAGCTGTTGTAGTGATAGGAGTAGTGTGGTTGGCAAGAGTAGTGTGGTTGGCATATCAAAGACAATTATTTTTAGTTCCCCATTTTTCTTCCCAATCCAAAAAAAAAAGTCTAGTACAAGAGCTGATATCCATTATTCTGTTGACTGAATTCCCTGTCATTATTAAAATATGAATGTCGTATTAGACCAGCATAAAACCATTGATGAAACACAACCTCCCTTTCACACGATGTATGTTGCATTATATCTACTCCAATTGCTCGGGGCTGCACAGCTATGTGGGTGGTTTTGTGTTTTGGAGCGCATGGTTTAAAAGAACTGGGGATGGCGATCATAGTGAGAGCGTCTATACAAGGATGAGGTGGCAAGGGGCGGGCTTTGAGTTCTACTTTACGTTTGGGAGTCATACATAACCGATAATGAAAATGAAAGACCGACATAATCTCGCAGTAGTACCAAATGTTCGCTAGCTGTGACATAGAAATTTACATTATGTTTGTGGTATAGGAAGCCGACCACTGAATGCGAATTCTAAAATGCATGACTTTTCAAAGACGAAATAAATATTTTTGGGCTAGAGAATTATGACGTTTTCCATCCTCTGATTCTGATATCCCTAAAATACTGGGATGAATGTTCTTTATAGCCTTTATTTGTTGTGTAGAATTTAAAATAGGTGATGCCGAACACAGGAAATAAATATAGGGATGAATGGGCTGTAATTCAGTGCGTCAAGTTATGGACTGCAGTAATGACTATAAGTTCTATGTACACGTACATTCCGTTTCAAGAGATATTCGCTTTTATTTCTCCACACTAAAAGAAAACAATATACACGATTTGAGTTTATCGATGCACATATATATATATATGTGTGTGTGTGTGTGCATTCTGAATAGCTGACATTTACTCTTTCATGTTAATATAAGGGTTAATAAGCTAATTATTTTCCGCCCAATTAGTGACAGTGGCTCGTACAACTGAACACTGCTTGTAAACTGTCTTTATTCCTGCACTTGGTCCTCACTAAGACAGGTTTTGTAGCGCAGTTTGTGTTTTCGTACGCAGTATGAAGTTGCCTGTAATTATTAACCTCCTCTATAATTAGCAATTTTCTGTTCTGTTCTTATTAGGGCGTATGTTGTTCAGTTTATATTCTGAAATCTGTTAAAGTTTCTTCTTCTCCATATAACAAAATTCAATGCAAACTTTGGAATAAGATTTCTTTGAAATTTTTCTTATTCCCAAAAATTAATTCTCATAGTCTGAAGTCTAGTCCTTGACGTTACTTGACGCGTCTGAGAAGATAATTTGAATTTGAAAGGAATATTGAGCCTTGAGAGGAATTTATTTTGCTGGGAGGCTAAAAACAAACCGAATAAGAAGGAGCTTTATAGCCAGCCGCTTTGATAGCAGGCCTATATTCTTATAAAACCCAAATATTGGAGGATTAATTTCATGGGGTATATGGTACACACTTCAGAAAAAGAATTACATTAAAAATTAATTGGGAAATTCGAAAAAAAAATGGAACATTACTTACTTGTGAAGTGAGAGAAAAAAACCAACAAAATGCAACTGTTAGTTGTTTATTTTTAACAATTTCTCAACATGTTTCGGGCATCATTATGCCCATCTTCAGGAGAACAAGACGTATGTTACTGCATGTGGTGTGCTGCGCTGTAAAAAGCGGGGAAAGTTAGATATTAGCTTTAATGTCTTCTTTGTGTGGTATACCACATCCTTTCCTTTCTTCCATTTTTTCTTCTTCTTCTTCTTCTTCTTCTTCTCTTTTCTCTTCTCTCTTCCTCTCTTCTTTCTTTCTTTCTTCCTTTGAAGAAGAACAAGAAGAAGAAGAGGAGGAGGAGGTGGAGGAGAAGAAGAAGAACCTATCTATCTATCTGTCTGTCTATCTATCTGTCTATCTATCTATCTATCTATCTATCTATCTATCTATCTATCTATCTATCTATCTATCTATCTATCTATCTATCTATCTTCTCTTTCTTCTTCCTCTTTCCATATAAGAAGAAGAATTTCACTCTCTCTCTCTCTCACTCTCTCTCTCACTCTCTCTCTCTCTAAAGCTAATATCTAACTTTCCCCGCTTGTTACAGCGCAGCACACCACATGCAGTAACATACGTCTTGTTCTCCTGAAGATGGACATAATGATGCCCGAAACATGTTGAGAAATTGTTAAAAATAAACATCTAACTGTTGCATCTTGTTGGTTTT
>Ga0123354_10017360_pt1 | contig 11277 bp, 7 predicted proteins | sample TergutLab28metaG_2_FD_97872 | JGI IMG/M metagenome (GOLD analysis project Ga0123354, IMG submission 97872) | Labiotermes labralis P4 segment gut microbial communities from Petit-Saut dam, French Guiana - Lab288 P4 | ecosystem: Host-associated > Arthropoda: Insects > Digestive system > Gut ... | reverse complement strand
GAGGCTGAGTGGACCCCGTTCCAGACCCACTACTACTCAGAAAATCTGGTAGCGCCGGGGATCGATCCCGGGACCTCTGTATCTGTAGCCAGAAACTCTGACCACTAGACCACAGAGGCGGTCACTTGCGGTAACAAAAAATAAATTCAAAATAAATTCCCATATTTATAAAATAAATACTAGATAAAAATTTAATTTTCACCGACCTGTATTAAATCTTATCAGCATACCAACAAGGAATTTACTCATTCGTCATTAAGGAGTATCATAATCTCTTATCGAGCATTAGAAGTCCGATTCATAAATATCAACAATTTTAATTAGCGTTAAAAATTGTCTACATGCTCATTCCGTATGCCCTGCAGAAGAATAGTTCAGTATAGAGTACTACAATTAATATTTGATTAATTTTCAGTTAATATTCCACAGTATTAACAAACCATTTATAATAATTTATATAGATTTCCTCAGTGTCCAAACATCTGAAGCGGTTTTGACGTTCTAAGTTCCGTGCATCGTGATATATTCTTATAACAAAACCAACGAGAATCACTAATTTCTGAAATTTATTTTCGGACGGTATCTCTGTCTGCTGACTGCTTGCTAGCGGGATCAGGATACCGCTAGCAAACAGTCAGCATAACCTGTATGGCCTATACCTATTGCTGTGTTTACTCCTGATTATAGACAGAGATACTGTCCGAAACATGTAGAGTCATATTCAAAAAATAAATTTGAGAAATTAGTGCTTCTCTTTGGTTTTATTATAAGAATTTTAAGCAGTTTTTAATTCACAATATGCAAATAAATCCAATTCAATTTATTTCATATAAATATTTTTCTTAACCAGTTGGTTAGAAAAACTTAATGGGTGGGATTGTTGCGCTTTTGTGAGACTACCTGTGAGAAAAGTAGTCGGGTTCTTACAACGCCAGTCACTTAGTTTGTCAGTTAATTAGGCACCGACCTAATTTAGTCCGTTTATGAGCAATGCTACTAACGGCGTAAGGGAGATATTTCGAGCCAAACCGAGCACATGTCTGTTTGTCGTCCCTCCACCCCCCCTTCACCATTTGATATACTAGACAACTGTTGCTCTCTGCCGGTGACGATTCGAAATGTAGCCATAATATTAATGTTCCTCAGTTTATATTGTCCTAATTACAAATTTAATAACTGAAAGCTTGTTGAAGATGATACGTTTTAGGCTTGAATTAACTGACTGAATCTTAATTAATTCTAAGTAATAATTAAAATGTAATTAGAATTGAAAATTGGAAACCTTCACCTCATCCGTATGCTCGGTCTTCAGAGTTGTTGTGCCAGATTTGTTTCCCCCTCTTTACAGAATCATTTGATGATAAATGACGGAAACAGACAAGGGTTCAACTTTCTGTAAGCGTGTAACTTTTGAAAATATTGAGTGTAAAATCGGTACAAGTTCCCATAAAATGTTAAGAGGCTTAGTTAAATACAGCGTTCAGAATGGAATGTATATCGTACTAGCTGTTAACTTCCGAAATCCTCGTCCCTAAGAAGTTCAGTTAGCCTTTCCTCTCCTTTCAACGTGCTCCAATGCAGTTAGGTTTCTCCCATAAAACGGTAATGACAGCGATCAATAATCTACTCATACGGATTAAAATTTGGAGTTAATGTTAACTGCATTATGATAAAACAGTTCACTTATCGTGTACTGTTAAGTCTCTGCTCGCAAAACGTAACCCTGACCGTGCATAAGGAAAAGGCTTTTTCACAATAAACCCATAAAAACCTCGATATTTTTACCGGGGTGCTGATACGTCCTTAACCCGACCCTGTAAGTAAACAAGCTACAGCGACCAAGACTTCCAAAACTATACCAAGACTTATGGCATACAAACAACGGAAATATATTGCTGTTGTTTGTAAGCAATAAGTCTTGGTATAGTATTGTAAGTTTTGGTCGCTGTAGCTTTTTTCTTTCCAGGGTTGGGCTGAGGACCTATCAGCACCTCTGTAAGAGCCTAAATTTTTCTGCATTGTTTTTTAAAACCAACTAACTGTCCATGGCTAATGCTGGGCTTGCGAAATGTATGACGTGGATAGAAATTTAAAATTTTAAAAAAAATATATATATTGGAAAAAAAATTAATTACATTAGAAGCAGATGTTGAAAGAGGCGGTATATGTTTGATTTCGAAAGGTATTGTTACAGGAGACTATAAGTATTTCGAGAGACTTAGATTTTTAAAGATGGATAATAATTACGAAATAAATTATTTATAGAGATCAGTTACACACACACACACACACACACACACACATATATATATATATATATATACACATATGAGTACATAACTTACGTACCTATCACGTGACAGGTTTTTATCATATTCACGCACAATTCCACGGCATCCTTTATCGGTTGTTTATTTATTCCTAGGGCAATACAAAAATTAATTTCATCCACCGGAGTGCTTGCCACTAATTGTGCTACGTTTTATTATGTGCTCAATGATGAACTGTTTCTTCAGCCTTGGCTCCTACCCCACACAGAACACGATCAAAGCTCAGCTGTTTCTTCGGCCGCCGCGCTTATGTCACAGAGAATATGACAAACCGATATCCATGGCAAAATTGGTGCAACCCATTCATTTACATGTGGATATTAAACGCTTTAGATAATATCGATATATCAGACAACCTATAACTTCAGGAAAACAAAGGTCTAGATAGTTCTCTTTCAACGCGCAATTGTTTACTTCTGTTACATCTGACTTGTAGTCCCTGATGTACCCCAGTGGCCTGCTATATGACGCTGTTCGTCGCAATATTCTTGCTATAAGACACATTTCTATAATGCATGTACCTGAAATCAAACCCCGGTACCTGGCATGTAGCCAGTCCCTTTACTTACCGACCAATTCCAGCTCATGCTTAATACTTAGACCAAATATTATTAAACTGAAAGTGAATACTTGCTAGTAGCGAGAAACAGAAAGATGGGAGTCTGATGAAAACTGATTACGTCAAGGGAGAGGCAGAGGGTTGTTAGAGAGAGACAGGGATAATTTCTGCTCGTTTCAATTGCAAAGAAACAAATTAGAGAGCGCAGGGAGAGAATAAGAGAGGGTGAGGGAAATATGAATCACTATTTAATAAACGTATTGAAATCAGCGATGACGAATTAATCTTAGTTTACCTTATCGTTCCTGATTGCATATTTGGGATATCGTAAAGTCCAGAATTCAAAATGCTCTGCTGTGGGGTTAGTAACCCTTAGGGATGTTCTGGAAGCAATGAACCACAACAGCCAGCACAGAATTTTCAGAAATCACATACTGTCGTATCTAAGGGACTGATCATAGGTTATGGCAAATGGCAGAATAATAAGACAGTATTTGTTGAACCTGAAATGAATTATTTACAAAATTCTTTGTCAGGAAGATAAGAAAGCAGGTAAATAGTGCTACAATTTTTAGACCCGAGCTTAAGACCGAATTCGTTAACGATCATAGGGCAAAAAAAATGGTTTCTTCAATTCGCATGGAAGTTCACAGGGACTCTCAGGATAGTGCGACAATTCTGACATTCTTACAGATTGAACAGAAAGTGTCGCCCACCCAACTATTTTTTTTAATACAGTTAATACAATTTCTTCGTCGTCAGCGTCTTGTTTCCTTCACACCACCCTTCTGGCGCCTATAGTATTGAGGTGGTTCCAAGATATTTATAAAATTTGTATACCCCTCGAAAAGACTTATCAAAATATAACAGCAGTCGGTACACGACACGAAGACTATATGTCGTCACCCACAGAGTACGTTCTTATTCTAAATGTCTCATAGATGGCGTTAGTCACCACGCGTTTTCGACATGTACATAAGTTGTTATTCTAAATGTCTGACAGACGGCATTAGTCACCACTCGTTTTCGACATGTACATACTTTCACCTGTTGTGACACACCTTCTTATAAATGGCCTCGAAAAGTACTCAGTGCCATCTATAGAATATTTCCAGTTTAATTTTCACGGAATAATAAGTTTGAGATAACTGATCGCTGCCGGAAACAAAAATGTTACTGCTAGTGGTATCTGAACTAGTGACCATATGTTTATGCAATAAAGGTACACGTCTGTGGGGTTTGGGCACGTGAAAACGCGTTCAGATAATACTGGCAAGCTGCTATGAAGATGACCGGAACGTAGAATACAGTAACACAGAGTCGTGTTTGATCTTCCGCGTTAAATGAATTTTGTCTTGACTATATGCAGGTTTGCATTCAAGTTCGCGGGTGGAGTTAAACGGAGTGGCGACATTTGGTTGTAATCTGGATTCATCCGGCATGCAGGAATCAACAGTAACCAAATTGTGTTCGGACTTGAAACAGCGCACAAACACTTTGCCAAAGTGAATGCTATTGTCAGAATTGCAATTCTCGTATGCTGCAAACACGCAATATGTTAGTGGATAAAACTGAAGGATTGAATTATGTTCAGGTATAAAAGGGTCTCTGTGTGAATTCAATTATCAACATAAAATTAAGACCAAATCGGTTTTCTATAGTAGTGGTCGATAAAATAGAAACATTTTAGATTTGTTTTTTAGTATATTTGCTCAACAAATAAAAAAATATAATGTTAATTACCTTTTTCTTACGGAGTGCAATAAGACAGATAAATGTTAATACATATTGTGCATTTTCTGGACGAACTTAGTAAAAAATCTACAAAATTCGCGGTACATGAATAAAAAATTTGAGACTAGTGTTCAAGATGTCTTTGGTTCGAATACCGACGACACTGTCGCGTGTAGTGAGGGGTGGTTTTCCTGCTTTTACTCATTCATTGGCATCGAATAATGAATTATTTCGTAGACAAGACCGTAAAAAGCCTCCTCTCAAATTTTTACTGTTTCAAAATTCATATATGTTTTCCAATTTCTGTCAACTATACATCTTCTACAGCTGAAGGAGTTGCAGGAGTTTCAAATACGTGGAGTTTTACCTCCAAATGCCACATCTTTATGGGTGTTATGTAAACTGTGGTCGTGCAAGGAAAAGTGAATGTGGAACAAAAGACGACAGACTAAAGAGTGAGAGGAGGAGGTGGAAAGAAGGATAAAGATAGAGGAAAAATAAACGAAATTGAAGAAATCATTATACCTGTTCCACTATTTCCGCATTATTAATGTTAATCTATCACTAAAAGGCCGAAATTTGTTAATTCCTCGTTCCTTGGACCTGAGAGCGATGTATATTTGACCAAACTCCAAACAAGGATTAGTGTTTTAAATGTGAAACATACGAATATCGATATAGTCACTGAAAACTAAAAATTTTCATTTTGATATCGATATTCGGTCCATTAAATTACTTTGATTTATGTCATACGTGCCAGGTGCATTTAAATGAAAATCACTGCGTTTTGCCCAAAGCAGTTTAAATGTACGTTTCATACGGTTCTTACAACAAACAGTAGGTTTTTTCCCCAGTATCTTTAAAGACTAAGATTAACCTAAATTACATTGAAATATTTACTCCGTACCTCGCAGTAAACACACTTCATTTTGGTTATAAAAGCCGGACAGTAAATTCTGTATAGAGAAATGATTGCCGTTTGTTCTGAGATCCATACAAAACTCACACATAAACTAAGCGAACAGAAAGTAGAATTTATTCTTTTCTTTTCTTTTTTTTTTTCCTGTGGAGCTGCGGACCCTGGCCTCCTCATTCTTGAAGTTTCTAGATCACATACAACGACGCATCACAGTCGGTAGGACTCCTCTGGACGTGTGATCAGCCCGTCGCAGAGACCTCCACCTAACAACACACAACACAGACATCCACGCCCTCAGCAGGATTCGAACGCACAATCCCAGCAAGCGAGCGGCCGCAGACCCACGCCTTACACCGCGCGGCCACTGGGATCGGTAGAACGCAGAATTACTGCAAGTAACTATGAGAGGCCCTATAAGATTAACTGCACTTGACGCAGTTTTTCCTAGGGAGATATGAAGCTTATCTTCAAGGGTTTCTAAGGCGACAGTCATGTTTCAGCCGGTCGACATATTTCGCAGTTCCCAGTAAGCTTGTGCGCCAGGATAGCGTATTCGATATAGTGACTCGCTATGGGTTGAAGTGTCCAGGGATCGAATCCTGGTGGGGAGACATTTTCCTCATCCGTCCATACCGGCCCTGGGGCCTACACAGCCTCATATACAATGCTTACCGGGTCATTCCTGGGGGTAAAGTGGCCGAAGCGTGGCGTTAAACCATCGACCCCCATCTAGCACTGATGTTAAAGAAAGATTGAAGCTATATCTTTACTCCGCGTTTGCGTTTTCGTCACAAATTATAGGGTGAAATTTTACCTTTTGTCTTTTACCTTTACTTGATACGCTCACGTGTACTCCTTTTACCTTTACCTGGTAAACACACGTGTGCTGCTACAAGTTATGCGGCACTGAAGGTAGAACTCACCCAAAATGTAATCTCGACTCTGAACCATTACAGTGTTGATGGATATCGCTACCACTGTTGGACAATTCCAGTGTGACGTCACTTGTTTAATAATGGTCTCTCGCTATCTTTCAGCTTTCATCAGAGTTCAGTTGTAATGAAGCACATGGCCATAGACGAGTCTCTATTGTCACCTAATTAAAACCCGGTTACACGGGAAAACAGTAGGGATAGCTAAATGCTACTGGGAGGCGGAGATTTGGTGACTTTGATAAGCCACCCTTCCGGACTATGGGGGGTGTTTTAACACAGATCTACAGACGGTAAACTCAGATCTGATGAGGAAAACGGGGTAAATCTTAAAGCCACCACCCCGACCCAGCTTTTAGCAACCTGAAGGTACGGCACAATGGTAAAATTATACCGTCATTACGTCATGATGTGTTAAAAGGTAGGATGCAGTGTTATACTGCTGAATACCGCGATGAAAGGTTACTAAAATCATCGACGAATTTAAATGCGATTTTGTAAACGTGGATTAACACTCACACAGGTTTTGTTTCTCCTTTTTCTTTGCTTTATGTCCTGTATTTTTTTTTAAAAAAGTTGGTTATTTCTGAACGAATTAAGAAATTCCGTGCTTTCGTGTGAACTCGGAGAATCACTGCCATGTTTATAAATCCGCAAAATTATAAAACAACCTGATAATTTTTTATATCAGTATTTAACCAACTTGATGCACAAAATTTGTTTCACAATAAGTTTTATTTCATGCCTCTACATGTTTCGAGCACATGTGCTCATCATCAGGAGGTCAAAATTGCATTACTACACAGCCTCTTGTATCATCACACCTTTGTAATACAATTTTGACCTCCTGATGATGAGCACATGTGCTCGAAACATGTAGAGGCATGAAATAAAACTTACTGAGAAACAAATTTTGTGCATCAAGTTGGTTAAATACTGATATAAATATACTGAGCTGCACGGTCAGCGAAACGTCAAAATCTGATAAGTGTCCACTTCTAATTCATGTCCCAATTTTATACGTTGCTATTTAATAATATCCACATGTATCTGTCTAGGATTCCCAATCTGTTTCTTTCCTCGTGTTTCTTTGTGTTAGGTTTATTTTTTTCCTTTTTTTTTGTACTATTTGTTGCTAGACCTGCAAATTGTACTAACCTTGATCCATGCAAAATATGTGGGCCTGTAACATCTTGCAAGTAAGTTATGCCCCGTTGTATAGTTCTCTCCTTCTCCGAATTATTTCCTATGTCACTTAGTCAAATATTTTTCTTACATTTGTATTCTCAAACCCTTTCCTCTGTATCATTTCCTGACAGTGAGAGGTCAAATTATCACAACGATTGAACAAAGAACAGGCTACAATCATAAGTTCTGCAACCAGTACATCTTCAAACAAGAGACGCGCCGTGAGAAGATTCCGAAATTACAGTGCAATAAAAATTTCTAAATTCCTTTACTTTTTTACAATATACCTTCTGTTTGCCCGTCTAATTCCCAAATAAAATTCACCAGTGCCACAATTTCAAAAAAAAAAAAATTTTTTAGTGACGAAACGCAAATATAAAATTTACATTTTATATCTTTATATTGTTGTAAAGTTCAATTTAATATATCCTTCCAAGAAAACCTCCCTGAAGATGGCCAAAACAGGTAGGCGAAACATGTAGGAGGCTACGTTATTTATAATACAACAAATTTACATATTTGTGTATGGAACTGTCTGTTATGTTTCTCATAATGTATCATCAGTGTTTAGTCATGAATCATTCAAAATTAGCCTGAAGTTGTATATGTAACAATATTTATCTTAGCGACGAAGGTCTGGTTGCTGGAGGGACAGGGGTGCATAGTGTTCAGATCTGTTCTGGGCCTACAGAAATCTTAAATGCGTGGGATTTAACTTTTCATGCTCTCTGGCTTCCATAATTTGTTTATTTGACAAACGTACAAAATTACCTTTCACTCTATATCACCGGACCAGTAGCAAATTTCTGAAACACCCACTACAGTAAGTTCTTCAACTCCTATTTCCATCTGAAGAGAGAAATAGGCCCATTCTCCATAACATTAGGAAATCTAGAACTTCAGACGACGGGCAGTATCCAAAATACCGGTCAAATCTATTGAAACACACCGTCCTCAAAACCCAAGGATTTTAACTAACAAGTTTCCACATTTTTCCTGTGGCGCTGCGGCCCAACGCGGTCCATGGCCTCCTCATTCTTGAGGTTTCTAGATCACACACAACGACGCATCACGCCCGTTAAGACTCCTCTGTACGAGTGATCAGCTCGTCGCAGAGACCTCTACCTGACAAAACATAACATTCAAAAGAGACATCCATGCCGACGGCAGGATTGGAATTCACATTCTCGGCAGGCGATCCTTAGACCGCTCGGTCACTGGGACCGCCAAAGGCCCAATAGGGGAGTAGAATTATAGCTCTGCCCATATTTTTAAACTCGGCGCTAGATAAGGTGGGTGGTCAACGCCACGCTCCGGCCGCTTTACCCCCAGAGAATGGTACCCATTGTACAGGGCGAGCGTCCAGTGCCGCTATGGAAGGGTGCGGAAAATGTAACCCACACTGGGATTCGATCCCCGGACCGTCTAGCCCGCAGCCAGTCGCTATACCTACTGAGCTATCTCAGTCAACAAATTTCGACATCCTTAAGTAATCCAGGGTTTCATAACACTATTTATAAGATCCAGCGACTAGACTCCCCTTAAATCCAATAGAAAGCCTCATACGTTACGTGTTTAATCAAACATTAATACTGTCTTTCTATTTACGTCTACGTATCTGCAACAGACTTTTCCGTACAGGTTTTTAGACTATCACTTTTTATGCATTTGTCTTAGAGTTAAGTTTTTACTTCCCCATCTAAGAACCTGCGTAATTGGATTAGGCCGTCTGATAAAACAAAGGCCAGTGAACAGACAGTAGAAGGCCAGAACGTTAGCAAGAAGTCTCCGGTTACAAGTACTGCTTCTATGGCACTGAACGCTAGACATTCTCATTAACGGTCTAATACCACCCCAAGAGTTCGCCTCGCTCTGCCGCATAGCGACAACAATTACCACTGCTATGAGTAATGATAATTATAAGTTTCAACTGAAACCATTAGCTGTTCTGCACTGCTGTACCACAGGGAGAGAATGAGTGGAACTCTGTGGAAATAATAAAGACGAAGAGATGGTGTAAGACAAGCTAAATTGTGAACCCTTTGGGGATCAGCAGCAACTTTAATAAACGAGAAGAGAAAGAAAAGAACTTGATAAAAAAAAAGAGATGAGTTAGGTACCAAGTGGGTAGTGTTGCTTGTAATACGAAGCTGATATCCAAGTTGATCTGACTTAGAAGTACGATCCACAGAGGGAAAAGAGAAAGGACACAACATGGCAGTCAGTAATTATGTACTTCGTAGCAGGGACACTTCCCACGTAACTGGAGGCAGAAGTACAGAGGGGTGCTGGTATTGTTATTAAGTAAAGAATTTATTTTCAGATGATGTACCAGAGGAACAAGACAGTCAATGTACTTATAATGTGATACTGAGACGCGTTCGCGTAAACATGATTGCTATGGAAAAACAAAAAAAAAAAGTTACATATTCTGAGTGTGTGTTTATAGCCTAACGAATACAGCATGAAAAACGTCACGTACCTCTCCGGCTGCACCGTTTCTTTCCACGTTATCTCATGAAAGGCACGATTTTCGGGGGAAAAAAATTTACTAAAACCAAAATGTGTGTTTTGATTTTTCTCTAGAACTTTTATTTTTCCTGAAATATTTCTTATTCTTAGAAGAACAGAGCGAGATATTACGATAAATGTGGAAAGGTCTTTCACGTGAAGTAACTGTTGTTCTTGCCAGATTTTAATGAAAATTTTGATCATTCGATAGATTTTGAAAAAAAAAATACTAAAATATCCTGTTTCATTAAATAGGTCCAGTGATTGACGAGTTGTTCCCATGCGGACGGACATGCAGACGTGACGAAGTTCGTAGTCACTTCTTGCAATTTTGCTAAAGCTTCTAAGCGGTCAATAGCACAATAAACTTCAGTTTGTATATCGCGTTGTGAATTCTTACAATGAGTTGACAGGAGAAGAATGTAGCAAAAGGATTATCTAAGATTACTAGCCTTCCTTCAAAGGGAAAGAAGTATGTTGGGTTTCTTTATATGGTACCTTCAGATCTTAATATTATAAGGCATAATGCCAGTGGCACATGAACCACTGCAAGTGTCAAGCGTTTGTGGAATCATAATGATAAGGGAAATTTTTGTTCCACTGAGTATAAGATACAGCCACTAATGCTTTGACAACTAAGTCGAAAGAATGACAAGATAATATTAATATACATATTTTTCATTAATTAATTTTAAGGTAAAAGAAGAGCTCATGAATAGTTAGATAGATGGGAAAGGCAGGAACTGAGCAACTATGAACGAATATATTTCGATGCGGAAACCTTTAGCAAGAAACCGTTTAGTAGAATTATCACACTGAAAATAAAAATTAGTTAAATTAGGAAAGATGTTGTGTGGGTATAGATCGAATTAAGGTGGCTTAGGATACCATCCGGTGTACCACGGTGCTGCGCTACAAATCATAAAGTCTCTGGTTCGATCCCAGCTGGTGTCAGTGGATTTTTCAGTGACATATAATCCCTCCGATCGCACTATGGCCCTGGGGTCGACTCAGCCTCTAACAGAAATGAGTACCAGGAGTATTTCCTGGGGGTAAAGGCGGCCGGTGCGTAAGGCTGACAACCTACCACCAACCTGTGCCGTT
>Ga0123354_10017356_pt1 | contig 11278 bp, 13 predicted proteins | sample TergutLab28metaG_2_FD_97872 | JGI IMG/M metagenome (GOLD analysis project Ga0123354, IMG submission 97872) | Labiotermes labralis P4 segment gut microbial communities from Petit-Saut dam, French Guiana - Lab288 P4 | ecosystem: Host-associated > Arthropoda: Insects > Digestive system > Gut ... | reverse complement strand
TTTTTTTGCCCGGGGGAGAAAAAAAAAAGGGGGGGGGGGCTTTTTTAAAAAAAAAAAGTGGGGGGGAAATTTTTTTGGGGGTGTTTTGCCCTCGGTTTTTTTTTTTGGGGGGGGGGGGGGTTGGGTGAGACGCTATGCCGCCACTCCATTGAATGATGATTTGTCTCCGGGTCATAGTGATATAACCAGGTTTCGTCCATGGTCAACAATCGAGACAGGAAATCATTTGGATCGCGCCGAAAAAATTCCAAAAGTTGATCAGACGACTAGCACCATTGACGTTTTTGATTCGCGTTGCGGCATTTCGGGACTCACTTCGCGGAGAGCTTCCGCATGTCCAGATCTTCATGAATGATGGACCCAACCCGCTCACGTGAGATGCCCAGTTGCTCAGCTACTGATTTAGCCGAAATCCGTCGGTCTTCCAAGATTAGCTCGTGAATTTGAACAATAATCTCCGGGGTGGTCACTGTTTTGGGTCGTCCAGGACGAGGCGCATCACAGGTGGAAAAATCACCACGTTTAAACTGGGTCATCCAGTTTTTGACGGTGGCGTACGATGGTGCATGTTCCCCTAATGTTTCTATCAGAATGGCGTGAATTTCCTTCGGCGCTTTGCCTTGCAAGAAAAAACTTGATGACAGCTCGCGTCTCCATGTTGCTGAACTCGGGAGCGTCGCCTGACATGCTTCCTTTCAGCTTCTGTAACAAGAAAAGACTTGCAATTCGGCACATGAACAGACTCCTCTTTCCAACGACACTATCAATTCCGTCCTACGACATCGGAAGTAGGTAGGGCTAAGGACTTATCAGCACCCTCTAGTATGGTGTAGTTTGCTTCGTTAGAAGTTGGTCGGAACTTTTATCTTTTACAACAATTTAACGGGAAACACATATGAAGTCATTCTGAGAAATGAGTTACCAGGTTTGCTTGAAGACATCCCGTTAATGATAAGGAACCAAATGTACTTCCAACATGATGATGCTCCCCCACATTACACTCGGCACGTGAGAGAGTACTTAAACGAATATTTCCCTAACCACTGGTTAGGTCGTGGTGAACCTGTTGCATGGCCACCGAGGTTGGCAGATCTTACACCTCTTGATTTTTATCTCTGGGGCCACATGAAGACATTAGTGCATGAAACTAAGGTCGATTCACGAGCAGCACTGCGCCATCGTATTTTTGCAGCGGCAGAACACATACGCAACCATGCAAACAACATTGCCTCCGCTACTCGGCCTCTATTGATGCGTGCAGAAAACTGTATAGCAACTGGAGGACACTTTGAACAGTTACTGTAAAGCAGGTACTGTGTTTTAGTACAGGCAAGTAGTAGGCTTATACCAAAATCCGCTGTCAATAATGGTAAATGAGTATTTCAATACTGCTGGATATTCATGTGCCATGTAAAGTGCTTGGAACCCTAAGGACAACTACGACATTTGTGCGAGTTTTTATGTAGTTCAATTGAATGGCTTTATGTCACTCAGATGTTAATTAGATGTTAAGTACAGATATTGACATGAAATAAACCACATATTCCTGCAAGTTTTAATATGTATTGTGTAATCAGTAAGTGTGTAACAGCTGTCATACTTTCAAAGTTCTTTCGCCATTATCTACGTAACCGTTCAACTTCGGATATAGGTGTTTTTGGTTATATCGGTGTACTTTAACATAAGGGACATTCTCCCGAAGTCTTGCACATTCCCCCGGGACATCCTATATATATATATGGTAAATTTTTCCTGTTACAGGCCCGGTGTGGCCCAGAGGGTGGGTACAGGTATAGCTCTACTCTTCCATGACCGCGGCACTAGAAGGGGGTAAGTGGTCAGCAGCACGCCCCGGCCGCAATTCACCCCCGGGAAAGAACCGGTACCCATTTTACAGGAGGCTCGGTTGGCCCCAGGGCCGTTCTGGACGGGCGGAAAATCTCGTCCCCACCGGGATCCGATCCCGGACTGTCCAGCCCCTAGTCAGTACATACACACATACACACACACATATATATATATATATATACATACACGCACGCACGCACACACACACACACATACACACACACACACACACACACACGTACTTCACAATATAGAAACGCTGTTTGGGCAAAAGAAAAAGACGAACTAAGTACTCTTTTTCGTATTTCATCATTCATATTTTCTTTACGGCCCACTTGGTATTTATATTACCTGAGTGACAGTTGTTGGCAGTCACTGAATTAAATTTAATACGGAACTCCCACCACAATTAAGACGTTCTATTGTAGTGAGTCCCGTGCCTATTTCCCTTAATAAATAAATAAATAAATGATATTGTTTAGTTTATTCTTGGAGTGTTCATTGTCTGCTTGACAGCCTTACCGTTCTCCGAACCTGTAACGCAGAACACGAGACCCAGAAAAGATGATAAACATTGAAGTGGTTTCTCTTGATAGACTACCTTATTGATCTCTTTCTAAATTAAGCTCGGGTGTACAAAAAACTCAAACGTCAGGCACACAAAATACCCTACTTCTTCCAAACGGTCTGGGGCTGAATTGTCACGTAGTTCCTCGGTTGTCAGTGTAAGCAGACCTGGCGATGCCAAGCTACAGGTACGAATGCATTACAGTTTACAGTAAAAACAGAACACAGTTCTGCACGGTCACGCTAATCCCTAAATAAAAGGAAAGCCGAAATATGCTAATCTTACCTTAAATCTGAGAGGTCCCACAGGAGCCTTACAGTACAGAATCCCCTGGAAACTGAAGTATGTTACTCCGTTCTTGACTGTTACTTTCTTTCCTCTCAACTCGCCCTGAGCTACGGTGACCGTTACAGTGTCCGTCATTTGTGGTTTTCTCTTGTTAATCAGAGATCAAAAGAGTGTAGAACAGCAAACGATGAAACACGAAGTTAAATGCAGTTGTCGACATAAACCTCAGCAGCAATGTGACTAAACTATCGCTCTCCGCGCAGCGTTTAAGAGCGCAGAAATTGCGATTTGAATGACAGGCTACATGACGTGCCGTCGCGGAAAAACCATACCCTACACCGCTTTTTAAAACGCAATGACAAGCAGGGTTGAGCAAATCCTGTGCAACATTTTGTACGAAGCCGCATAACCGTAGCCGGTTACACTGGACAACAAATTTTTACTGACGTTATGCTTCTGAGGTAATAGTAGCCATTTCTTGTTTATTTCGTGGCGCTGTGCACGAATGTGGCAATGAAAAGTCAAAATTGGCTACGGTTTCTAAGAAATCCGCAAACGTTTATTATACATATTTAAGAAATATGTCTATCAGACTTATAGCGATAAATGTCCGCATCTACTTGCGACGTCGCTTTGCCTGTCGCTTGTGTCCGTAGTGAAGTTTGCGTTAATTAAATATAACCACTAAAAATTAAATACGTTCAAAGAGTTCGAAATATTGCTTCGTATTGTATCAGCCAATCATTCACACCACACCCGTTTTACTCCTGCTTCATAAATACCTCAATGTGATCCCAGCAGTTTTAATCCAGCATTAGTGATGCATCGTAACTGTATTAATAGTGCAGATAACTTTTGTTACATTTGCTGTGAAGTGACGTTTGCAAGGCAAAGAAAGGCCATCACCGCGATAGTGAAAAAGGCGTATCATTTGTATTTCGGATGCAAGATCGGCGACCAAGACAAATCCTGGGCCCCGCACATATGCTGCCGTAAATATGCAACAAATCTTTCACAGTGGCTGAATGACAAAAGATATGCGATGCCGTTTGCTGTTCTTATGTTTTGGAGGGAGCCAAGTGATCACACAACTGACTGCTAATTCTGTATGGTGCCACTTGTTTCTGGAAACATCACGAAGAAAAATAAGTGGACAATAGTTTATCCAATATACCATCTGCTCTCCGTCCAATTCTGCACGGCGAAGGAATTTCCGTTCCCGAACCTCAGAAAGAATTTACCATCGATTCAGACGACGAGGACGAAGGCAAGTCGACCTCGGGTTCTCCTGAGCCGCCGGCGTCTACTGAACCACACGTCTTCCACGGTGGGTCTTCTGCACCACAGCCACACGTTCTCACACAGGACGAACTGAACGATCTTGTTCGCGATCTGAAGCTGTCCAAGAGCAAAGGAGACTTACTGGAATCAAGACTTAAACATTCGAATCTTCTCGAGAAAAATGTCCGAATTTCTTCGTTTCACAGTCGTCATCAGCAATAGGCGCCTTCTTCAGAAAGGAATATGACCCTCTGTTCTGCTACGATGTAGATGGCCTGATGAATGCCCTCGGAATCAAACATGACCCGCAAGAATGGCGAATATTTATAGACTCTTCGAAGCTGTGTCTGAAGGCGGTGTTGCTGCATAATGGAAACCAACATCCATCCATTCCAGTCGGACACGCTGTCCACACGAACGAAACCTATGAAAACCTAGAGCACTGCTGAATAAGCTTGAATACGGCAAGTATGGGTGGCATATTTGTGGTGACCTGAAGGTAGTGTCTCTGTTGATGGGTTTCCAACTGGGATACACGAAGTACTGCTGTTTTTAACTGAATAATGGCGGGCCTCAGAGGAAATCTCTGAAGGCCGGATAGAAGAACGTGCAACACCCAGCACTGGCAGAATGGCACAAAATCCTGCTATGACCCCTACACATCAAACTCTGTCTGATGAAAGACTTCGTAAAAGCCATGGACCGGACTGGATCGGCGTTCAAGTATCTGGCTGAAAAATTCCCTCGACTTAGCGAAGCGAAAATTAAGAGGAGGTTTTTGTGGGTTCTCAGATCCGCAAGCACTTCAAAGACGATATGTTCAACAAGCTACTTCAGGGTGACGAAAAAAAAGCTTGGAACGCGTTTCGTCTGGTGTCAACTAACTTCCTAGGGAATATCAGGACAGAAAACTACAAGGAATTGATTGAGGACATGTCACTGTATCACAAACGTCGTTGCAATATGTCCTTAAAGATATACATGCTTCATCCCCACTTGGATTTCTTCCCCGACAACTGCGACATGTTTAGTGATGAGCACGGTGAACTTTTCATGAGGAAAATGCAACGATGGAGAAACGCTATCAGGAAAAGTGGTCCACTTCCACATTGGCTGACTACTGGTGGACGCTCGTCAGAAATGCTCCTGAGCAGCCACACAAGCGACAGGCAAAGCGAAGTCGCAAGTAGAAGCGAACTTTTATCGTTCCATGTCTGATGTACATATATCTTAATTATATAATAAACGTTTGCGGATTTCTTAGAAATTTTGAGCTTTCATTGTCATATTCGTGCTCAGTGCCTCGAAATTAACAAGAAATGGATACTATTGCCTCAGAAGCATAACGTCAGTAAACGTTGTTGTCTATTGTTTTCAGTAATGAACTTGCTTCGAGCCACTCTTCTGACATCCAGAACTTTTAGGTGGCTCCAAGATTTTTTAAACATCTGTGGATCTTTGGTGTTGGGGCCAGTTGGCACTGCTTATGTTAATCCGAAACGTCCTGAGTTCGTCTTTAGAGATTGTAATGAGGAAGTGCAATAGTTATGATAAAGTAAGAAAGTGTAATGAGAAATTTGTCCATATTCCACATCCATATTCTACTTTTAAGACATATATTATGCCACATGTTGTCACCTAAGTTGTTTATGAAACCTTTATTCTTGCATTGTTGAATGCTAGATGTCTGTGAGCACTGCGACATGTTTATTGAACACATCAGTGCTCAGAACGCAAACCAGATCGTGTTAAAAGGTAAATAATGTAACGGCTGTTGACAAGGGAAGGAGCTGATTGCGTTTGATCTCTGAGTTTCATTACCATATTAGGCAAAGAGTGAACTTGTGGCCTAATAAGGTACGATTTTGAGGAATCGGAATGACGAGATTAAGAACTAATCAAGGGAAGATTTTGAGAAGTCACATGCTGATGCTCCTCCCCGAGCCAACACCCAAAACGACCCCCTGTAATAAGAATCTGACAGGGTTGGAAGGAGAGATTCAAGTATCAGTCGTTCTTCTTAACAAGAACAAGTGAACTTGGTCTTCAAGTTTCGACGAGCCTTATTAACTATGAACTGCTTACCGGGGCTAACTTCATCTGTACTTCAGTTGTATGTAACTTCAAAGCAAATATTTCATCGCTCCTAAATAAATTGCTTTGTGGCCAACTTAAACAAAGTCTAGTACCTTGACCTGCGCCAAGAAACGGACTGAAAACCTCTCGTCAAGTCGCGTTACATTACATGGTGGCAGCGGTGGGATTGTAACAAGTTGACTGAGAGTGATGAAAGGATTGTCCAATCACGCAACGAATGATCTTCATCAGACGGCGTACGATCAGCATTTGGCAGCGCACATTTCTACGTCTTTTACTGTCGTCTAACATCTCACTTCGATTTCAACGCCGGAAAACCGATGGTGACCAAGCGTGGAGAGCAAGTGTAGATCGGCGTTAATCGGAGTGTCCGGGAAAGGCTCCGGGACACACCGCGTAGGTATCTTAGGGGTTCCGAGAAGCAATGGCCAACCTAAGACCTGCCGGAGGGACATCTACTACTATTGTATTCATCATTTAGCAGCTACGTCACGGGTCTGATACCTGTGTCCTCAAGAGGGGGTGGCTATCCTTCACCAGGTAAGTTCTAATTCGGAAGGCAATAGACTCATCATATTGTGAGAGCAGTAGGGATGAACCCCATCGAATTAGGTACATATCGGTCCGAAAAGCTGTGCAGTTAATACCTAAACCTTCCAATGGGAATCCTCTTGAATTGAGAGAATTTTTTAAGAATGTAGAAGCTACTTATGAAGTTGTAGAACCATCAAACCATAACTTGTTTTTACGTTTGTGTGTGGAAAGATTGGAGGAGAGGCTTAAACTAAGTTACTATCTCGAACGCGTGTACATACATGGGAACAAGTAAGAGCGATTTTAAGGGAAAATTATAGTCTGAGGCGAAACTTAATCATTATGCACACAGAGCTTTTTAAAAGTAAGGATGGTCAGGCTGAAACTGTTAGTTAATGGAGCGTGAGAGTGGACAAAGTGTGTGGGGATTTACAGCGTGCTGCGCGTAAACATATGGAATATCTCGCGTGGACAAATGAAAAACGCGAAGGTGGCGGCGACATTATAGATTTGTTTATTCGCGCGTGTTTCATACAAGGGTTGTATGGTGACTGCATTAAGACAATGGTTAAACGAAAGTAAATGTAAATACACGTATGGCACAACTTGTAGAAGATGCGTTGGAAGAAGAAATTGCCATAAAATTAGAAAGAGTTTTTAAACGAAACATTCCTGAAAAGGGGCATTTTGTGAACCAGGGAATTAGAAATGTACCAACGAAACGAAATGAGCGTAATGAGCGGAGAGAAGTCCGTGTAGCCACTGCAATGTGTTATCGTTGTAAGAAGAAGGGACATATTTCGCGTAATTGCAGAGAGCTTCCCTTGAGCATCGAGGAAGGACATGTTAAAAAGGGGCACGACTATCGTAACATGACGGGAAACGGGCAGAGGGGCTGCCAGGGCAACCGGAGGTAGGCGTACCCCCGCGAGATTGTGAGGATGACACAAAGAAATCTGCAGATTCACGGCTTGCCGTAGTCATCGAAGTTTATAATGAGAGTATTTACCCAGAAGTAGCCCCGAGAGCGTGACAAATACATCAGGCGGATGACAAGAGATGTTATCAATTTTAACAAGTAACTGTAGACAATAATGAGGAGGATTATTCTAGTTGCCATATGCATCCAAATAGAATGTGAGTTCTGACTTGTGTAGTTATTTGTTTCATCTTCCCTTTGTTATATACGTAGTATGTGAACAATTGCCTAACGGCATGGGAAACGCACTGATAGGCACAGTGTCTCAAGTGTCGTTAGGTACGGAAATTGGCCTAGCCCGCGGATCAAAGATTAATTGGTGTGTATTACGAATTCGTGGCGTACCTGGCAATGTAAATGAAACACAAGGGCAAATTAATATGTGTATAGGAGAAACGTCTCCTCGTGGATTTGTGGTGGTGGAGAATTTAACTCTGAATTGTGAGATATTATTAGGATATAAATGACTGGAGAGATTCGGTTATCAATTTCAAATAGCTAATTTAGGTATTAATCTTCCAGCCTATTAGGGAATTCCAACTATCGAAAAAGGAAGTCGGTTAGTAGAAGCGCAGGAATTGCAAGATAATACTTTTGGCGCGTCAAGTGTAGTAGAGTGTGTTGACTCTTCATTTATTTCTTTAATTAATTAATTAATTCATTAGTATTCAGCCCTAGAGGACGGTCCGGCAGGAGCCAGAGCCCGGTTATGGAACCGATATGGCTCTTGGCACACTGCATCCTAGGCACGTTCTTGGGGGTAGTTTACCATTCCTTTCCCCCGCCTTTAGACTTTCCCACTTTCGCCGCCACGTGCCTCTGCGTCCGCAGCTACGTGAGAGATCCTAACAGCGAAAGGTGGAACTGTGGGCAAGAAAGATGTCCGGTAGTAATTTTGCCTAAATTCCGACTTCCACGTAAATTTAGGGATCTTTTATGTGCCGTAAATCTACGACATAGGACCGACGGCTTTACTTCCCGTCCGAAGGAAGGCGTGCTGAGGATTTTTTTCGCCATAAAAATCTGACGGCTTGGGCCGGGTTTGAACCCGCGAACTTGGGTACCAAAGGCCGCTATCTCTAGACCACCGAAGCCGCTATTTGTTTAATAATAAATTGCAATTCTACAGATGAAATTTTAAAGAAATTTCCACGAACACAAGAGTTATCTAAGCTTAGTGGTAGATTTCATGATGGGAAAAATAGAATCGCAGTTGCAAAATCAAGTATTACAAGCACAATTAAGATTAGCCCATATAAAAGTTGAACAGGAGATTAGACAGGTCTGTGCAGAAATATATGGATGTTTTTAAATTACCCGGTGACAAATTGATAGATACGTCAGCCATTAAGCACTATATCCCAACTGTGACGATCCCAGCATATAGATCCATTACGTTACGGAATTACAGAATTCCTGAATATCATGAAAAGGAAGTAGATGTACAAATTCAACAGATGTTAGAGAACAAAATAATTCAAACTAATCAGAATCCTTGGAATTTTCCAATTCTGATACTAGCAAAAAGAGATGGATGAATCAGGAAAACGTAAATGGGGGATTTGCGTAGACTTTCGGAAACTGAATTATGTAATGGTGGGTGATAGTTTTCCGCTACCTTATATTGAAGACAATGTGAGTAAATTAGGAAGAGCTCGATATTTTTCTGCATTAGATTGTGCAATCGGATATTGGCAAGTACCTCCGGCTGAGGAAGACAGAGTGAAGACAGCATTCTATACTTTGAAGGGTCATGATGAATATTTACGAATGCCGTTTGGTTTAAAGTCAGCACCTAGTAATTTTCAGAGGTTATTGAATAGTGTCTTTATGGGTTTGATAGGAACAAGATGCTTTGTATACTTAGGTGATGTTATTATTTTCGGAAAACCCCTCCAAAAACACCACGAAAAGCTTAGAAAAACCGATTGCTTTTGCAAGCAGAACATTAAACCAGGCAGAGCAAAATTATTCCACAATAGAGAAGGAATTAGCCGCTATTGTGTGAGCTTGTAAACATTTAAGACCTTATTTATTAGGAAGAAACTTTGCTATTGTAACTGATCATAAACCACTTACTTGGATAGTTAGTGTTAAAGATCTAATTTATAGACCCTTAAGACGGCGTCTTTTATTGGAAAATTAGATTATACTATTGAGTATAAGGCAGGGAAAAGAATGTTAATGGAGGCGTATTGAGTAGAAATACCTTGGTTATTTTCCGTTGCTTTTCCTTGGATGTAATCCAAAGAAAAGCAACGGAAAATTTTAAAAGAGATGCATGAGTGCCCCATAGGTGGACATCAAGGTGTTCAACGCACCTATGGTAGATTAAAACTGTGTGTTACATGGCCTGGTAATGTTTCATGATGTGGAGGAATATATTACGAACTTGTAAGATATGCCAAAAAATAAGTTGACTGGTCAGTATATTAAAACTCCGTTTCAGGAAACGGACACTCAATTTCATCCGTGGGACAAACTGTATTCAGACATTGTAGGACCTTTACCCATGACAGAAGGTCACAAGTATTGCTCACTTGTCAAGGTAATTGAAGTAAATATTTGTTAGCCATTCCAATGGTGACACAGACAGCTGAAGAAATAGCATTAAATTTTATGTTTTAAATTCTATTGCAATATGGTATACCATGTACAATAGTAACCGATCAAGGCACACAATTTATGGGAGATTTAAGCGATTATACAAATTATTGAGAGTGCATGAACTAAACACTAGTGGTATCACCCTGGGAGTAAATGTGCATTAGAATGGACGCATAAGAAAATGATAAAATATTTGCGTTGCTCTCTAATCCCAGAGGCACCGATTGGAATAAATGGTTACCACTTGCATGTTTTGTATACATTACCACACTACATACGATGACTAGGTATACGCCCTATGAAATACTGTTTGGCAGGAAAGCAAATGTGCCAGAACAGTTGCAGCAAAACCCTGCACCAGCGTATAATTATGACGATGTAATCCATGAGGTTAAGAGAAATTACAAGAAAGTCATGAACTTGCCAGAGCAAATTTGATGCAGACTAAGCAACGCAGGGTTGCACAACAAGCATCTAAAGTTAACATGCATAAATTTTATGTAGGGGATAAAGTGTTACTGCGAAAAGAAAAGGCAGGTAAATTGGATCCTCTCTGGGTAGGACCATATATTATTGCTGAGGTAGATCCCAATGGATCTAATGTGGTAATTGGAATTACCAAGAATAAAAGTGTCAAGATACATGTGAATAGATTGAAGAAGTATCAATCTAAGGAGTTGTAGGTAGATGCGGAAGTGCATACCTAATGAGCAAGCGTGTTCTCTGTGTACTGTGAGTAAAGATGTGCGATGAAAACAAGTGCGTAAAACAAGAAGTTAACACGACGGCAGAAGCGTGCCGCGTGTTGTTGTTTATATAATGGTGATTATGAATTAAGAGCATACCGTAAAGAGAATATAAGAGGATGCAGTACGTGTAGAGAGCCATAGCAATGGTACCTATTGTTAGTACGATCAAATGGTGCTGATCGGATAGAAAATAAGTTCACTGTGTGTGTACGCAAGAACGGGTGCGCTTGCCGTGGGGGGGGGGGGGGGGTAAAAGGGGCGGAGGGGTGTGGGGGGGGGGAAATTTTTGGGGGGTTAGGGTGGTTTTCCCGGGGGGGGGGTGGGGCG
>Ga0123354_10017355_pt1 | contig 11278 bp, 9 predicted proteins | sample TergutLab28metaG_2_FD_97872 | JGI IMG/M metagenome (GOLD analysis project Ga0123354, IMG submission 97872) | Labiotermes labralis P4 segment gut microbial communities from Petit-Saut dam, French Guiana - Lab288 P4 | ecosystem: Host-associated > Arthropoda: Insects > Digestive system > Gut ... | reverse complement strand
GAAAAAAGTAGCGGCTCCAGGTCTAGAAAACAGAGATTAACGGCTGTGGGGACCCGTTGCGCTGACCACGTGACACCCCTCTATCCGCAAAAGTTGGCACTAACTTCGCCGACCGGCGGAGGCTGCTCTGTCAGTATAGTTTGCATGTGGACTAAGGCCACGTAGTTTGTTTGTTTTGTTGTGTGACAAATAACAGAAGAAACTTTTTAAATAGCTTTATCAAAGGTAAACTTCAAAAATACTGAAAAGGCAGAGTTTTGTGTTATACCGGCCACCAGGCCACTTGCATCTGAGTCATATACTTTCTTAACTTTGATTTATTTGAAAATCGTCTTTTTAGAAATGAGGTCTTATTCTTTATTACATTTTTTCTGTGTGGGACAAGGAGTCTCGCATATTGTACCACTGCACAGTGCCACATTATGAGTAAGGAGCTGTTGCCTTATATGATATTATTGTGTTAAACAGATTAGTTTTCATAATTTCAGGATTTTGAAAATTGGCAGGTAGAAATTACTGTTTTAATTTATTAGTCCTTGTAGAGTTATGTAGTTTACAGATTTGAATAACATAAGCACTTCAAATTCAGAACCAGAAAATTTGTTTATAAACTGAATGATGTATAATGTTCTGCAATTTGTTGTAACAAACCATCTGTATTTGTTAGATGAGCCAGGTGCTCCTGGTAAGCCACTTGTAATGGACTGGGACAAGGACCATGTAGACTTGGAATGGCCTGCACCTAAATCAGATGGTGGCTCTCCCATTACTGGGTATATTATACAGAAGAAGGAAAAGGGAAGCCCCTACTGGGTGAATGCAGTACATGTCCCACCAAAGCAAACCAGTGTAAGTGTGAACTGTGACATCATAACATCGAAGGTGTAACAGAAATGCGTATATTTAATTAAAAGTACGGTATCCTTATACCTTTAGTGACATGGTTGTTCTTGGTCTTTTTCATGCTCAATACATAATGGAATCACTTCAGTTGCCCCCCATATATCCTGAATATTAATGCTGTATTAAATAAAACTTCTTTCCTCATAGTAATTATTTTCCCTCCAAAGTTCTGGTTTGAATACTTCTGTCAGTAAAGTTATTGCTACAGGATGGAAGCTGGGATGGAATTCCCAAGAGGGAGAGTGAGTGTTTCCTTCATCACCATGTTTAGATTGGTTGTGTAGTCTACCTGCCTTTTGAATACCAGGAGCTACTCTATGTCTCTGAGCACAGACAGGGCAGAATGTGAAGTTGACACACACCTGTGGGAAGTTCTGATGGAACAACACACCCATTACTTCTTTTGTGCTAATTATGTCCCTTTAAACTAAACGACTATTAATCATGAGGTATTACATAGTTACAGGTCCATGTCTGAGTACTGTGTTATCTGTTATTGAGTGGCACTTAGATTGTTTGTTATGATTGTCTTAAGTTATTTTGTCATAGTGAAACAGTTGTGTATGGATGAAAGTTATGTTTCAAAAAAAAGGACCAAACTGACCATCAGGTCAGAGCCATTCAGAATTTACAAAACGTCACCAGGGCAGGGGGGGGGAGGGTCTTGCTTATTGTTATTGCAGTGACCATATAATTGTTTAAAAAAAGGGTAGAAATAAAGTAAATTCATCAGTGACTTCATTTTATGTGTCTGTTGTTCTAAGTGTTGTTTTGGTTTGGCATTGCCATTTACCAACTAATGATTCTTTTAACTTCTAGTGCCTTTAAATAATCAAATAAACTGCAATTTTTAGGTACCTTGCTGTATATCAGTTTCCATTTCTGTAAAGTGTAAGTGACAAACAGACATTCTGCACGTGAGTGTCCTGCAGTTACACATGCTGCAGAGGCTTCCATATTTATTTTTGAATGCCCTGTTTGGTGACCATTGTTGTGGCTGTACCTGACTGACTATAAGCAGTACTGTGTCTATAGTTTTTCAGGATTTAGTAATATGCATGTGCTCTTATCATACATTTATATACTGTAATACTGTCTAATTTAGCCCAGTGTGTTGTTGCATACTTACTGTTTACTGAAATTAATTTGGCATTTTCAGGGTACTGTACCAGATCTGACAGAAGGCCAGGAATATGAATTCCGAATCATTGCGACAAATACAGTTGGCCAGAGTGAACCTAGTGAACCATCTGATGCAGTGACTGCTAAAGCAAGATACTGTGAGTATCTCTGTACTTAATAAATATTTTCAAAAATTAATCTTTACCACCAATAGTATTTATTATGAACACGAGATCTTTTATGTGTTTAGTACCTCCAAAGATCAAGACACCTCTGAATGACATCCGTATTAAAGCTGGCCAGATCTTCCATGTTGACATTGATTTTATTGGTGAACCTCCACCAGAAGTAATATGGTCTGTGGCAAGTAAGCCACTGAAAACAGATGAAAGAACAACGGTTACTTCAATTGGTTACCATACAATAGTCCATACAGTAAATACCAAGAGGTCTGATAGTGGACTGTATCACTTAATGTTACGGAACAGCTCTGGTCTGGATGAAGGTTCCTTCCAAGTCATTATACTAGGTAAGAATTTATGGTGTAAGTATTTATATCAAGTTCTGTATGCAGTATGACCCCTGCACACCATTTCCTTATATCCCAATTTTATCTGTTTTCATCGCTTCTTCCCTGCAAATGGATGCTGCACGTGCCTCTTGTATGTCAGAAGGCTTTTCTAGCACTGCATAAAATTACAGGTGGCACAGTTGGTTTAGGTACTGTGCTGGAAGCCAGTAGGTCATGGGTTTGATTCCCAAGGTGTCATTGAGATTTTTCATTTACTTATTCCTTCTGGCCACACTATGGCCCTGGGTTTGACTCAGCCTGTAACAGATGTGAGTACCAGATGTCTCTCCTGGTGGGCAAAGGTAACTGGAGCATAAGGCTGATGACCTTGCCATGTTCATGTGCCAATTGAATAGAAATTCTGGGAGCCTCAACCTCCTGAGTCCAAAGAGCCTGCCCAGTCCTGTACAGGGATATCTGTAGCTTTACCTTTGTACCTTTTACATGAAATTGCATTCCTGAAGGTGTGACCCAATAAATGTACATGGATCTTTGTGAGAACCTGATATTGTAAAGTAAAGTTATTCAGCTAGTGGCATCAACTACAACATGAAAATCAGTCTAACTAATTTTATTAATGTTTTATTAAACATTCTGGCACAAGTTACCTGGTTCATAGTTATGATTACAGACACTCCAAAATTATGCAATAGTTCTGGTGTAAGTGGGCTTTAGTACAATTCGGAACTGAGTGTACATGGGGTCAGCTGCATGTGTATGTGTGTACGGAGTCCAGTAGGAATGAAACCTCTGACACACTGGAACCGGGATGGTCGCAACAAGACTGCCCTGCCACCTGTGTTATTGTCTAGCAGTATTGTTCCACCACCCTCATCTCATTGTTCTTTCCTTCCTACAAGGAAAAATTCAGAGCATGTTTAAAAATGTTGTTCCATTTCTTTTAATGTTGTAAGTCTGAAATTGCATAATTTGAAATTGTGTAAGTTGAGGAGTTTCTGTATTTTCAAGCTTAGAATTTCTTAGTGGTATGGTGAAGGATCTGTAATATTGAAATATTTGCCTGAATATAAAACATGTTGTGCCTAAATATGATGGCCATGTAGCCCGTTCAGGTAACAGACAGGGTAAGTAAGAATTGTGTCAGTACAGGTCACTACTGAAGATTATGAAGTTGGTTTGCGAATGCTTGCCTACGGTCAGGTGATACATAGTTTGGGATACTCCCATGGCTAGATGCATCATTTCTTGTTGCTACAGATAACACGCAAATCGAAAAAGTAGTCTGTTGTGAAGTGTGGGCGGTATGTATCACTCAGTTCACGGTAGTGTTTTCCTCAACAATTATCTGTAAAGCATAATGTTACAGGCAGAGCAAGGAGGCCATGTTGCAGACTTTTGTAAAATTAGAAGGCTGAGCAGCACTAAATTAAAACCAGAAACATAAAAATGTTTTTAAAAAGTATAATCTATAAATAAAAAGTGTACATAGAAAAAATCCATATTACAGTTGAGTAACTGTTTCCTTGAATGCAAAATAAATAATCTTGTGCAACTTTCATACAGTTGGTGTGAAAGAATTTGCAGTTTTGTCAGTGTTGATCAATTAGCAGTCTGTGCTCTTTTGTCATATACAGTAACTGGTCTCAATGAGATAATGCACTGTGGTACTTGTAGTATTAAGCAGGCTATATCTTGTATGTCACTGCCATGAAGTAACTATTGATACTATCAAAGAATGACTTTCATTTCAGATCGACCCTCACCTCCAGAGGCTCCACTGGAGTATGAAGAGGTCACAGGATCAAGTGTAACTTTGTCATGGAAACCACCGAAGGACAACGGTGGTAGTGAGATAACGTGAGTTGTTTCATGCCATTCAGGCTTGTTTATTGTTCAAAGGAAATCAGTTTCTGTTCTCAGCTTGGTAGAGGGCATTTTTTTTTTAGAGGACATCCCATTATGTTTATTAAACTAAAAGACAACATATATTTACTGTTTTGAGTCAAACACAACAATACTTTTTCTTTTTAATGTAAGGCATTGGCAGTTGGAATAAATATTTGCACATATTTCAAAACCTTACTTCTTAAATTTTTGTATTGACTGATGGAATGAGCTTGACTAGCCAGTATAATTTTTGTAGAGGACATCCTGTTATGTTTTATTTAAAGCAGAAACTATTTTTTGTCTTGTAGAGAGTGTTTTGCTTTCAGGATATTCTTTCAGTTTATGGAAATTTATAATGGAAAATAAAGGATCTGTTGAGACACGTATGGGCATTATAGTTGAGAAGATGTGTAATTAAACTGTTAGCTTAGATTGTGTGCCATACATGTCTACTGATCCTTCCATTTTGTTACAGTGGTTATGTAATTGAAAAACGAGATCTAACACATGGGGGTGGTTGGGTGCCAGCTGTGAGTTTTGTGAATCCAAAATATAATCATGCAACAGTCCCACGCCTTCTGGAAGGAACCAAGTATGAGTTCCGAGTATCTGCTGAGAATCTGCAAGGTCGTTCTGATCCTCTCAACACTGAGAAACCGGTTGTGGCCAAGAGTCAGTTTGGTATGTTTTGGCAGAAAATACTATGAAATAGTACCTAATAATGACATTATATAAAACTTCCATGTATCAGGCCACATAAAACTGTTTTAACATGTTGAAAATTATAAAGAGGTCTGATCAGGTACACTGGTTAGAACACTAAAATTGTAGGATAATTATGAATGTTAAGTTTGGAAGGATGTGGAAGGAAGTGATTGCTGCTGTTTAAGAAATTATCTTAGCATTTCCCTGAACATCCTGAATAAGACAATAAGAATTGTGAGTCAGGATAACTGATGTTGTGAATGGGATTTGAATTGAGTACCTTGAATATTTAGCAGGAGTGCTTACCCATACACGATATATAGCTCTACTCTTTCTTTAACCTTGGCGCTAGATGGGGCTGGATGGTCAATGCCACACCCCAGCCACTACACATGGGGGAGACCAGGTACCTATTGTACAGGAGGCTGGGTGGGCCCCTGCATGGGTGCTACTCCATAGGATTTTGAACCCTGAACCTGCAGCCTGTGAGCAGGTTACTATACTGACTACGCTATCACAGAATAGTTTTGTAATTCACCAAACTGGCTGTAACTCAGTAATAATTTAACAGACAAGGGCTTTTGTTAATGAGTATGTCCAGAAATATAAATAAGAAACTGGAATGTGTGCTGCAGATGTTCCTGGACGGCCTGGTCGTCCTGAAGCTGTTGACACTGATAAAGACCATATAAAAATAAAGTGGAAACCTCCCATTAGCAATGGTGGCTCTCCAATTATTGGATATGATGTTGAGAAGAGAGAACGAATGACAGGTCGCTGGGTTAAGCTCAACAAGGAACCAGTGAAGGTATGAACATTCTTTACTGAAAGTCTGTTGTAACAGCTCCTCCCATAAATTGAAATAGAAATGTATGACTAGTGTGGAAGTTATAAATTAATTTTTTAATAAATCATGTGACACATTAAGGTTATGTCTGAATTACAATAAATTTCATAGTTGCAACAGATCACATTTTCTGAACTCAAATGCTTTAAAAAAATTGTATCTGGTATTTAAAATGCAGCCTTCATGTAATACAGGTTCATCAAAAGAACCTGTATTTTAAAGCTGATTATCTCATTGGAGATGTATTATCATGGTTATTGTTGTGAATGTGCAGTAGAACACATATGCAGTTATCACTCATAGCTTGCTGTGCACTCTTGCAATGGAAGTAAAATTGTGTGTCTAACACATTCAGTATGGTAGCAGACATTCAGGAAACAGGTTGGTGCAGCATATGATCAGCTTATTTAAGTCCACAACATAAGTTACAGAACCAAGAGTGTGAGATCAATTTGCCTTTGGCTTAGTCATTTTGAGGAAACTGGAAACATAGTGAAGCAGAAATCAACAAGAACAGCATGGTTTTCAGAAGTGGATGTTGAATGCATAGAGATAATATTGCTGATCGCAGTTTTACAACTTGATGTACCTAAGACAAAGAATCAAAATAGCATGTTGTATAAGCAGCTGAGAGCATATATTTACAAAAGTAAAGCAAGACAACAAATGAGAGTCACTAATTCTCCAAAAGGAGCTGAATAGACAGATGTCATGTTAAAGTCATGAAGATAAGGACTTTCTGAGATGAGTATTTTCCAAAGATGGAACTTCGTTTTACATTAATGGGCATGTTGAGTCATTACAGCTATCAATTCTGTGGAACAGAATAACCTTATGAAGTTCTTGATATGTGTGTGACATCCCAGAAGGGAGCATGTGGTAACATTTCTGCAGGCACACTTGGTGTTATCTTTCTTTCATTTATCAGTCACCATTAAAGGGAAAAGTTATCTCAATGTATCAGAAGTTTTATGTTGTTACAAATCAAGGACACTGAAAACAAAAAAGAAACTGCAGCTGTTTTCATCAGGATAGGACCATGCCCAGTTACTGTCTTAAAGGTTCAACATGTTCTGAATGCTAGGTTTCCTGATTGAAGGGTTGGTTGGATTAAACCAATACCTTGGTCTCCAGTTCCACATTCTGCTGAACTGGATTTTATGTCTGTGATATACATTATCTGTGAGAAAGAATTTATGCTGCTGTGCCTACATGCAGATATACCTTGTCATACCTGAAGTGACGTCTGATATCTCTTGGATGTTGTGTTTGTACAGCCAGCCACTAACAGTACTCACATTGAGACTTATGGAGGAAGTCATAAAACTTAGAGAGTTTCTAAATTTGTTAGAAAAGGTGTGGTGCATCTTGAATGCACAGAGTTCTTTTCTGATGACTGTATTATTTTAGGTAGCTGAAGAATCTAGATCTCTTTTTGCTGCCTGGGAGAGTGTTACAGACCATTTTAGGTGTTGACTGTGTTAGTCATGTAGCATTAGTCAGGAACATTGCATATTTAGTTGGAACACAAGTCACAGCATTTTTTAATTACTGATATTGTGAAACAGGCATTCCTTCATTTTGTATGAACTTGTTTATCAGTGCGAATTCTGATCTGGAGGTCAGTTCCAATGCAGCAATGTACCCCCTCATGAGACCTGACCTCCAGATCAGGATTGACCACTGCTGTTTATGGATACTTACCTAATGTGAATTGCAAGAATGTTGCTAGAGAGGCCCATTGCACCATGTTTCAGAATCTTGAATACTATGATGACCATGTGCTAGAAGGTCATCAGTATGAGTATCGAGTTACAGCCATTAATGCTGCTGGCCATGGCAAGCCTAGTGACACATCAGTACCCATCACAGCCAAACCCATGAGAGGTATAGTTGAATCTCTTCTTTGAATGTGTTGTAGTCAACATGTAAGTCAAACTGTATGGGTGGTTTTGTAAATTCTTGACTGAGTAAATTATGTCTTACAGAGAAGCCAAAACTGTATTTGGATGGTCTCATTGGTAAGAAGATCAAAGTGCGTGCAGGAGAACCAATTAATATCCAGATTCCTTTATCAGGAGCGCCTATCCCTGTTGTTGAATGGACCAAAAGCTCTGTTAAACTACCAGAAACCAACAGGATTTTGGTAAGTTTGTTTGCAGTAGGCCCTTCTCTTCCAATACAATGCTTATCTTCTTACTGTATAATCTGGCCTATAAATATTAAGAAGCCGGTTATATGTTGTTGCTATCAACAAGGACTGCCAAGTGTAGTGTATGGTGTCTTCTGATTGGAAGATTAAAAGGGAGACTAATTTGAACATCATATGTCACATGCTTGAAAAGCTGAGCAACTTCTGTTGTGCATTGACTTTATCTGAAATAACCCCAATATAATATATATGTTACTAGCATTTACATACAGAAGAATATGCACTGGGATTGTATGAACATATTTGTTTTGTTTTTCCCAATGATCCACTAGAAGTGGTAAACATTTTTGTGTTCATGGTGGTCTGTATGTACTGGTAGTTGACATATTTTTGTGGAGAAATGATAAGACAGAGGGCTGTTAAGCAATTGTATAACATGTGTGAAGGTAAGCAGTGTCTTTCTTGTGAATGTGTGCAGGCACAAACAACAAGTGACAACACTAGTTTGCGTATTGATTCTTCAACCAGACAAGATTCAGGGAAGTACACCATTACAGCAAAGAATGAGTATGGTAAAGACTCGGCAGATATTGAAGTCATTGTGGTAGATAAGCCTGGTATACCAAAGGGACCACTATCATACACCAACACCACGCAGGACAGTGTGTCACTTGCATGGAACCCACCAGCAGATGATGGAGGTGGAGATATTACAGGTATTTTTAGAAAACTTCCCTTATTGTATTTATGTGTATTATCAAAATAACTTTCTATAAATAACATATGAATGTAGATTTTGAACCAGTGAAAATTTTTGGGGTGTATTTCACCAAATGTGTAATATCATCATCATCATCATCATCATCATACTTATCGCCCTTATGTAGGGTGTTCACAATTACATACCTGAATCCATGTTTCTAGGGTATATAGTGTTGCAGCTGTTCCGTATTTGCAATTTGTGCTACTGTAATGTTATTTCACCATGATATATGTTTTGTACTCTTGCATAAACACTTTCTGCAGTATGTGCGCAGTGCCCAGTATGGCCTTTTTTTTTTTAAGTTCCTTAATTTCATGCTTTCCTGGCATGTTGCTCAGGTATTGTCTGAGTGATTTTGAAACGGTTCCAGTACCCCCTGTTATTACTGGTATCACTTTTGCTTTCACATACCATATGTGCTGAATTTCTGTTATAAGATCTTTATATTTTAAAATTTTCTCAGCTTCTTTCTTGATCCCATTTATGTCTCCAGAAATTGCAACATCTGTTAACATGCATGTTCCTTTTTTATTATCATGGATTATGATATTCAGTTTATTGTTAGGAATAGTTCTGTTGGTTCACACTTGTAGGTTCCAGAATATGGTAAGCTTGCCTTCAAGACTTATTTATTATTATTATTATTATTGTTATCGAATATTTCACTTCTCAGCTTTGGCTGGGAAATATTCACCTATCCTGGGATGTAGTAATCAACAGGATTAGGCTCGGTGGTCTTTATTTGTAGTTTAAAAAGTTTATTACAATTGAACATGTGCCAAGAATTACAGATTTTTGCAGTTTTATATATGTATTTGGGTGCAAGTTAAGTCTTGTTAGACTTTGTGATAGTGACTTTGGAATTACTCCCGTAGATGATATTACTATTGGGATCACTTTTGCTGCCTTTTGCTTCCACATAGCACATATTTCATTTGCCAGTTCTTGGTACTTGTTTTGTTTGTCGGTTATGGTTTTGGCGAGATTATGTGTATTTGGGACAGCTATGTCTATCAAAAAGGTGCTCTTTGTTTTCTTATTCATAAAAATTATGTCAGGTCGATTAAAATGTATTGTTTTGTCCATAAGTATGCTGCGATTCCAGTACAGCTTGAAATTTTTAGTCTCCAGTACATTGGCTGGTGTGTACTTATAATATGGACTTTTATCGTCAATCAATTCAGCTGCTTCTGCCAGTTTCTGATGGATAATTTTGGCTAGCCCATCATGTCTCTATGTACTCGATAGGTGCTAGTTGCTCACATGCTGCAGTAATGTGTTGGATTGTCTCCGATTCTTTTCCACATCTTCTGCATAGCTCTTTGGTGTCTGGCTGCTTCAAAATATATTTTTTGTAGTTTCTTGTTAGTATGACTTAGTCCTGTATTGCTGTTAAAAAACCCTCTGTTTCGGTGAACAAATCCGCGTTTTTCAGCTGTTTGTTCGATGCTTCTATGTCTACATATTGTTGGCTGAGGTCATATGGATGGCGACCATACAGGGCTTTTTGGGACCATTGTCTCTAGACTTTGTTATTATGTTCTTTATCTGTGGGGAGTTCATTTGCATTTGTGTGGACTAAGTCCAGTGGTGTGCACTTATCATCTGCTTTTACTACTGCAGCATGAAGAGACGATGTGACCTGTTTGTTTAAGAAGTATTATTATTATTATTATTATCATCATCATCTCCTTTATGCAGGGTATTTATACTTATATTTCTGAGACAAACTATGTCCCTATGGAATACAGTGTTGCAGCTATTCTGTTGTTACTATTCATGGTGCTTATATCATTAGTTTCAGTGTTGAATCTATTGTACTTTTACATAAGTACTAATATGTCTGTTTTCTGGAGTAGTAGTAGTAGTAGTAGTAGTAGTAGTAGTTGTTGTTGTTGTTGTTGTTGTTATTGTTATTGCTGCTGCTGTTGTTGTTGTTATTATACGATATGTATGTCTCCTGTCACAGGCATTTCTTCCTGGTACTTCTCTTGAACCAGCAGTGATCCCCACCGCTCAGGCTTCAAGCTTCACATTGCAGTACTTTCTGTATTACATGTGATGTTCCAAATATAGCTGTCTTTTGTAGTGAATCTATCGAGTGTTTTCCTGGTAAAGTTTCCAAATTTTTCTTTAAGCTTCTCGTTACTATTCCAGTGGCTCCAGTTATTACTGGTACAATTGTACATTTCAGGTTCCACATTCGTTGTATCTCTATACACAAACTCTTGTATCTTAACTTCCTTTCTGCTTCCTTTTGCACAACATTTCTGTCTGCAGGTATTGCCACATCTATCAGTGTGCATGTTTTCTCTTTTTTGTTTTTAATTATTATATCTGGCCTATTTGCTGTAACTTCTCTGTCTG
>Ga0123354_10017354_pt1 | contig 11279 bp, 8 predicted proteins | sample TergutLab28metaG_2_FD_97872 | JGI IMG/M metagenome (GOLD analysis project Ga0123354, IMG submission 97872) | Labiotermes labralis P4 segment gut microbial communities from Petit-Saut dam, French Guiana - Lab288 P4 | ecosystem: Host-associated > Arthropoda: Insects > Digestive system > Gut ... | reverse complement strand
GCGGTAATGAACCTTCGGGTCCCGTGAAATGCGGGGAATTTCTTGACTAGCTGCAAACCAGTTAGCTTCTCAAGAAGGACTCTGCACCATGGAGTAAGTAAGTAAGTAAGTAAGTAAGTAAGTGTTTGTTTAGAAATAACAGTCACAACGTGAAGTCCTGTGAACCGCGAACCCCGGAAACCGTAAGATTATTTCAAGGCGAAGAGAACTGGAGAACTTCGCAGAAAGCTCTGCTCCTCCAGCCAGCTTTCTTTTTTTAATTAATATTGATATAAATAAAATGTAATTCCAATTACAACGATTCTGACGTAACAATTCCTTTTTTTACCTGTTTTCTCAATTAACGTAAATTACAGTACAAATATCAATACGTGTGGGTCCGCGAATATTTTACAAGTTACTATTGGATCCTTGTATTCGAAAAGCGCTGGAACCCCTGGCCGATTCAAATTCGAGTAGCCAATATACGTATTTCATGAAAGCTTCCTGTGCTGACTTTTCATGCCCCTTGTATACAAACCCACCGGCATAAACGAAGGCAAACGGTACGATTGGTATCACTTTGCGGAATGTCAGAGTTAATCTTCAATAAGTACCAACACGCTACACAATATGCTGTGGAAGAAAAACCTTAGTTTAACAGATCTGCTACATGTTTCGGCCAGGCTGAGCGGTTAACAGGGAGCAGGGGTAGAATACAAAGCAGATAGTCCTCAGGCATTACATTAAAAACTATTAACTTTAGGCAGCTGACCTATTACGCATTATAACAGTGAAAAGGAATTATTATCAAAATTTATATAAAATCCCCCAATTTTCCCAAGTCTCTTATGTTATTCCATGCCAAAAGTACGTAGAATTGTAGCTGTATTAGTCTTTATTAAATTTATATGATTTCACGGTGAATCGTGCATTAATTTCAAAAGTCACATAATAATTTTGCGGAATGTCATTAAATACCCACCGTATAGATAAAGTTACAAACAGGCAAAGAAAGTTGAGGTTTCATTGAGTGTTGATAACATGTAACGATTTTTAGGCGCGTTCGCAAAGTTTCAAAAAGCGCCTATTAACGTCGCCATGTTTGTCTATCCGTCTGTCCGTCCGCATGGAACAACTCGGATCCCACTGGACGGAATTTCATGAAATTTGATGCTTGAGTATTTTTTCGAAAATATGTTGAGAAAATTCAAGTCTCATTTAAATCCGATAAGAATATACATTTATGATTATGATGATTTTATATCTTGCTCGGTTCTTCTTACAATGAAACATGTTCCAGACAAACGTTGTAGAGAAAAACAGAGCAGACATTTTACGGGCAATAAAATTTTTCGAAAAATTGTTCCACTTATGAGATAATGTGGAAAAATATTGTATACCTAAGGCTACAAACACACACTCAGTGTATGTAATACGTATTATTTTTCCACTGCAACAATGGTTGCACGAACGCGCCTCACTGTTACGTGATACATATACTGCCTGTCTTGTTAAGCCTTAATTTTTTTTTAATTTTCGATTTATGGACAGAATAAGTTATTGAGAGAAATAACTTACCAGTATGTGTTAAGTCTATAAACGTTGTGCAAAAAGAACCCACAACGACCGCTACCAAATCGACATTTCCATTAAAAAAACGTTAATATCCCAACCAAATTTGAAAATAATTAATGGCCATGGTTCTGCTCTGGATGAAGTTAACTTATCGTACCGGCGATTGTAAAACTGCATGAGCTGCGAAGAATGTATGCCGAACTTCACGGTAGAACGGAGCGCGGTCTCGGATCATTGATCTCAACATTAGCTGGAGTTTATCTGCTGCGTCCTGTAGCTATAATCATTTGTTGTAGCGATCACATCAGGGTTTCTAAAGTACTCACTTGTTCATTAAAATTCTCCCAGATCAGAAGACGTCACAGCAATCCCCCCCCCCCCAAAGTTAACACGGATATTTATGTGTCTCATATTTCATAAAACTCGAAACCACAAAATCTTTTAACAAGACAGTTCGATTCTAACGCATGATGCATCCTACTGATACTCAGACATACGTACTCCAAGAAGTAATATTAAGAATTTGGAGTTAACGATTATGGGCCCACATAAATATAATTTAACGGACAAAAATTATTTTTTATATTGTTTTGCTTATTATGTGACGACAGCAGGATATTTCTGCTGAGGGGAAGCAGCGAGGACATAAATCATGGGAAGCATCCTAATGGTTTAAAGCTTAAGTGTCTTTGCAGCTAACCTCAAATCAAATATTTGGGGATTAAAATGTGTCACGTACATACCGTAAGCTTTAATCACACAGGGATCTACTCGCGGAATGGATGAACAAATGAAAAAATCTGTTCCACAAATACCCCAGGCTTAGTTGCGAACCCTCTTTTAACAGGGGGTGAACTTATTCTTTTCAAATCAATACAGTATTTTGTCATTGTCTCCTATTCCCCATTCAAGATTAGTTTATTTCTCTTCTTTACCGCTCCCATTATATAATGCAAAAACTGGAGGATGATTCTGAACAATGAATCGATAAGCATTTAACCCCTTTTGTGATAATCCCCAAAAACATTCCTCGAGGTTTGGCAAGCCTCCATTTTGACAGAGAATCGAACCCGAGACGTTCTGGATAGGAAATAGAGCCAATAGTCAAAATACCGGTGACACTGAATTCTGTGCAATCAAGTACACCAAGTTATTCAAAAAGGATTTCTAACTAATAAATTGGCACTAACTGTCTCATCAGAAACTCACTCTTAAGATCAAACATGTGGAGTTTGACGGTAGCGTCCGGTTTAGATACCAGCAAACTGCGCGTGGTTATAGTAGTGCGAAACTTGAACTGTATTACAGTAATCCATTCTGCCGTGAATTCGTTTCCTAAGTCGATTCCATTATTTCTTACTTTTTCTAGACACGACATCGCCTTTGTTTATCAAATATCTATATATAAGGAAGGAGGGTTGATGAATCACAATCCATACACAACTTTACTTTATACCTAAAACAGCTACGTGTTTCGGCTACATATAGCCATCATCAGGCTTGACACAGAACCATAAATAAGAAAATACTATAATATTACAGTTTATTATTAGAGTTTATATAGATGAGACATGTAGCTGTTTTGTATTCTAGATAAAGCTGTGTTTGGGCTGTGATTCTGCATCGTTTTTTACACGTGTCCATTATTTCACTATTCTCTCTGCAGTTTATTATCCACAAAGGACGACCGCGGAATTTAGGTTCAATTCGCAGTAGCAAAGGATTTCTCTTCTCCGTGAACGGCCAGATTATCTCGGACCCAGTGCGCCTCCTATCCGACAGGTACAGAGGGTTGTTTACCCGGATAAAGCTGTTGGAATGTAAACCAGCCACTCGCCTCAATCTAGGTCCGAGGTTAGGTGCGTGGAGCAATACCTCCACTCCCCTCCATCTTAATTCACGGCGTTGTTCGTAGCCCTTCAGTGTCAGTCTTTTGACCAAATGTCACGGTGCATAGCCCGCCTTGAGAAGATATCAGTGGCCATCCAGTCAAGGAATACGTCACATTTTATGGAAACTAAATATTCATCAATGTTTCACGTCCCCTCCCACCAAATAGAAACTACCCTGTATATATCCTGACATCCCATTTACATAATGTCTTAATATTATCTTATTGTACAGTCTCATGTCTCCAGGTATTCTCTAGGCCATCCGATCAACACATGCGCATTTTAATATCTGTCATGCGTATTTCCATCGTGTATCAGCCTCCTTTAAATCGTTATCTGCATCAGAATTCAACTATTCCAGCAAACTGTCAAAAAAGCGAAGAAAGCAGGAAGGATGGATTTCACTGCGTGCTGTCGCAAGCGCTATGGCAGTGCACCCAGCATCCGCAGCAATGCCAAAAGAACGTGACAGGATTCTTATAATAAAACCAACGAGATGAACTAATTTGTCAAATTTATTTTTGGAATAGAACTCTACATGTTTCGGACAGGTTTTCTGTCCATCATCAGGAGTCTAGTGCTGTATACACAGCAACAGGTATACGTATACAGCACTAGACTCCTGATGATGGACAGAAAACCTGTCCGAAACATGTAGAGTTCTATTCCAAAAATAAATTTGACAAATTAGTGCATTTCGTTGGTTTTATTATAAGAATATATCACGATGCACGGTCCTCTGAATGTCAAAAACGTGAAAGGAAACGCCATTGCAACGTGTCGCTTCCATTGTTAGTGCCTACATGCTAAAAAATTCTGAACATTTATATGCGACAACCTAACGTTCCAATTTGCACTTCTACCGGATAATCCAACTAACAACTATACCACTGCAGGATGTAATTTGAGAAATATCCAATATTTCGAATTTCTTAACTAAAGTGTCAACAGTATTTCGGATGGCTACACCGAAAACCTGACGCATGTCCAAGAATAATGTTCAGAAGCCTCTTTAACACGACGCACATATGAAGTTTTTAAAAGGCATTAGACACAAAATATAACGTAATTTCAGTTAAGTGTCAGGCGCACCAATGGTGTTCGGTCGGGATAGGTCAGTCGGTATAGCGACTCGCTACGGACAGTACGGTCCGGAGATCGAAATCCGGGGGGAGGGCCTAGATTTTCCGCACCCGTCCAGATCCGCCCTGGGGCCCACCCAGGCTCCTGTAAATGGAAAACGGGTCTCTTTTCTGCGGATAAAGCGATCGGGGTGTGGAGTCGACCACCCACCCTCATCTAGAGCCGAGGTTAAAGAAACAGTAGAGCTACACTTGTATTCCCCTGCTGGTAATTCACTGCCTGTTCTAGGGCGTAATTGGGGACCGCGGTAGCACAGTGGTTAAGGTGCTGTGCTACAAATCGGAAGGTCGCTGTTTCGATTCCAGATGGTGCCATGGAATTTGTCATTGACATAATCTTTCCGATCTCACTATGGCCCTGGGGTCGACTCAGCCTCTAACAGAAATGAGTATCAGCAAAATTTCCTGGGGGTAAAGGCGGCCGGTGCGTAAGGCTGACAACCTTACCACCACCCTGTGCCGTTGTCACGAAATCTGGGAACCTTAACTTCCTGGAACCCTCTGGGCCATTCCAGGCCTGTAACGGGACTGCTTCTAGGGCGTAATTAAAATCACAAATGACGCAGATTTCACCAGTAGAAAAAAGGGCGATATTACTCGGAGTGGGTATGTCTGAAATTAGTGTCAGCTTAGTAGCATTATCCCGTGTCAGAGTAAGACAAGAAGCAAGTGTGGGAAGAACATCCGTAGTCGGACACACATGTTTGAACTGCACGATTTACTAAGAAACCTGAAAGCTGTAATACACTATTTGTTTGTCTCCTGGTCTACATGTCAGACGAATGAGGAGATGGAGGGGAAGAAAAGGAGTTCTTTATGTGCTGCTTGTTTTAGATAACAGAGTAAGTTTAAACTCGGATTCTGAAAAGGTCTTAATAGGACTGTATTCATGGTACTCTCTTTAATTACCATTAGCTGTTGAGCCACATTCCAAACAGGCGTTCACAACGGCTGTCATGAGCACGGCCAATGAGACGCCAAACTTCGGAGTTACAACTAGTGCAATCATGTCGCCAAATTAAGTTCTTTGTCAAAGAGAAGAGACTGAGGAGTGTAAGGCAGAGAGCATTCTACTACGCCTTTTGCTGGCAAACCAATCTCACCACCATCTACCATTCCACTCAGCCATAAGACGGTGACGAGTAGATGCATCGCTGGGGTTGCAGCGTTAGTCAGTAAAGGGGAATTCCCCTTCAAAATGATCTCTTATAGTTCAACTCCTCTTCCGTCCTGCGCTCTCAAACTATCAACATCAAGTCCCCTTTCCAAATAAATAAGTCATCCTACGACATCCACCAACCAAAAGATGACATTGTCTATTCCAGTTTATTACTGACAACCTCAAAAACATAATCCTCAGGAGAATTCCTACTGAACCCCCAAAATTCACATCTTCACAAGGAATCTATGTAAAATTCATACTAGCAGGCTCCTTTTAACTTGAAATCTGCTTCTCAAGAAACAGATTTCCTATTGGCTCCTAAGCCCGTAATTATGAACTCCTTCATCCGCTCACACTGCATGTAGACATAGTTGTAAAATATTCAGAATTCTTTCAAGATATAGAGACAGGTGTATGAATACAGAAATTCTTTATTACTGGGAATCATAACGTTTTATTATCAAATTGACTAAGAAACTGAATATTTCTGTGACAATTATATTCAGTTTCATAAGAAAATTTATGTTTTCCTGATGCTCAGTTTTTGTCATCAAACACCATCGTGGCAACATACAAAAAGTTTTACAAAAAAGTAGTACCCGACCTTATGTCACCTTAGCAGTGGATGGTTTAGTAAGCAAGTGGGGAAAGCTTCAACATTAACTAGCGCGTATATGCTCTTGGTGATCAACGATCAAGGACAGGATTTGCGCGAGCATTCTCGTTATGTTACAGCAACACCTCGTATTTTCTGGGTATGTACGAACTACTGTGTCAAGGAATAACAACAAATACGAAGATGGCCAGAAGCTTTTTAAATTATATCCCAAAACTTTAACGCAGATAGAATCTGCATTTCAAAATCAATGATAGTAATAATAATAATAATAATAATAATGGTAATAATAATAATAATAATAATACTATAAGACTTGTCTAATGATCGATATAGCCATTACGGATTATTTAAACGTTAACACGAAAGAAACTGAAAAACTAAATAAGTACCTGGAGATCGGGGTCAACGGGATGTGGAAAGTTAGGCCATAAACTGTGCCAGTTATATTTGGAGCATTAGAAAGAATTAAGAAGGGATTAGATAAGAACCTTCGGTTGCTCTCAAGTCACCCGTCGACCATAGAGCTACACAAGATCACACTAATGAACACTGCACACAACATTTGTAAAGTGCTGGGGTAAATCGCTTTGATCTCTTGCTGAGATCTGGACTTGCCAGAAGACCGTCACCTAGTAACTAATAGGCGAGAATAAGGTAAAATAATAATAATTGGTAATGCACACATAATTCGGCAAGTAATAATGTAAAAGTACAAAATTTTATAGTGGGAAATAGCACTAAATGTTCCACAAACTACAACCACAGAATAGAAACATGGATTGTTTCAGGTATATAATTGTAAATACCCTACATGAAAATGACAAATAATGAGATTAATAATAAGAATATAAATAATATAAAATACGCTTAATCTGCAGGTTATAGTTCTATGCCTAGAACACGAGAGTAGCCGCTTTTAAATCCTTGCTGCTAGTAGCATCAAAAAAAGAGTCCAAGTCTAGGGATATCCACAGTGCTGTAGGCATACCAACTGATGTAATATCAAGCTAACCGTCCACTTGACTACTCTGTTTGTACGTTTCATATGATACAATAAATATGGGATTATTTCCGTGAACACCATTAATCAACTGATTTTTGCGATGACCTCGGGTTGTGTTCTCCATGAAGAAGGAAGTCAATATTTGCACGTAGTTTAGATGAGTGTCGGTCTTCAGGGATATAACGCAAACAGTCACAGGTTGTGGGTGAAACAAGCTCTACACTCACTGAACGTCAGGCAGTATTGTATTAACGGTGTACAGCGGCACACTGTGCGAGATATGGAAATATTCGTGAACATGCATTAGAAGTCCGCTTTAAAATTTGCTGCAACTTTACATCATAACGTAGCCCTACTTAAACTGCGTTTAAATCCACCTGACAAGAGGCAGTTTATATTATTAAATCTGATCACAATTTCGCTGTGTCCATAAATCTGTCAGAGCGCCAGAATCTGAATCTCATTAAAACGAAATCACATAAAGGGGCGTTTTTTAACCACCCCACGACCTACAGTTAAGTTCTTAATTCCACGAGTGTGACCCCTGCATGATGGGAGGCAATGTCATGCCAGGCCAATAACATTTAATTTTTACAAACGACATCACGTTGGGGTTTTATATCTTAATATCTCAAAGAATAATTCAGTCAACACAACTGCCTTTTTATTACAAAAATAATGTCTGTTTCCACAATTCGCTATATGTTTCAACGTAAGAAGTGACCATCAGGCGAAAAATATACAATATAGAGTAATGAGTTAAGTATGTTAACACTTAACGTCGAACACAACTATATTTGTTTTCATTACAAGGAGTTTACAACAACGACATGTTTCGGCTCTATATGTGGGCCATCATCAGGTTGTGGTTAGACTTACAGCTTAGGCTATACTAGCATGCGTGCACTGCATGCATGCTAGTATAGCCTAAGCTAACCACAACCTGATGATGGCCCACATATGGGGCCGAAACATGTTGTTGTGAACTCCTTGTAATGAAAACAGATATAGTTGTGTTCGACTGTAAGTGTTAACATACCTAACTCCTTACTATTGTACAAAACACAACGGGGATGACGCACATTAGAAATACAATATAGAGCACAAAAGGAAGGTAAATTGACATTGGCTTTCTTAAAAGAGATGTTTCCTTCACAAAACCTTTCTCTTGATGCAAGTTGTAATTATGTACAAAAATTCAGTTAACATGGCTTGAATTGTCTACACGACCTTAGAGATGTAGTTGTGTCATTATAAAAGCATTTATGTTTTTAAAAAATTTATATTTTTGTGTAATTTCAAAATGATATGCAAAAGTATTCGCTGTTCATTTTATTATTTTGTCCATTTAAGCTCATATATATATATATATATATATACATAAAAGAAACGTTTATATACATATTGTGTAATTTTCGCCTGATGACCTGTAGCGAATTGTAAAAAGCATATATTTTTTAATAATAAATCGACGGCTGTGTTGACTGAATTGTTCTTTGGTATATTAACCAACACAAGGTAAAGCAATCCCTGTCAAGGTCTGTTACATGCCCTGATGGTTCCAGAATGTTGAGGTTCCCATATTTCTTGACAGTCGGCACAGGATGGTGGTAAGGTTGTCATCCCTCTGCACTGGCAGCCTTCAACGTCTCTATTAACCAATACTGTTTAAATTACAGGTTCAGATATTGACACAAGAAGGTCTGAGAAGAGCCTGTAACACAAAATGCTGTTACCCGTTTAAGGAGCTGTAAAAGGTAAAGGTAAAGCAGTCCCGTTACAGGCCTGAAGTGGCCCAGAGGGTTCCAGGAAGCTGAGGTTACCAGATTTCGTGACAATGGCACAGGAAGGCGGTAAGGTTGTCAGCCTTACGCACCGGCCGCCTTTAATCCTAGGGAATGCTCCTGGTACTCATTTCTGTTAGAGGCTGAGTCGACCCCAGGGCCATAGTGCGATCGGAAGGATTTTATGTCAATGAAAAATTCCAATGACACCAGCTGGGATCGAACCAATGACCTTCCGATTTGTAGCCCAGCACTTAACCACTGTGCCACCGCGGTCCCCTTTTAGCTTATGATATCCCCACAATTTCCTAAGCCATTACAACCCTTGTGGAAGAACATACTCTCTCCGTTTTACGCACTGAGATGAAAGCCGCGTATTCCTCCAAAACACTGGTATCCACTTACCAGACTACACGGTGTCAAGTCAGGAGACACATCGCCGCACAGACTTGAAATCCCAATTTTTATCCACATACAAAATATCACAGACTAAGATAGCATTATGAATATAGATTTAGTCTGATTGCTATGTTCTATGGGTGATGTCTGATAGGAAATATATGCATACCAGAGTTCACGAAAATTCCTAAAGACGTTCAGAAGTGATAATGAGAGACAGACACGTGTACGGACAAAGGCAACGGCATGATAAACTACATAAAACCTATTGTTTCTTACGAAAAGTAATGAAGGCAGTCACAAAATGATATAAAATCTTATAGAATTTTTTAGAACTGGAAGTGGAATCTTTGGTGTCCAACTTATGTACCGAGTTTATCATAGTTCGAAGTGTTTTTATAATTTAATTTGTGGTAGCTTAAACTTCTGTTTATGAACGAAGTGTTACTAATCCAGCTCATCTGTAATGTATGTACTTTTAGTAGCCTGCATCACGGCCGAACAATATTCCCACCTACAAACTCTGCGACGTATGTGATGTCACGTACAGAAACTTCGTGATAAACGGTTCGCTCTTCTCAACAAGAAATTGAAAGTAACTTCCTCTTGAATGTTATTCATCATCGACTCTTTGGTGGTTCAGCTGGTAATCTTTTGCGTTTGCTCAGCGATAACTGTTAAACATTCCAACAAGTTGTTCTTGAGGCACTACACATAGTAGTTTAAACAAACTCTCCATAGTTAGTGAAACTTGTGTGTTTGAGTGCTCTGGACCAACCAACAAGAGTTGCCTGTCAGGTCTTTGAAGTTTGTAATCTGGCAAAGATAATGGAATCTGGGCAACAAGCGACGAAAGTATGAATGTTACACTTTAATGATAATGGAAAAAACGGTGTGTGCCTTTTATTCTATTATTGAAATTTGATTTTCATTTCATAGCAATTGTACTGGATGAACAATTATTCGCTTGAATTTAAGCTCAGTTTCCATAGCAAAGAGTGCAAATGTTCCAAATGGTGGAACAAAGAGCTTCTGTTTTAAACGTTTCGTTTAATGTCACTGAATTTACTTGAATTACTTTATATATATAGGCGGACGATTAAGGTAACACATTTTAACACAATTCGTTTAGTGAGTGTCATTATCCATTGATAACTCTAAAAGTGACAGTGTTCTTCTTATTGTGCCTGTACATGCGAATTAACACTACTCATTTCAATGATATTATAAACAACCAACTAGATGCAACAATGATAGTTTATTAATAACTTCAATCAGTTCAACTTGTTTCGGGCGATAGTTTCGTCCATCTTCAGGAGCACTAGACTGTGTTTACAGCTTGTGGTATAAAGCACCGACGATGCTGCCGGCTGGTGATCAGGATGAGTTGGAACCTCATCCTGATCACAAGCAGGCAACATCATCGTTGCATTATACCACAAGCTGTAAACACAGTCTAGTGCTCCTGAAGATGGACGAAACTATCGCCCGAAACATGTTGAAATGATTGAAGTTATTAATAAACTATCGTTGTTGCGTCTAGTTTGTTGTGTGTATTATTGTATCAATGATGCACGGTCACACAAACATTAAACTACTCTTATGCGTATTGGACCGTGCATCATCTTGATATTTGAATAATGGTTAACCAACTAGATGACACTTGCTTTATTGTATATTGCTCAACATGTTTCAGACGTTAATACGTCCATCTTCAGGAG
>Ga0123354_10017353_pt1 | contig 11279 bp, 10 predicted proteins | sample TergutLab28metaG_2_FD_97872 | JGI IMG/M metagenome (GOLD analysis project Ga0123354, IMG submission 97872) | Labiotermes labralis P4 segment gut microbial communities from Petit-Saut dam, French Guiana - Lab288 P4 | ecosystem: Host-associated > Arthropoda: Insects > Digestive system > Gut ... | reverse complement strand
CTTTTGCGGATAGAGGGGTGTCACGTGGTCAGCGCAACGGGTCCCCACAGCCGTTAATCTCTGTTTTCTAGACCTGGAGCCGCTACTTTTTCATTCAAGTAGCTCCTCAATTGACCTCACGAGTCTCACGAGGATGAGTGGACCCCGTTCCAGACCCACTACTACTCAGAAAATCTGGTAGCGCCGGGGGTCGAACCCGGAACCTCTGTATCTGTAGCCAGAAACTCTGACCACTAGACCACAGAGGCGGTCCCAACAAGTGTACACCAGTAAAATATATTTATCGTAGATTATTTATTACCTGCATATCTCGGTTGCTACTGCGAACTTCAGCAGACTACATTCACAAGATTCACAAGAATACTGATAAAATACAACAAACTGCGGTTGTATTTTATCAGTATTCTTGTGAATGTACCCTGATAATGGTTGCAGTTGCCACCGAAACCTGTAGGTAATGAATAATATAAGATAAGCATATTTCACGGTGTGAATTTATTGGTCTGCTGCATAAACTTTATGTCTTTTAAAGGTGACTGATAAAACATTTTTTTCGGTTAAATAGTTGAATATAAGGAGACAGTTAGGATGATGAAATTAGTACATAACGAAGAAAACTATAATTTGTTACTCAATTATTATACCAACTACTGCACATATATAAAATTGATAAAATTTACACATTAAAACATTAAAAACGCTCCATGTTTCGGTCCTAGGACCATTATCAGGGAGCCATATTGTCCTTGCTAAAGTCACACTATAAAAAGTCACATTAATTGTGCATTCTGTGCTTCGTTGCGTGATATCACGCAACGAAGCACAGAATGCAGATCCATAACAGGGCACTCTTCGCAACATAAGATTACACAACACGGCATGCTGCCACAATACCCAACTGGTACAGCGAAATTAATGTGACTTTTTATAGTGTGACTATAGCAAGGAAGATATGGCTCCCTGATGACGGTCCTAGGACCGAAATATGTCGGAGCGTTTTTAGTGTTTTAATGTGTAAATTTTATAAATTTTATATATGTGCAGTAGTTGGTATAATAATTGAGTAACTGAACAACATGCACGGTGTAACAACGAAAAAAACTATAATTTGTTCTTTAATGTAATGTTAGTAACATGACAACATAAAAGTTTGTATTATGGGCGGGCCATGTAGCACGCAATACGAAAAACTTTAATACATATTTCAAGCGGAAAATTTGATGAACGGGAATATATGAAAGACATGGATGTACATTGTGGAATGTACTTACGATGAATTTTTAAAAAAGTAGTGTATGCGATAGTGTATCAGGTGCTGTCTCTGAGGTCAGATTTGTGTGGTGTGGTCTTGTGAGCAAGGAAATGAACCTGTTAATGACATAAAATAGTGCATGCTTATTGACTAGCTGATAGACTGTCCTCACTTTACAGGTAAACTAGAGCTCATAAAGTTAATATTTACCAGAATACAGCCCATTTAGCATCTATCAGATTACGTCCTTTGTGCTGTTCGGGCGAGCTTTATGTAAAGAAGTTATGATTCAAAGTTCTGCTTTTGTCCACACATTTATGTCCCATAACAACCACTTATTTGTATACCGTGATATATTCTAAACGATGGGGTATGTCTTCATTTTATTGTGATTAGAAGAGGCTGTAACTTCTTTAGATCTTACAAAACATTAAATAAATAATCCACTCGAAACGTTGCTGGTTGTAGGATTATGTCCTTGGAATTTCATTTCCAACAGATTAGTTCTAAATAACAGCAATGTCCTCTGTGATTACATGTAACCGTATATACCCATATGCATACATGAATACATACGTGAGTGTTGTGTTATATACGAATGGTGAATTACATGTTCTTTAAACTGATGGTCATGAAGAAATGGCGAGACATGTAGCATGCAGGAGGAACGTGAGCAGATCACAAAATGTTTAGTTTGTAAAGCATAAAAAGTTGTGATAATGCTTTGGAGGTCAAAACGTAGTTGTGAGGTTAAGCTTATATAAAATATTAAAGAAAAATAATGTAAGAATGTGGACTTGATAGCTCTGTATGGTTCAAGATATTGTTTACTTTCGCAATCTTTCGAACACTCTAAGGGAGCTTGTGGTTAGGTTGGTTAATTATATTTTCTTATAAGATTATACCCTCCTGAAATTGTCACTTAAATCTTAAATTCCATATAGAACGTGTCCAAATATATAATCTGGAAGAAATTAATTATGTTTTAGTGATAATAAAGCACTTGAAACAAATACTTTCCCTGAATACATATCGCCTGTCTTGGCTCTTCTTTCAGTCGTACGGTCTTTGTCGTTGATTGTGAGAGATGTCAATAAAATTTTTAATCCGGGTCTTCTCATTAACTCTGCCAAATATGGAAGGCCAAAAACCTTACACCACATGACTGTAGAAGAGAGATGGGATTTCTTTAACATTCAACTCAGACTAAGGAACTAAAAAAGGGATACTGTTCTTCGCTAGTGACATTTTCACCATATTAGTTTTTACAAGATTCTACATGTCTGATCATCCTGCATGTAATGCCCTTCATATATTATATATTGTCTGCTTGCAAATTTAACTGGCAAAATGGGTAGTAAAAGTATAATATGTAAAGAAGTAATATATTACTTCGGAAAAATTGAGTAACACAGATGAAATTGTGGGGTCTACTGGGGGGTCCGAAGGCGAAATTCACACTGAAGAAAATCTGGAACGGAACTGCTGAATGTGACCTCAATAACAGCGCTGTGAACACAGAAGGTTCACAGATCAAGAAATTCTAACATAATTCGGCGCATGGGAAAAATTCACGTTACCCTACGCAGGGTCACCGTCGACCCCACAGCGCCTTATTAGGCTTAAATACGTCCCAAAAGTTCAAAGTTTTCACAGGCAAATCCAGCGCTAAATTACCGCAACTTTTGATATCTATTATCTGTTGCTTTACATAGGTTAGTTCTATACTGGCATTTCTCGTGGCACAATTTTTGAATAAAATAAAATAGTGTTCCGCTGGAAGGACAAAAAATATTGTGTTGAAATGTTGTAGGGGTTACAGCGTTAGTTGAAGTGGGAAATGCTATCAAGGAGATGAGAGATAAGAAGGCTACAGGATATGACGTTGTACCTGAGGATCTGTGGGGAACAGATGGGTACAGAATAATGACAGAACTGTACCAACATATATGAAACTAAAGAGTGCTCAAGGATTTCAATGAATTTGCAATTATTGTCTTAAAGAAAAACCAAAGGCTACAAATTCAGCGGCCGTCGTGCAATTAGCCTCTTCGCACATACAGCAAAGATAATAGCCAGAGTACTTCAAAGAAGGATAGAGAGGAAAATTGAGAACGTACATGGGGAAGGTAAGTATGGATTTAGAAGAGGAAAGTGAATTATGAATGCAACTGGGATGCTGAGAAAAGTATCAAAACGGAGTCTGAGCATAGATAAGGAATTTTGAGCGTGATTCATAGACTGGCAAAAGACGCTTGGCCGTGTAAACTGGACCAAATCAATGCAGATCCCAAAGTGAACTGATATGGATTGGCGCGAAAGAAGACTGATTAGCAAATTTTACATGGAACAGAGTGTCAAACTGAAACTTTACCAAGGGGAGACGAGAAATATTAAGATTTGATGAAGAATTAGACAAGATACTGTTTGTCACCGCTTCTGTTTCGCATGTAAAGTAAATCAGTCCCATTACACGCCCGAGGTGCCTAGCGGGCTCCATAAAGTTTAGGTTACCAGATTTAATGATAACGGCACAGGATGGTGGTAAGGTTGTCAGCCTTACGCACCGGCAGCTTTTTACCCCCAGGAAATACTACTGGTACTCATTTCTGTTAGAGGCTGAGTCGACCCCACGGCCATAGTGCGATCGGAAGGATTATGCCAATAAAAAGTTCCAAAGACACCATCTTTTTTTTTATATAACAGTCACATTTATTGCCTTATGATTTTACATTCCAGTTGACACCGTTTTCAACCTCCCACGATCAAGCGGACTGGCCGCATTTGTACTGTCTTTCACTCTTCACAGTTTGTCATCCTTCATCATTCCCCACCTGGTGCTGTGGAAACATTTTCATTCTTACTTATTTTCTGTTGTTGCTATATGCTATTGCTGTATATTGTATGCTGCGGTGTCCTCTCCCTTCTCCTCAGCCCTTGTGATAAATCTGTACTTATTTCAATATTTCTGAGTTTTGCCAATGGGGGAGGGGGTGCGTTATTCACTGCCTATAGTATCTCCAAATGGTTACCTACTGTTTCCCACCTTTGTTCTCCTGATATTTCTTCCATCGTGATCTGGAATCGAACCAGCGACCTTCCGATTTGTAGCACAGCACCTTAACCACTGTGCTACCGTGGTCTGTTTGACATGTACAGCGAATAACTTAATAAGGAAGCTCTTGAAGGAATGGAAGACTTTAGAATAGGGCACGTAATTGGCACTGTGAATTATGCAGTTGACCTTGTGCTACTGGCTAAGAAAGAGACAATACTACAGGGCGAGATTGGTAGACTAACTGAAACTGGAAGATGCTGTGGAATGGAAATGAATGTGGAAAACCTAAAGTAATTAGAATCTCAAGGCAACCAATCCCAGTATAGATTATGATGGATCAAAAAACAGCCGAAGAATGTGGATTATTTCAACTAGTTGTTAGCATGGTAGCCAATGATGCAAGATGTACACGTGAAATTAAATGCTAATTTGCCACGGTAAAAGCAGCATTCGACAAGAATAAGGCTCTTTTCAACAGCAAATTGGACTTAAATTTGAGGAATAAACTAGTGCTACATTTGGAGCATAGCTTTTTATGGTGCTGAATCTTGGACACTTCGGGAAGTAGATCGGAAATACCTGACACGTTTTGAAATGCAGTACTGGAGAAGGACGGGCCAATCGTGTGAGAAATAAACAAATTTCACATAGAGCCAAGGAGGGGGAAGTTTAAAGAAGTATAAAGAATTAACTGAATTGATCATATTGCCGGAGTAAATGACATCTAAAACATTTTATTGAAGGAAAGATACAGGGGAGGGATATAAGTGACGGGAAGACGAGAAAGATGACGTAAGAAGCAACAGGATAATCTTATAGTAAAGACAGCATACTGTAAATTGAAAGAGATAGCTGTAGATCGCACTGTACGGAGAGCTCGCTGTGGGAGTGTCTATAGACCTTGTCGTAAGACAGACATGAGTTTGTGTCTGTGTCTGTCGGGTAGATAACTTTGATCTTCTTGGAAACTGCGGAACTGTTCATTTATACCAAGTCACTGGAGGACAGGCAGAGAGGAATAATTACAAATTCATCAATAGACTTGGGCCACATCTATCTTATATGGTGATTAACACGGTGAGAAAGTCTTCTTGTATTCGAAGGAATAATGTGTGAGAACTGATAATGTGGGGATCACAGAAATGTTGAAGAAAATTGCACTCTATTTTACAGTATCATACAGTCATCATACTTCGAGCGTCAGAGAGGGGATTGGGGAAGTTAAACAGATAAGGATATAATAAATAAATAAGACGTTGTTACTTTCGGGGTTCCCACAGTAGTGCTGATAAAAATTCGAGGGTTCGTGCATAACCCTGAAATGTCGGTAGCCTTGTATTAAAACACGAAGCATCATAACTTGGATGAATTCAGTATTCAATTAATTTGCTCAGTTCATAATTTCGTATGCGTATATGACGTCATGATTAATGACTACGCTACAATATATTATCCTGTCGTTTGTTATATAAAAATATACAATATTTTGGTAACATTCAAACTTTTATCATTTCTGCATGTTTAAAAAAAAACATTTCAAATAGCACCTAGATAATGAAATACAAACATGAATGTTTTTTCCCCTTTCTCGCATGAAACATAAATATATTGTGGAAGTAAATGTCATATATTATTCAGTATACTGCACAAAAGTGTTTGTTCAACTAAATGAAACAAGACACAAGTACTCTTCGTGCATCATAGGGTCTAGTTTATATGTCATAAACTGACAGCACGCAAGTACTGCAATGAAACTCGTCTCGTTAGCCGCTGCGCGGTCTACTCGCCTGATCGCGCATGGGTCCCAGCTTTTAGCTTGCCTAGGCATACAAGGGTAACATTGTTTGTGTGTGTGTGATTTAAACTATTAAACCTCATCTAATTTTAAAAAACGCGCACCAGCTTTACGCCATTGGAGGTTACCCCATAAAGGTGTACAGCAGACCCCCGTATCCACGGGTAGTACGTTCCAAGACCAACCGCGGTTACGTGAATCCGCGGGTAATACTGAGCGCTATATATAACGTGATATAATGTGTTATTCGTGTAACATACATAAATACGGTAAAGTTTAATTGATAAATTACGCACAGTAAGACATTACCAACATTGAATAAAGTAATAATAAAGTGTACTGTACATTACACTGTACATTTACAGTGTACTTTCTCTCTCTCGTACGTAAGAAAGTAAGGGATTCTGACGTTTTAGCCTAATCCTTAAGAGAGTATAGAGCAATGAAAAATACAGTACCTGTACTGTACAGTATTATGTAGAGTTTCAAGGGATGACAGACCGTTAAAAATCAAGCTTTTCCATCAAAGCGCTGCATAAGCAATGAAAAACGTGTTATTGTTACACATTTCACAATGAAAATAATATGTACTTACTTGTGCATACCCTGTAATAAGAGAACTTTATTTGTTAAAAAAATATGTTAGCCTCTTGTGGGTACACACCGACATCTACATTCTTCTTGTTGCTTTTTGAACACAAACACTGCGATAACGTGGCAACTAATTAGAACAGCGAGAACGCTATAAGCAGAATGGTGGCAAGTATGCGGAGAAGCGTGGGTACGGGAAGAAATGAAGATGAGTCAAGTACTGGGCGCATTTGAGCTGCTGGATTTCACCACGTATGAACTGTTTATTTATTCAGGTTTCCAAATTTTTTCAGGCCGCGGTGAACCGCGGATAACTGAAACCGCGGATACTGAATCCGCGGTTACGGGGGTCCGGCTGTACTTTTAATCTCCCGTATTGGAATTTAGGGTAGGAGGTGCAGGCGTAGAACCAGCTGATACGTCGGTATACTCGTATTTATTCTAGACAGCGGTGTGTTAAAACTTAGACGTCTGCAGTATTTATTATGATCGCTAGAAGTAATTCCAGTCTCGCATGTGAGTGATGTTACTTGTAACACAACCAAAATTTAACCTCCTGTAAAACTGATTCAATAAAAGTACATTAAGTAACAATAATAAAATTTCTGTTTTTTATGCTTCAGGTTCGGAATTCTGACATGAATAGAGTGACCCTGATAGGCCTTCATTTCAACACCAGTGGCAATTATAAGTGCGAAGTATCTACAGAGGCCCCGAATTTTCAAACAGTTGCCCAAAACTCCAGCATGACTGTTATGGGTAAGTAAGTGCGCAGTATTTTATATTCAGGTTATGTTCAAATCTTCTACCTAACGCTTACAGGCCTACTCCAGATATCACTCAGCTAACTGCAGAATTCTTACCGAGAAAATCTACGTCGCGTCTAGTTAAACATCTCTTAATCGAGTTATAAAAATAACATTTTATTTTATATACAATTTTGAAATCCGCAAATGTTTCCATCTCTCCCGCTTAATATTTTCCATTAACATGGTCAATATGTGTACCGCTAGTTGTAACGTTCAGAGTCCTCTCATTTGGCCTACAGATTGTTTAAGCTTCGGTGACTGTTTCCAAATTAGGGTTACTCAAACCTGTAGTACTAGCGGCAGATATGAAATATCTTCATTGCAGCGTGCTAGAAATAGAAATGTGAAACTGACATTCGTAATAAAATACCTCTATTTTTATTCAGCGTAACTTCATTATATAAACAGCCTGGTTTCTGAATGATTTAACAACTTCGGACCAAGTGACAGGAAAATAGGGCGACTTGTCCATGAGCATAAATATGCATCCCGTGTGAAGCATGTATTCAGCGTTCAACGATTTATCGTATTATCCGCATTTCCAATTTTAAACCTATAAAGAAAATATGTATCCTAAAATTAATTGAAATCTTTCATATTAATAAAACATTTTCATACAATATATCAGAGCGACAATATTATTAGAAATGTGTTACGTTATAAAGTATAAGCAAATGAAGAAAGAATTTTTTTTCGTTCGTGAATATTACTATTTCATTGGGAAAAGAATATATACCTTTACAGTTGCCACTGCGAAAACTCTATTCTCACCGAAAGTTTCTCCTCGCTCAATTTGGTGGATTTTTACGCTTAAATTCATTATTATGTAAATTACTCTGTTGCACTACAGACAGTACGAGTCCTTCAATTAGTAAGTTTGGCCAAATGGTCCATGGAACGTAAATTATTGCTTCAAAAATTCTCCGCCCGACCGTAACCGTTAGTCAGTTCTTATATGAATCGAATGGTTACATTATCTTCAATGTCCTTGACAACCATACTCCTTTAACACTTGGGGCCCTGAAAAGGGTCGATCATTAATTTATGTCAGTCCGTCAAAATGTCCACAGAACATTAGAGTGAATACGAATGAATGAGATCCATTCCCCCCAGGTGGCCACCCTGGAAACTTGTGGGGTTCTCATATAAAAAAAGTAATTAAATGAACTACGTTTTTCAAATGTTGTGTTTGTGTGGATTTAATCGCTAAAAATGAGGAATGTTAACTAGAAAAACACACGAAAAGGTGCTGCTGTTACTGCGACTCCAAGGCGACCTTTCGAAAAAAATACGTCATGGCACAAATTTGTGATTACGATATCAGGTTTTTAGGTGTGGGTACTGGATCTTCCTTATTGTATCTTCCTTCTGCCCGATCGATATTCTTAATAAAGGCTAATTCGCCCTGCTTCAGCACAGCGCTTGGGTAGGGGCATCTACCTTTGTCAACTTCGTTCCTTATAACTATCAGTTTCCAAATTCTTACTCGAAGCCGTGCTAACCCAATTCTTTCATTCAAACTACATGGACCTATACATTTTTCTTCGTTCTGTTTCTTGTTTTATATTCCAGTATGAGACCCTAGGTTTCGTGCCGCTCATTCTGTCTGTGCTCCGTTATCTTTGAACGTCATACACACAGTTATTATTATTATTATTATTATTCGGCGTTTATGTCTTAAATCGCTCCTCGTCTCCCTAACCAAATATATCTCAACAAAATATAGCGAATATGATTGGGGGGGGGGGAACAATTACAAGGAACTGTACACAATACCCTCTTGCTTGGGTATTTTTACCTTTTCTACATGTTGTATTCTAATTTGTCTCGTGTGTATTGTTGCTAGTTTTAAGTTGTCTTGTGTGTAATTGTTGTTGGTTGGCAGCGTGTATTGTTGTAGTTGTCTTGTGTGTATTGTTGTCATCTTATGTGTATTTGTTGTACTGCGTGTGAATTGCTGTGTTTTTACTTTAGGTGCCGGACTGTTGGCTAGAAGTCAGTTTTTGGAAGGTCCTGCGACCGGCCATCTCGACACAGGTTTTTCTTGGTTTCCGTGTGCCTAAAAGCAAATGCTGAGATGGTTCCCAAGATTCCAAGTTGCAACTACATGCCTCTCATGTAGACCTCCCGACTTAAATTTAGTAGTAACCAATTTCGTATTTTGTATGCATGTAAGATAACCATTACCACCGGGTGACAACTCAACTGCAGTTAATAAATATTATTATTAAATATAGGATAGTTTGTATGGTAGTTTTTTTAAAATAATCCAAATTGCAGATTTGTTATATGCCACTCGTAATATCAGTTTCTAACGTTTTATCGTCTTCCATTAACAAAATATTCTACCATTATTTTACCGTACTGCAAAGTATCTTTCTTATCCCGCTTTCTCTGCCCAGCTACCCTTCTGCTGCTCCGTTTGCTATTTTCCTTAGGCTGCTTATGACATACATTTCACCAGTAAGTCACCATCCTCTTGTCGCACCCCATACAGCATCATCGACATACGAATCATTTCATGTATACATTTTCAAGTACTTTACATTCACATTGGTACGCTCATTAAATATTTGTCCATGGTTCTTAATATTTGTTTGACTTTCACTTAGATACTTTTTCGTCTCTTCCATTATGTTGACTTTCAGAGTTTCACTTCTAAATAAATAAATAAATAAATTAATTAATTCTACTACAATCAATCTTTGACCACACATATACCAAAATTATTTTTCACTTTTTTAATTATGATTTATGTTAAGGGTGCATTTTAAATTCAATTTATTATAACATTTTACGTTCCGATCTGTCCCTTCTAGTAGACTGTTGGTGGCAAATATTCCAGTTGCTTAGTCGTCACCGAAAACTAATGCAGGTATCTTTCGATTTCCCACAGCTGGTACATGTATATTTTCTTCCATCATAATGGAAATAATGTAATCTAGAGATATATGAAAAACGTAAGGACTGACTACGGCATAGCGGTATACGGAAGGATAATATTAAAATGTTTCTTAAAGCGAAAGGATAAGATGGACGTGGACTGGATTCATGTGGCCCAAGGTAAGTGGCGGGCTCCTACGAACTCGATTTCGGTTTCCATAATACGAGGTTGGTTCAAAACGTGTCTGGACTGACCACAGTACATGAAGTAAATAAGGCTTACGGGGTCTTAACCCTAACTGTCTTCAACATAGTTCCCTTCCGCAGCTACACGCTTCGCCCAACATTTCTGCCACTGTTGGAAACAGTTTGCGAATTCTTCTTTTGGGATGTCTAATAGTGTCTTCGTCGAATTTCGTTTGATGTCTTCCTTTGCCTCAAAGCGGGGTCCTTTCAGAACTTTCTTAAGTCGCACGGTGCGAGATCTGATGAGTATGGCGGCTGGTGCAACTGAGCCGTGCCGTGTTTGGCCAAAAATTGCTGCACAAGATGTGAAGTGTGTGCGGGCGCATTGTCGTGGTGCAGGATCCAGTCGCCATCCCGCCAATTTTCCGGTATTTTCGGCGAACTGATTCACGCAAACGTCGCAAGACCTCCACGTAGAATTCCTTTTTAATTGCTTGCCCGTCGGGAGCGTACTCGTGGTGTACGATACCCTCAGAATCAAAAAACGCCAGTAACATGACCTTTGTTTTGTTTCGCACCTGGCGCCCCTTCTTTGGTCGCGGAGGCGTGGGACCCTTCCACTGTGACGATTGCTGTTTTGTCTCCGGGTCGTACCCGTAGACCCAGGACTCGTCACCTGTCATAATGTTCTTAAGAAACTGCACG
>Ga0123354_10017351_pt1 | contig 11280 bp, 5 predicted proteins | sample TergutLab28metaG_2_FD_97872 | JGI IMG/M metagenome (GOLD analysis project Ga0123354, IMG submission 97872) | Labiotermes labralis P4 segment gut microbial communities from Petit-Saut dam, French Guiana - Lab288 P4 | ecosystem: Host-associated > Arthropoda: Insects > Digestive system > Gut ... | reverse complement strand
TGCAGTAACATACGTCTTGTTCTCCTGAAGATGGGCATAATGATGCCCGAAACATGTTGAGAAACTGTTGAAAATAAACATCTAACTGTTGCATCTTGTTGGTTTTCTCTCTCACTTCACAATAAAATATATATGTACACAGTCGAACACAACAATGTTTTTATTATATTAGTAGCTACCAGTTTCCGTTGTTACGACCATCGTCAGGCCAATGCTATACAAAACTTTAAAAAGCTGGTTAAATGTAGTGCATAAAATTCCAAGTTATATGGGATCCCATTTACATCATTGTCAATATTTGTTATGAACCTGGAACTTCTGCCAACTTATGATGATATACAGAGGGTTCTTGTTGTAGAGCGCTGTAAGTAAATTTAAAATATAAAAGTGTCACATTGGTATGTTGTGTTGGGACAGATTAAAATTAAGTTAAGTAAAAATTGTCTCGAGTCACAAACTTGTAAAATTAGCTGCTGTCCACGGACTTGAATTGTTGTTCTTGAATTTTTTTTAATGTGAGCGGAGAGCTGGGTGGTGCTACAGAGTATTCCGCGTCTTATTTTATTGTGACGACGGAGATGTATTATCGTCAGTACAGAGTGCAGACTTTTTTTTTTATGAAAATAGCAACCACACTGGAAATATAAAATGTGTAAATCAGATTATATCGATTAAATCTTTGCAAATAGGGATATAAAAAGAGGCATAAAATTCTACTTACAATTTGCGTAGTATTATAACAGCTCAGGTCTTACGTCCTTGCAGCTAGTGTGGCATTTTGTGGCGGAGCAAGGTCAATGCGGTTACGGGGACTTACGGGGGTGAATGCCCTCTCTATGAGTTTCTGTGAATTAATGTGTCGAATATACGAGTAGCATTATATTTTACTGAACATTTATCGTTGACTTGATTACCAAGTCTTTTTACGTTGTACATATGGAATCTTTCCAAGGTGTTCATCATAATTCCTTTTTTAGTTATATGTAAGATTTCCATAACATCTTCCGTAGGTACAATGGAGTGTTTATTGTCAGAGAGCTGTTGTGCCCACTTAGGCTTTCCATTTCCATACTTAAAGTCTCGGAAATGTTCTTTGAATTATACATAAAAGGCCTGCCAGTCTGTCCAATATATTTTATTGCAGTCATGACTTGTTAATTGATAAACACCACATTTCTTAAATTTGTTTTAATTAATGTTCTTATTTTGAGCTAATAGTTTACATGTGGTGTTTTCAGTCTTCTGCAACTAAAATGCCAAAGGCAAGGGAACGCGTTGTTCAATTAGTTTATTGGTCAAAATATACTTGTTTGTTTTCTAACTCTCCGTTTACTCATTCTGCAACTCATTCTGTTGGTTGGTTAATTTCTTGGTCAGTTTGTCCTTTATGATCCTGATTGGTCCAGTCTCCACAACGGAAATCACTTTTAGGCGGTGGTGTGGTATCTACCTACCTACGCATCGTAAATGAACTTTACTGTCTCTTGCTATGTAATGATGTTTGTCGTGACAGAAATTTACCGATCTCGAGTATCCTTCTGCCTCCATCTTCAAAGCAGAAGTATCCCACCTTTCCACGGTCACAGTCAAGTCAGCAGGCTCTTCCGAATTGTCGGTAGATATCTACACCGTACTGCATATTCCTAGTCACCACCACAAGAATCTGAAATCTCACAGTCCCCTAGGTTCTTTTTCGTAAATAATGTAATGCACCTCTCTATGCTTCTTTTGTAAAGCCCAGACACTCCTGATATGGCTTTCAGGAACAAGGACAACTTACCAGTTCACTGCAGCTCTTTAGCATGAAAGCCGCTTTCCTTTAGCTCTGACTTGAAAACCAGCTGGTGTCGGGCCTGAGTGTGTAACGTTATTGCCGTTTTGCGTGTGCTTACACGCATGCGATTTTGTGATTTCCTTTAATAATATTTAGTGTCAGTCTTAACTCCAAGCTTGGAAATGCTTGGCACATTTTATTGACACTGTGGTGATTGTTGAATTGGTTTCAGTCTTTCTACTTGCCGCACCTTGCCTATAAAATTCAGGGACATGATCTTATAAACGCATTCTGTTGGTAACACTGGATATGTCACGAATTATCCTGTGGCCTAAACCAAATCCAACATTCCTGTCGTGAACTCCTACAAAACCTATGCGATTTGATGCTTTGCTTCTTGTACTGTACTGCTCCTCAGTCAAGGGACTTTTGAAGGGTATGAAAAGCATAACGTAACGCGCATACTAAATAGCATGTAGTCGTATCGCACATTGCAGTCGTTTGACTGTCACAGCTGTGCTGTATTCAAGAGTTCACGGAATCGCAAATTGGCGTGGAAAAAACATCCTTGTTATAATTTTAAGAGATGGAAGAGAACTGTAATTTTGGTAATGCTCCGTAATAATTTACCTGAGCCTAATGACAGATGAGCATGGAACATGGAAGAATGTTAACTGAGAGGGCAAACCCGAAGTACCCCACTGTCACTTCGTCAGCCACACAACTCATATGAACTACCCTAGTACTGTACCAGGTCATACACTGTGTGAGGCCGGTGACCAACGCATTCTAAGTTAACGGAATGGCACAGGTCCTTGCGTGAGAGACCTACAGTCTCTCAGATGGTGAAGGAAGTCTCCGTCTTTTATGGAACCGAAAGATTTGTTACTCTCTTCACGTAAGCCCGCAGTTAGACAAACTAACTCCATGAAACAGAGTCCTTCTTGAGAACCTAAGAGGTCCTCGGCGAATCAAGAAGTTCCTCGCATTTTGTGGAAGCCGAAGGTCGTATTCACAAGAATCCGCCGCTTGTCCCTATTCTGAGGCATATCAATCCAGGCCATGCCTCATCCCACTTCTTAAAGATTCCTTTTAATATTATCCTCCCATCTACGCCTAGGCCTTCCAAATGGTCTTTTCCCCTCAGGTTTCCCCACCAGAACCCCGTATGTACCTCTCCTCTTACCCATGCTACATGCCTAGCCCATCTCATTTTTCTTTATTTGATCACCTGAATGGTGTTTGGTTAGGAGTAGAGATCATTAATCTCCCCGTTACATAATCTTCTCCACTTCCCTCTTACCTCGCTCCTCTCGAATACCCTCAGCCTATTCTTTTCCCCCAGTGTGGGAGACCAAGTTTTACACCAGTACAAAATGACCAGGTAAATCCTATTTTAAAGTCCATTTTATATCTGCGTACATACAGATAATTCGATGTCTTAAAATGTTCGCCTCCTGAGAGGCATTTCAAATGACATGTTGTAACATTTCTCTTGTGTGTGAGCGCGTGTGAGCGCGCGCGTGCATGCGTGTTATATGACTGGTGCTCTTGTACCTTCAAAGCTCACACTCGTAGCAGTATCTGATAAGAAATCTGTGCAGCTCGTCCTTGTGTAATTTCCTCCAAACATTTCTTGGTCCTCCACCTTTTGTCCAAATACTGTCCTCAGCACCTGGTTGTCATACACACCCACTTTACATTAGGGCGAGAGACCGACCTCAAGAGGCTTCCGTAAGCACCGTTTTCGTCGTGATCTTTCCGGCATTGCATAACCTCTGCAATAAACAGGATAATAAGGTGATTAATGAAGTAATGGGAGGAGCATTAATGAATGTTAAGTGATTCGTAACCGTGCATTGAGCAATTTGATATGATATCAAAACCAACAGATGCACACGAGCCTATGAGAGTACATTATGCCCTTCGTATACCTCCTACATGTTACGGCCAATCATGTGGCCACCTTCAGGGAGAAACATTACAAAGGATACATCGAAATATTACAGAAGTTTTCGAGCCAAAGCACAGATATAAAATATCAAATTGAATAATATACTTCTGTAATATTTCGATGTAGCTGTCCTTTGTAACACATCTCCCTGAAGATGGCCATTATCGAGTGGCCGAAACTGTTACGAGGTGTGTGTGTTGTGTATAATATACTTTCGTACGCTTATGTGCGTTTGTTAATTGTGATATGTGTGAATCGGTGGAGGTTTTCCTTCTGCAATTTTATGTGCTGTCCTGGAGTTTGCGTAGAGGCACTAAGAAAAAAAGAAGAAATAACTTAATCAGAATAGCTTGTTTGCGAGCCGAGATATGAACCCGCGACGTCCCGCATTCTATATAGGATCGTTAATAACCGCAACCTTCGGTACTATTGCTGTAAAAATGCTACTACCTTCCCTTTTATTTCCTTTCCAATTCATAATTCACCTTAAATGTCATGCTGTAAGACCTGTGTGTGGTGTCACACAGGAGAAGACCTAATTAAATCATCCAAGAGGCAAGTTTTTTGACAACACTGACTTCTGTGGTCATGACCTAATTACAGGACGGCTAAATAATTGTAAAGCCGTCCTAATAAGAAGTTACAGACAACAACATTTTACGTATTGTCGCTTTGTAATACGAAAAATTAACTTGATTCGAAACGTTTGACCGTCCAGTCGAAGTGCCAACTGCTAACTGCAAAAGTTTAAGAGGAAAGCCGAAATGAATTTCAGTCTCAAATAACAATCTATAGACAGAACACCTTTAAACAGATATTACTGTCTTTGATAGTGATTATGTAGACGGAACGCAAGTTGGTCATCAGACAAACGGCCATAATTTGCCATTGCTTCATCAAGACCTCAGCTATTTTAAAATCGGTTATGAATATTGATCAAAGAAAGTTACTTCAGTAGATAACATCTCAGCCCTTCAGTGTAAGGGCTGAGGTGTTAACACACACAGAAGTTCCTAGGACGAGTCATGACGGTACAAGCAGGAATACATGCAGTATGGCATAGAAGATGCTGTATAACGCGAGCGCCCTAGATCTCAGGGTTATTCTTCAGACGTCAGACATTCCAGACTGATTGTAAATACGGTAGTCTTGCTCCGTAATTTATTTCTATTTCATATCTGTCGATTTTCGTAACATTAACTACATGTTCGTCATCCCTTTTTGTAATCACCTGTCAGGGTACAGTTGTCACTGAACACGCCATGGGGGAATGGAGACATATCTTGACTCATCCTTAAACTCGTTAGTAGGTATGACCAGTGGTCATTTTCACGCCACGCCCTCTTTACCCCCGGGGAAAGAGCCCTCATTTTCGATTGCATTTAAAGCTAAGTGGGCCCCAGTTTCGAGAAGGGATGAACATATTGTCCGTGAAGGGATGTGAATCACGCTTCTTCGGACGTCCACCTCGAAAGTTACTCACTATACTTACTACGCTATGCTGGCTCTCAAATACATCACGTAGACCTAACTGGTAATATTAACTAAAAAACCTTCGAACGACCCTGAACTGTGACTATAGTAAAATACTAAAAGGGAAAACGATTTTGGCAGTTTTAATTGTCGATAACGGAATTATGAACGTTAGTGCGTGTTGAGGGTTGGGGCAGCGTGGGATTGAAAAGTGTGTGAGAGTAAAAGGATGTGAGATATGATTTCATATTGAAGGTACAAGGATGTGAGATATGATCGTGTATAGATGTACAAGGATGCCAAATATGATCATGTATGAATGTAAAAGGATGTGAAATATGATCGTGTGTGAATGTTCAAAGATGTGAGATATGATTAGTATTGAAGGTACAAGGCTGTGAAATATCATCTTGTATAAATATATAAGGATGTGAGATATTGTTTGTACTGAAGTAGAAGGATGTGCAATATTATCCTGTATGAATGTCCAAGGATGTGAGATATGATCGTGTATGAATATACAAGGATGAGAAATGTGATCTAGTATGAATGTACAATGGTGTGAGATATGATCATGTATGAATGTACAAGAATGTGAGATATGATTTGTATTGAAGTTACAAGGATGTGAAATATGATCTTGTATGAATGTACAAGGACGTGAGATACGATCATGCATGAAGTTACAAGTTTGTCGCATATCGTGTGTGCAGGTGCAAGGATATGAGGCGCGATGGTGCATAAGCTTCAAGGACGTAAGACATGATCTTTTGCGAAGGCACAAGGGTGTGGAATATGAAAGCGTTTGAGTGACGCAAGGTATTACGTTGTTACCACACCCCACAGATATGTCTATGTGAGTGACTTTACAGACGCTTCCTACTGAAAAAATTATTTCGATATATTGAAATACAGCCCCAAAGAGAAACGTGTAATATCAGTCCATTCTAGACTTCCGTTAGTTTAACTCTTTCCTGAGACACAGCAGAAAAAGATGATTTATTCAAAATTCCATAACTTGTGATCTGTTTCTTTTTAAATATACGAGGACTGGCCACTAGACAATTAAATGCCATCAGTTCTTCATTCCATGTCCTTTCGATCCCTCTCTTCTTCTGTCCAGTAGCTGCAGTCACCTCCTCTGCCTATGTTTTCTTGAGTACCATTGTTGTGGTCTCTACGTCTGTCCTCAGCAGAGGCATCAGGCCTTCCAACGTGGAGGGTCCCCTGCAATTATCCCATCCCTAAACACTAAAGCTATATGAATAACCGTAGGTCCTCTGCAGAGATGCGAACGCGCCTTATTAGGAGGCCATGTCTATGCTTTTGTCTGTTCATCCGTGTACGAGTTATTACAATCGCATAACCACTTAACAAGACACCTATTGCATTGCGACATGGGAGTTGTTGGGAATTTTCCAATTTTCAGCCTTATTGATCTGTAACAAAACTTACTTTTTATGAATTATTTTGTCAAGTAAGCCTGTAGCCTATTATAAAATGAGCTAAGTTGTGATTAATTTCGATATGAGACCTTTGCATAATGTAAATGGCAGTTTTGATTTTTGGCCATATGTATTTCTTACAAAGCCTAATCTGCTGTACCTTATATGGACACGTCCATGAGTCACATGACCTGTTATACAGATTCTGTTGGAATTTCACATCTACATTTTAAAGCCATTAGCAGGCGTAAAAATGTTATTCCTTTTATCTAACACGTGTTTTGTTACAGTGCTCTTTGTAAGCCGGTTGTAAATAAGCTTAATTAAGCGCAAAGAAAGCGCTGGGAATTTTTTGTACTACATTATGGAGTGGGCCTACACAATTTTCAGTCTTTTTGTTTCGTATTCAGTACGAATGGATACGTACCAAAAGCTCCGAATTCAGTATCTTGAAACATACGAACGGGTATTTGTGGTCAGGAGGTGGGAATCCTATTTACGTGTATCAACACTTCCTTTGATTCTTTGAGCACACAGAAACTTTTATTTTTAATTTATCGGGGTTTTTGTGGCAGGGTGTCCAGCGTACAGAAACTAATCCATTTGAAACCAGCATGTGGACTGGGGGTTGGGTTGGGTGGGGTGGAGAGGAGCGAGAGCTCTGTTCATGTCGGCCAGAGCCGTAGGTTTACTCGATTACTTTTATATCGACGATTACAATTCGTTTCAAGTTTGCAAAATAATTTTCGAATGACCTTTCCGATTCTGCCCCTAAGCCATATCTATCTCTGATTAAAGTGAAGTTGAATTTCGAGGGCGGAGGATGGAAAGGATAGCTTATTCGAACGAGGTTGTGCGCATGTGTGTGCAGCGTTTGGTTTCTGTGACGTCGCGAGCAAGGGGACGCGGCGTCTCTTTTCTCATTTACTAGCTTCCTGAAAGCAGACCGCCCACTTCCATTACCACAGTTTACGTCACACATGAACAATGTTCAGCACATTGAACACGAATTTGAGTCTGCAAATGTGTATCACACACTGTGCTTCGTAACTGAAATTAGTTATTAGAGATATGGGCTAAATATGTAGTTCGGATACGAGTATTGGCTGATATCCCTGGCTAGTTGCAAGTTATACTGTTGGTACTAAGCTTTCGAGTTGTCAGCAGAATTAGGTACAGTGCATTCAGTGATTTCGTTCTTATTCAGTTAGTGACTCACACAGTCCCTCATTTTGTCAGGTTGTCGCTGACATCTTACGGACTCCTGGGATAGGACGCCACGTCGCAGGATAAGAAGTCCTAGGAAATGAAGGCACTATGTTCCTTCGAAAAGACGGAAACCGATTATTTGGCGATACGGACACTTGTGCCAGAAGAAGGGAACCCTCAGCTACACCACCGTGAAAACCTCTTGGTCCGAATGTATAGTCTTCTTACGTAGAATTACATAGTTAAGTCACTCAGTAACATCTGTAATCACTTCGTGAGCTAAATACTTTTTCCTTGTGGCACAAACAGTTCCATTCGGGCCTAGGCCGCCTCGTTGTTGAGGTCTGTGGATCACACCACACTTGGTAGAAGTCGCCTGGACGAGTGATTTGCCCGCCACAGAGACCTCGAGCCCGGAATCCAAGCAAACAAGCGACTGCAGACCTACTCCTTAGACCGCGTGGCGACTTTGACCGGCGAGTTAAATATTTAGTCAGAAATATTTCAGTAATTACTTTTCGTAGTTGGGTACTTATCTAAACTTAATTGTACTTAAGTTATTTTCCATAGCTCGACATCCGTAATGGGCCTAGACATCCTTGTTGTTGAGGTTTCGAGATTACACTCAGACACACCACGTCTCTGGACGAGTGATCGGCCCGTTGCAGAGACCTTTACCTGACAACACCAACACTCACAAGAGACAGATATCCATGGCACCGGCGGGATTCGAATTCGCTTTCCCAGCACGCGATCGCGCGCAGACTCACGCCTATAGAATGCGTGACGATTGGGTTCGGCAATTGTACTTGTATAGTAAATTATTCAGTAAGATATTTAGTTACGTGGTTACGTAGTCAATTCTTGAGATGGCAGTCGGTCATTCAGGTAGTGTTTAAATTTCGGGGTGCATTTTGAAGTGGGCTGCATTTCGAAACCAGGTGAGACTAACGGACACACATGATTTTTCAGAAATGTATGCGCCTGTTTGACATTTCAGTTCACCGTCATAATTCATATCGCTTATGGAATGATAAGTCTATCAGCAAAGCTACCCAATTAAAACAAATAAATGTAATATTAGAGAATAGCACTAGTAGTATGTTGGCATGTGGCTGGTAAAAAAAATTCTGATATTTTTTTTGCGAAGATGATTTACAGCTTCTGCAACAGCCATTCAGTGACCCCCAACACAAGTTACAGTAATGTGTTTTTCTACATCTACGGAGATTTACTGTGTGTTATTGTCTACCAAATCTGAAGACATTTATGTTGACTGTTTTCTAATTAAAAAAGGAACCTTTTGGGACGCTGAAGGCCAAGATACGTGTAAATACCGGTGGAATCTTAATTACAGTAAATTTTCTGCACAGTAAAGGCATGGAGCGAATTTATGCATTATGAGTTTCCCGGGCTTGACAGAAAGAAATTCCGAATCTTACAAGATTTCGCGCTGTTGGAAGTAGTCACTGTATACCCACCCTATGTAAAAAAAAAAATAAATAAATAAACTTATGGGACCCATAAAACACGACGAAATAATGAAATTAGGAAATTTCCCAGGAATCAAATATGCGTCTAGTAAGCCTAGCTTACAGGATTACCCTTTTCCTCACAAAGAAGATGTCGCCTCCAGCGATGTAGTGATTATACTGGCTGTTATTAATATCCGTCATAAATTATCGGACGAATTTGACAGAGACCACACACAAAGATATAAACCTATAATTCCTTATACAATACAGAAAGTAGGGTAAGAAAGTCTTAATGTTTCTCACGTAAACATTGCAGGTACTCAATTGTCTAATTGTTATGGGTCGCAGTTAACTGGAGCTGTTTGATGCTGAATACTAAAAAGTATCGTCATACTTTGTGGTTGACAGCTGAACACCATAATAAGAAGTACTCCAACGTATAAGACCTCTCCCGAATCATGAATTACACAACGGTTGGAAGACAATTCTTGTACAAAGGAACTCTGTAAGAGTGTGCCGTAATGAAGTACACAGAATTTGCTAAGGCGCTGTTGTCTGTGGTTCTGTAAAATGGTACTAAAATGCGGCCAATTTGTGAGCTCATTTGGAGGGTGCAATATTAGTTCTCAGTTTTCGTGGTTTTGCCACCTCGAAATAGATCATTACCGCTTCCTGTATGTCCTATACCCATTTTCAATAAACATCCTTACTTAATTTGATACTAAGCCTGCATTGTTGTAACAACATGAATCACAAGAAGGGGTTTCAAATTGTGGAACTGCGAACATTCATGTGAAAGCGAGTCGGCATATGCTAGTTCAGCTCTTATGTCGGGCGCACGTGGCGTCACGTACAGAAACCCCCGTATAATTTAACTTGCAAGTTACATCATATTTCTATAAATCAGTGTTTTATTATATGCTATAAATGCTTTCAGTTATGTCCCATGCTCTAAATGTCACATGTAATTATCCTCGATTTCGATAAATGCCATTCACTATTTAACCGTAACGCTAAAGCGCGTTACCCGTCCGCACTTACCCTTGACATTCTACAGCCAGTGGTACTGTTGCTTGCTCCCGCTAAGTCGAATTGCTGTCCCCTGCTGTCGGACATAGTAGGAAAATGGTTCTAAATTAAGGCTTGGCTCCTGGAATTGAATATTCTGCATAAATATGAAACTAATCGCGGGAAGTATGCTGGAATCCTCCAGCCGACCCCGCAGTTTATGTCTTCTGTTTTATATCCCTTGGAAAGAAGGTTAAACAGCCATTCATCAATCCAGTTAATTTACCTTTCTTCAAAATTATATCACTTTGAATGATTTCAAACATTTCCTAATTGAGGAAGATGCTTCCTAAGGAGGAATTGGCACACACTCTTGTGTGCCACCACCCACATGGAAATACACCCACCCACGGGTAAAACCGGATCGAGCTGGGAACGCACTAACACCCGGAGCGTAAGTAAGTACTAAGCTATTCATATTCCCCATTACAGCAAATTTTCCGATGTGTAACTAGACGAGCAATTCACCACCCTAATCACACATCTCTGTCCCCATAGGCAAGGTAACATGCATCCAAGGTCATTCGGGCCTCCCCGCAACGCAACCCAATTAAGAGGAAGGACGGAGAACAGGCCTCCATACAACTGCAGAACCTTTAAAACTTGACACCAGCTACTAGCAGCACCGTGCCTCTAGTCAGAGCACACCTCCACATATAGAATTACTTTAAGCAATAAGGCCCTATGTAGAGATCTCTGAACCACGTGCGCGCTCAATGTATATAGGAGGACCATAAGTTAAATTCTCTTAAGACAACCTGAAGATGGCCAGTATAGGCCGAAACATGTAGTTGTCCAGTATAGCCATTAAATACACCTTAAGTGATATAGTTGTGTTTGACTGCATACCATTTCCAATTTTCACACACACAACGGGGATGA
>Ga0123354_10017349_pt1 | contig 11281 bp, 6 predicted proteins | sample TergutLab28metaG_2_FD_97872 | JGI IMG/M metagenome (GOLD analysis project Ga0123354, IMG submission 97872) | Labiotermes labralis P4 segment gut microbial communities from Petit-Saut dam, French Guiana - Lab288 P4 | ecosystem: Host-associated > Arthropoda: Insects > Digestive system > Gut ... | reverse complement strand
GATTTACGGTATGTAAAAGATCCCTAAATTTACGTGGAAGTCGGAATTTAGGCAAAATTACTACCGGACATCTTTCTCGCCTACAGTTCCACCTTTCGCTACTAGGATCTCTTGCGTCGCTGAGGACGCAGAGGCACGTGGTGGCGAAAGTGGGAACCTCTAAAGGCGGGGAAAAGCAATGGCAAACTGTCCCCAAGAATGTGCCTAGGATGCAGTGCCAAGAGCCATATCGGTTCCATAACCGGGCTCTGGTTCCTGCCGGAACGGCCTCTAGGGCTGAATACTAATGAATGAATGAATGAATGGGGTGGCTGTCTGGTCTGCTGCAGCAGACCAGACAGCCACCCACACAGAGTGAAAAATATCATTGTCGCACAGATACACTAAGTTCTCCTGGTGATGGGCACATAGTTGCCCGAAACATGTACAGAATTTGAAATAAATATACTAAGAAGTAGTGTGCACCTAGTTGGCTTCATTTGAAACAGATTGTACGGTAAACAAAACATAAAAAAGTGCACTAACATTTTTCTGTGCGACATAATCGTGTCTTCTTCCAGCGTTGGTTTATGGGAATAAGTAGATAATACAGCGTACCTCGAAGTAAGTGTTTACTTATTTCCTTTAAAAATCTGTTTTCCTATCAGGCTGCGATAGATTGCTTAAAAATTCGTACAGAACCACTATTCCTGATAACCTGATCATGTCTTTCGACTATATATAACCTCTAAATCTGAAGGCGCTCTTACGAACAGCGTAAGATTTATTCAGTAAGGAAGGTCTCGTGTTTCTGTCCCTTCCTTTTACTGTTAGCTACCTACTTCAGAGTTCTGCGGTATCCCTCGAGTGTAGTTTCCTAAACTTACATACTTGTGTTAAACCGCTAAAGCCCCAGTGGCTACTTAATATACCACTAAGCATGAAACATTCCATGTGCTGCCTACAGCATACACGACACATATTTCATATGGACCAGAACAAACGGCGATTATTTTCCTCTACAGCATTAACTGAATGGTTTTTATAACCGAGAAGGAGTGTGTTTACTGCGCGGTACGGACTGCGACTTTAATTCAGGTTCCATTCATCTTCAAATGGTTAATAAAGAAATGTAGTTGCTAGAACACAAAGGAAAATTAAAGACAATGTATGAAATATGAGGGGACCGCGGTGGCACAGTGGTTAAGGTGCTGTGCTACAAATCGGAAGGTCGCTGGCTCGATCCCAACTGGTGTCATTGGATTCTTCATTAACATAAAATCCTTCCGATCGCATTATGGCCCTGGGGTCGACCTAGCCTCTAACAGAAATGATTACCAGGAGTATTTCCTGGGGGCAAAGCCGGCCGGTGCGCAAGGCTGACAACCTTACCACCATCCTGTGCCGTTGTCACGAAATCTGGGAGCCTTAACTTCCTGGAACCCTTTGGGCCTGTCCAAGCCTGTAATGGGACTGATTTTTGTATGAAATATGAGGCAATTTTTTTCTGTTCTCTTACACAGAGTAGTGGGTGTGACATTTATAAACAGTGCAATATCATTTTTCGATAATTTTTTTTTTTTAAGTTTTTCGTTCACATTCTCTTACATTTTATGTCTTACATTCCAGGAACCCTGCAGCAGGTAAACTGACATCATACTTGCTGTTTTTCTTTCTGCCATAACAATTTTTACTTGCTTCTAGGCGGCAGAATGCGATAAGAGAGAGCCCGCTACCTGTGGACGGGTGAACCTTCTCACCTGACTACAGGGTCTTCAACATGGTGGACCTGGGCAACGTCTCTAAAGACCGCTGGGTCTGCCCCAACGACCGACAATTGGCACTGAGAGCTAAGTAAGTAATGTCTACAGCGTGTTTATTTAGCCGCCAAGCCGACCTTCTCGGCTTTATAGCATACAAATCTTTGATTTGCCGGGACATTCCGTGCCACTTGCGGTGCTCAAGAGAACGATAAACTAAATGTATAACCCCACATAATTGCTGTAAAAAACAGTGCCAGTTTTAGAGGCTCACAGCTGCCCTCGAAACTTAAATTTTATTACCCTTTTCAGAAAACAGCTTTTGAGTATGTCTCGAGCCAGGTTAATCCAATAATGCATCCTTATACGTGATCAATATTCGTTGCTTGTAAAAAAAATGTATAAATGTCACTATTCATGTACGTACAAAGTAACCTAAGTGTTAAAAATATTTACTGTGTGCATGTAGTGATTGATTGGGGCCATCCCTAGTGTTATCAAATACAGATATCAAATAAATATTATTATAGTCCGTCGGAATACAAAAAAATAGTTTTATTATCAATCCATAAATCTGGCAACATGTTTCGGCTTATCGAGCCATTATCAGGCCAATTCACAAACCATATTGAAAGTACATTCAGTAGATGTGGGATCCTACAGTTGTGCACATCTACTGACTGTACCTTCAGTATGGTTTATAAATTGGCCTGATGATGGCTCGATAAGCCGAAACATGTTGCCAGATTTTAGGATTGATAATAAAACTACTTGTAGTGTTCCGACTGAATTGAATAATATTTACTTGATATTTGTTGTGCACATCTACTGAATGTACCTTCAATGTGGTTTATGAATTGGCCTGATGATGGCTCAGTGAGCCGAAACATGTTGCCAGATTTATAGACTGATAATAAGACTATTTGTTGTGTTCCGACTGAATTGAATACTATTTATCTGATATTTGTAGGAAGTGATTTTTTTTTTATTTTTGATAATTTGGTGAACTCCACACAATACGCTGCCTTGAATTACGTCCAGAGACAAAAATATATCGACACTGTAAATACATGTTTTAATTATAAGTTTTAAGATTCTTAACCAAGCAACAATTACTGTAGAATCTTATCTCAATCATTGCATATCACATTGCAGAATATTCTCTGGCGCAAATCACCACTGATAACAACGTTGTAAAAAGACGTGGTTTTGAGTAGAAATACGAGTAACTCTCCCTGAAGATGATATATAGCAAACCGAAACATGTGGGAGGAACGTGGTAAATATGATATGATAGGGTATGATATGGTATAACATGATATGATATGATATATGAATGATATGATATGATATGATGTGATATGATGTGACGTGACGTGACATGTCATGACATGACATGACATGACATGACATGACATGATATGATATGATATGATATGGTATGATATGACATGGTATGATATGGTATGGTATGATGTGATATGATATGATATGATATGATATGATATATTTGTTAACTGCAACTCGGTTGACACCTGGTGGCAGTAGTACAGTACACATTTACACACAAACAGTACGTAGAACAGCACAGTCATCACAAATAACACATAGAAGAACACAAATAACTAATTGGGAAGAGTGCGGACCGTGCGCCGTCTTTGCGCGTTATACACTGGCATTTGCCTTACAACTGAGGAAAAAACACGGAAAAACCTCAGTCAGGGTAGCCGAAGAGTGCCAGTTGGCACGATGAAAACAAACTATACAGAACAGTACATATATAACAATAAGAATACATAAACATAACAAGAATACATAAACATAACACGTATTGTTATGTAAATATATATATATGTGTGTGTGTGTGTGTGCATTTAGTTGGTACATTTGAGGAGGTATTCACGCTTAAATGTGGGCCGGGTAGCTCAGTCGGTATAGCGACTGACGAGGGGCTGGACGGTCCGGGATCGAATCCCGGTCGGGACGAGATTTTCCGCCCCTCCAGACCGGCCCTGGGGCCCACCCAGCCTCCTGTAAAATGCGTACCGGGTCTTTCCCGGGGGTAAAGTGCGGCTGGGGCGTGCTGCTGACCACTCATCCCCTTCTAGTGCCGCGGTCATGGAAGAGTAGAGCTATAACTGTACCCACCCTCTGGGGCCTGTAACGGGAAACCTTTACCTTTACATTTTTTTATTCACGCTTGAATATTACAGTACTGAACAAGCAAGATACTCAATACCGTGAGTAAAGTCCCTCCTCAATACAGAAACTTTTATATCAAGTCCCTGTTCAGTACATACCACTTTTCTTCTCGAGATTAAAGACAATATTACGAACCGTTGGAATCCTAGCTTTCAGCGAAGTTCTTTTCCAGCGGGTTTATTGCAGTAAACTTCTGTGCCGTGATATAGATTTTGTTGTTTGCTGTGACTGTTGAAGGCAATATAAATCTAATCTAAAAATGTCACAAAGGCCACAAAATCAAACACTGAAACACACAATCTCGCTTACATCTCGGACTCCCAATAATATAGCTTTCGTCATATTTTATGTGAATGGATATTACGTTTATAAATTACTAAAAGTAGCACTTAACCAATTAAATGCCGAACTAAATCCCATCTGCCAATTTCTGGCATTATTAGGAGCTCAACCTATTCTCCACGTTAGCAGGATAGGTTTAATTCATGTCGGCCACAGCTGTATCACAGTCTTGAATTTACTAAATACTAGGATCATGGGTTTAAAATTACAATTTTTTAAATAAGCGAATGTCTCTTTTCCGCTTCGTGTTTCTTGAGTGTGGCCAGTGACTGTGCAGTGGATTGATCATCCTTCCAAAAATATCTAAAAAAAGTTGTGAAGGGGTTACTTTTTCCTGAAATGATGAAGCAAAATATTTCAAAGAAAACAACCTGCAAAATCAGCAGAAAGTTCCCGTCTTCTCTGACCTGCGAATAAGGCTGTCTCTCCTTCACCACTTTTGGAACTTGGGCAGTGTTTTGACTGGTAACTGTCTTATTCACTTCCCGTCGTCTAGCTTAGCGAATAAAACCTACCACCTCCAGTGACGTTCATTATAGCTGTGACACTTGACTGAGGGCCGAAAAAAAATATTTCTAACGCCTTATTTACAAACAGAGAGCGAAAACCTAATTGCTAACAGCAAGACATTTGACTGAAAAATGTAGACCACGCATCACGGCAAATTAGAACGGAGGCGAGCTATTTACAGTCTGCTATTACGCGAAACGGTCTTACTGAATGTCCCCTTGTAAGTATTTAAGACCTTTAGACATTTGTCAGTCTATTTCGAGGCCTATACATACGTTCAGGACAAAAACACAAGAGAAATGCAGACATAACACCAGTGACCTAAGTGGGCTCGTACTTGCGAGGCCATTTATTGAGGGTCGGAGACAGAACTTCCCACAACGTATGAAGAACTGCCTATTCTAATATTGTTTATTATTTTATGGCTTTCTACAAGAATCATTATGTATATAACAGAAAGGGTTCCAAAAATTTAGCGAAGAAACGGGGAATAATTTTGTAATTTATTCCTACCTGAGCGCAATGCAGAGAGAATTTTGAAACACAAGATGGGTGTCCTTAGACTTAAATGCAAAGAGAAATGTATGTTCAAATTTGGGATCTGGAGTTTTCGGGGCCATGGTTATGGAAATCTTCAGCTGTGATGTTACGTACCTTATTAGATGTATCAGCCGAACCTGCTGCTTCCATCTTCAGTGTAGAATATTAAGCAATGGTGGACGAGTAGGTTACAATAGGAAGGATAGTAGTGGAACCGGGGTTACAAGCGATCCAATTTGGAGACGGTAGCCCTGAAATTGTATAAAATATGTTTATTACCCTCAAAAACTCATTGGCCATTTCCAGGACCTCTGAGTGCCATTGCGTTTCGCAATTCCGTTAAAAATTTTCCATTTAGTCTATGAATATATTCAAAATATTATTTTCCTAGTATTTTTGTGTGTACAGGTCTTTTATCTAATAGTAAATTCAGGGCGGACGTGACTAAAATTGTGCCCCCCCCCCCACATGCATCAGGTAACATCATATTGTAAGACGTGGTCTGGCGAGTGAGGGGTCATACTGGCAGCCAAGCGCAATCATAGATCTCGTATCTTTGAAAGAGCTCTGCTTCATAAGAGGGTATTTTTATTTTGTGTAGGTTGAAGACGGGGTGGTCTGTGAAGACGCAGCAACTGCAGTCTTTCGGTGGACGTCAGGACTCCACACTGAACGATTCTGAACAGGCCATCATCAAGGAGGTGATCAAGAGAGCCGAGATGCTTGAAGTCACGGAACAGGAGCGAGTGGGGTAGGTCTTCATTGCATACAAGTATACATGAAATTATAAACAATATTGGCAGCAATATGTAAACAATACTGAATCTTCGTTCTTCTGGGGTGTTAAGCGGCGTAGATAGGTAGTTATTTACCGATCTTTAGGAAAACCTATAGGTCACATCTACAAGGGGTCACCCTTGTAGATGGCACTGATATGTTGTCGCAAAACTTCGATAAATAACTATCAATCTATGCAGCGTAACATCCCAGAAGAACGACGATCTCATTTGCAACGCGGCAGAGGCCTTGAATCACGAAACATTGGGCCTTTTATTTTGAAAATGCAGTAATTCTTTAATTCGAAGATATTCACTGTTTCACGGCTTCGATTTTACGAAAGCAACGTCGAAAATCAGGGGCGCCAGCAAAGAGGTTCAAGGTGATGCGCTTACACCAACTCGGATTATTCTACAAAATATTACCTTTCAACGAAAAGGCAACTGTTTTACTGTCTTATCCGGCATTGACCATTAAACAATCCGGCCACTTTACGTGCAGGCAACGCGCGCCAAAAATGCACCAAATCCTGCAGGCGCCAGTGTAGAAAATGTTACTTCATTAGCGAGTTCCATTGAGTGTCTTGGAATATGGCGTGAAATAAACGAGCGACCGGAATTCAATATTTTGGGTGTTCCCCACACCCACCCCCCTCCATTTTATACCAAATTTATAAGAACACACAATGATTAACGGCGTAATTGAAGTACTGTTAACCAAGCTCTAATGAATAATGTATCACAACTGTCAGTTCGTTGTATATTTGTCTGAAAAAAATTCCAGACCGCTTCGGAACAGCTTCTGGGCTTTTATTTGTGTAAACGCGGTGATGGTAGGGTTGCCTTTTGTAGTCGCAATTCATCTTCCCGAGAAACTGCGTGAGGATGAAAAAGCATATAACCCTGGGGTGGTTTCCTCTCAGTGCTCACTGATAGCGACAATCAAGGACATTGCTCTTTTGTGTAAAATATAAACTCAAAAATATTCGTAAAACAACACAATATTTGCGTGAATTCAATTTTCCGCCACGGTGTAAATGATATCTGCGCTCTTATTTGGGATTTTACGCAGCGCCGAAGAGTAGTTTCTTACCGACGTTTCGGGACATTCTATAGGTCCCATCGTCAAGGGTCAAGCAGTCCAATGAAGGACTTTCCCTTGGACTGCTTGACCCTCGAAAGTGGGACCGATAGGTTGTCCCGAAACGTCGGTGAGAAACCACCATCCTGCGCTGAGTAAAATTCAATAAGAGCGCAAATCGTAACACAGTGTTTACTGTGGGTCAGTGAAGCGATGGACGGGCGTGTTTATTGTAAATTTGTGTTTCTGACATGACACGCAGCAGCTGAAACTGATTTTTCTGTTCGGTTGTTATATAAATGTCCTTTTTAAGCATCGTTTCCTTTAATGTCTATGAGGACCGCGTCAGAAAACCTCTGCGCACTTTAGACATTAATCATTAAACGGAAAGGAACAGCAGTTTCTTGCTCCGATCACTCTACTGATAAAGACATAATACGATATGATATGATACGATACGATACGATGCGATACGATACGATACGATACGATGCGATGCGATGCGATGTGATGTGATGTGATGTGATGTGATGTGATGTGATGTGGTGCGGTGCGGTGCGATGCGATGCGATACGTTACGTTACGATATGATATGATATATGATATATGATATGATATGACATGACATGATATGACATGACATGATACGATACGATACGATATGATATGATATGACATGACAAGATATGACATGATATGATATGATATGATATGATATGATATGATATGATATGATATGATATGATATGATATTTACTGTAACTGGGTTTCCACCCGGCGACAGTGGTCGGTAGACTTGTTCAAAAAAGGAAAGAGACAGATACATACAAAAGCAGAAACAATACACAAAACAATGCAAAAACATAAAATACACAAAACAGAAAACATACAAAACAAGATAACAAATATAATAAGAATATTAACAAAACTTAATTAAAGTAATTAGAAAATAACTATAAAAGCAGTAATAATGAGACAACGTGCTGTACAGAACATACTTACAGCTACACAGACATAAATCAATGAAAATACTCACGTTTCACTGAAGATCATCAAATCATTTCTCGGTAATCACAGACAGGTAGCAAGGTGGGTCTCAGAAAGTGGCTCGAACTGGTGACAAACAAAATGTTCTGTCTATAAAGGGATAAAACTTCGGTAATCCAACCAGATGGCTTTAGTGATTGGATTGTCGGGGTGGGAAAATGAAAACGGTATTGAACGAGAGAAGATTCTTCAGTAACCGATTTCAGAGTTTCGTCTTGTGGCTCCTACTTTCTTAGAATCCTAAGAACACTGCCGGAATTCTTTTTTTTTTCTCAGTCATTTTTTTTTATAAAAGATCAGAGCCTCTTTATTCCAATTCATTATTCATAACTTCTATTTGACAAAGGCGCCTTTGAACAGGAGCGTGTCGACTTTTCTACGGGGACTGTACGAGACATGCTTTCCAAACAACTAATCACAAATTTGCTCAAATAAACTGTTTCGGCTTTTACTGGCTGTAAACAGTACTGCATAAGTGACAGACGTAACATTTTATGCCGACAAATTATGTTTACGTTACGTTCGTTAAGCATGCAACAACACATATTAAACAATCATATTTTATATGTTCTTGTTATGTGACAACTACTTTTTGCGCGATAAAATGTTCACGATACAACCGATATTTTTGAAAGTGACTCTCATACAAATGTGATTTATGTGGCATTATATAGAACAAAATGAACTGCACCTGACAAAGTGTAGCCTAGATTTTGTATAGTCTTAGATTAATGAACCCATTATAACTATAGAATCTACATTTATATAAAAATTGCACACTGTGTATTTATAAGCTAAGTGTACATGTACATATAATCTCTACAAATATAAGATGATACCGTAGATCCAACTATATTAACCTAGACATAGCATACAATAGCATAACCCATGTATCCACACCACCCAAACTACACAACACATACGAGATTTCGTACCCACTTCACCTCTTACCTCCCCACAGTATACAGCCCACGTAAGTCGAGTATAATTGATTACTAAGTTTTTTTTTCATTTCTCAACCTGAATATGGCCAATGTAAAGTGCCGAAACATTTAGTTGTTCTTTATGTAATAAATTCTATACATATCTCTACCATCATATTGTTGTGTTAGATAAATACATACACTCCAATCTAGTTTAGCGTAAATGTATTCCATGTCAGTTAAGTAAGAGGACTAGTGGACGGATAGACAGTTAAGACGTCACTTAGTGTACAAATTTTATGCAACAAAAGCAATAAACCAAAGAGGAAGCAAATGTTTTGTGATTTGTGTTTATGACGGTGTAGTTTGTGTGTTTCATGACTAGTACGAAGCTACTGCTTGCACTTTTGCCTAGCTGATGGAGACCAGTTGCTGCCTCCAAAACTTCCGCACCTTTAACATGTCACTGGCTTGCCATGACTCAGGCGGATAGCAGCCGGTCTGTCACCGCTGATGTCAACCCAGAGCCACTTTCATTTTTGCCACACAAAATGAAGCTGTGATGGGGTTTTCTTCAAACACTTCGATTTTCCCCTGCCAGTGACATTCCATAAATGCTCCACACTTGTATTTCTTTCATCTGTCAGCGACAATGAGTAATGTTAGCAACCCGGAAACTTTGTTCAATGCAACATACATATTACAGCAGTGTTTCTCAACCTTTGTGAGACCGCGGTCCGGTAAATTCTTTTTTCATAAGACGAGGGCCCGATCCCAACAAATTTACTCGTAAAGACCTTTCCATTTTTTTAAGTTCATACATTAAACTAACATAAGTATTAATAATTAATTATGGCATAATCATAAAGAGTATTCGTACACTTATGTATAAGGTATGGCATGTTGACAAATATAAAATTACATTTAAATTGGTTATCAATCATTGGACTAATGAAATCTTGTAGCATATTGTAGTTTCCTCAGGCCAGTATCTGGGTCTGAGTTTTTCGACGCACTCACGAATATTTGTCTCCTCAGAACATTTCCACTATAAAACATTTATTCTTGAAAATTGCTTAGAAATCTAAAATGACAATTCCAGGAGAACCTCTCGCGGCCCGGTATAATTGATGCCAGGGCCCGGTACCGGGTCGCGGTCCGGCTGTTGATAAACACTCCATTACAGCGTTACAAATAATAAGATAACTATACAAACTTTCATGGCCGAGGCAACCTCGGAGGTCATTTATGCATTTTACGTTACGGTTACTGTGATTTCGCTTATGAACGGCAAGCAGAACACTATCACTTCGAAGATAATTTTTATTTTTGTGTCGACATTCGTCTATTTTTTCTCGTACTTCTAGTAATAATGCAAGAGCAGCCTCCTTTACAAGGTCTTGGTAATGCTCAACGTACGCATTTCCAATTCCTGCACGCATTTAATTTATATATACAATTTTCATAGTCTGAACGCTCAAAGAGTTTGCTTCTCCAGGATATTATAAATTTCTCGTCCCATCTTGACACCCTGAAGTTCAAATTACTTCTGCAGAACGGAACGAACTTCCTGACTTGCTACTGTTGAAGTCCAAGCTGTGAGACAACAGAACGACATAGATCAACGAACAAGGCGAGAAAGAAAACCCGAAGGAAAAGAGGAATAGGAGGAATATTAAAAATATGGTTAGAGGGCGATAGGAAAGGATTGGGGTGGGAGGGGAAGGCGAGTAATTCTTAACCATTCTGGGCAAATTGAAAAACTATATATTTTGTGGAGAAAATGCATTTATGTGCCAAATTTGAAATTTTTAGTGCACGGCATTGAGGGTTTTGGTGTTCAGGGTTGTTATATCCTTTGTGGCGAGCTAAGATTTTCAGACGTTTCGGAGGATTTTAGTGACTACGTCTTCTTAAATCTTCAATATGAAGTCACTGTGTGAGATAGAAAGGCAAACAGCGATGGGAGGAAGCTGTTTCTTTTATGTTTAGGGTAGCAGACGCTTTTTTAACCTGAAGATAGAAGAATAAATTTGTTCCGAAACGTCGTCACCGTTCACAACCAGATTATGCTGCGTCATATACCAGAAAGTGTTGAAATTTCTATTCAGTCGAATGTCT
>Ga0123354_10017347_pt1 | contig 11281 bp, 5 predicted proteins | sample TergutLab28metaG_2_FD_97872 | JGI IMG/M metagenome (GOLD analysis project Ga0123354, IMG submission 97872) | Labiotermes labralis P4 segment gut microbial communities from Petit-Saut dam, French Guiana - Lab288 P4 | ecosystem: Host-associated > Arthropoda: Insects > Digestive system > Gut ... | reverse complement strand
AGTATATACCATGTTTAAAATATTCAGTACCTATATTTGTTGAATGAATATATAAAATGCAACTTTAGAGGTTAGCGGTGCGGTACGACCACTATAGTTGACATTAGGCGTCAAAAGGTTAATTACCGAAGTGGTTTCTTCTCTTAAGATTTTTGAACTTAAATCTCATCATGCAGCTGATGTCACCGCTGAAATCCGAACTCGATTCCTTCAGAACACAGAGTGCTGCTGCTGCTGCTTCTGCTGCTACACCATCCTGCTAATTTAACTTATTCCTGCACTATTTAAAGCGCGCAAGTAGCCAATTTACCACCCCAATACATAAAGTTCCTCTCTGCGGCTCCCGCAGTTATACACTTCCGTATTATTTGATTATTAGATTAACCGACTTTATGGGTCAGAAGTTTACAAAATGAACATTTCCCTTAATTAATGACATCCCTCCGAACACCGTCCTTATTTCTTTAGACGCTGACTTTGAAGCCTGTTTTTACAGGAACAATGACGTAACATTGTAATGCTACGACAATGGAAGTGGAGGGAGATAGAAGCAGATTTGTGAGGTTAAGCTGTTTACATTACCTGGCCTGTGGATGGATGAAAGGTGTCAAAGGTGAACAAAGGGGTGTATTACAATTGTATTCTTTGGTATGAAATGTAACACTGCATTGTAGGCGATAGAAAGGAAGAGGGCAGACAATGGGCTATGAATAAATTCAAAGAGGATCTTTAAGCTACGCCAACAGTATTCTGAAGTAAGTTATTTTAAACCAGCAAAACATAAAGCAAATTTCTTCACGTGCTCATATAGAAGAATCATGGTTGGCAATCGCTTAGCTTCTCGTTGCTCGTTTCAGCGCTTCGTTCCTTTCCTTTCTTCCTTCCTTCTACGTTTCTCTCTTCAATTCTTTATCTTGTTTGTTTATTTCCTTCACGTGGGCCGGGATGGCGCGAAAGGTACAGCGACTTGCTTCGTGCTGGACGGTCCGGGGATCGAATCCCGGTGGGGGCACTAGTCCAGACCGGCCCTGGGGCCCACCCACTCTCCTATAAAATGGGTACCGGGTCTCAATCCCCGGGGTAAAGCGGCCAGGGCGTGGCCTTAGTAGCCACCCCAATCTAGCGCTGAAGTTAAGTAAAGAGTAGAGGGAACTATACTTCTACTCCCCTGTGGGTCTTCATTGCCCATTATAGGGTGAACTTGTTATTCGTTTAATCAATTCTGTGTGTTTTTACTTGGTTGTTTTTGTAAATGGGCGTGGAATGTAGTTAAATTCTGGGACAGGTTTCGTAGAATGGGGCCGTCACAAAGAGCTTCGGATTGGATCCGCTTTATGTAAATAAATATGGTGATTTATCTTAGTAATTAACCAACTTGATGCACAAAATTTTGCTTTAAATAAGCCTCTGGTATCATCACACCTATAGGTGTGATGATACCAGAGGCTGAATAATACAGTTTTGACCTCCTGATGATGAGCACGTGGTGCTCTAATTATGTACAGGCATGAAATAAACTTACTGTAAAGCAAAATTTTGTGCATCAAGTTGGTTTATTACTAAGATAAATATACTGAGATGCACGGTCAGTAAAACATAAAAAAATATGGTGATGTAAAAAGAGCATTGGTTGTGATACACCTCATATTATTAATTCAATTTCATAGAATTATGTGATATTATGTCCAACTTAACACCATAGAAAGGAACCCAGGAATTCAAGTCTAGCTGATACCAGGTTTCCGGAGACCTAAGTGATTTCAACAGTGAAACACGGACTCAAATTTCCTGTCTGTCATATACAGAATAACCATTCGCAGTTGCACGTTCTAACGTTTCACCGAGAGCCCTGGATCACGTAACGTCATTGACACCCTATCAGGTTCCAATCGGCTTCCTTGCTTGAAATGTCCGTATAGGTACAGAGGACGAAAGGCCAATCTAAACTTCCAGTCAGAATTTTAATGGCTACAACTGAGGGTTGTGTCCGATAAAGCGTTCCGTTTGGTTTGGATGAATCACTGTTTGCTACTGACACTAGACCACAAAGTCACCGGCGCTGGCCGAGTCAACTCTGTTTTCTACAGCCGCGACCAGTAAACTTTTATTTCGGCATTCCACACGCAAACTTTCTGTTTCTGCGAACAGAGAGTGAAAACAGCGTCTGGTTTCCTATAAAGCAGTAACAGACGTAGGTCCACCTGAAGCATACTGTGTTCTCTGTTAGGTACGAACTGTGTGCTTGTAGATAATGTACATGCATTTCAGACTATAAGTTTAAACTTCGATTCGCAGTTGGCGGAAACGGCAATATTGTGACCACTTAAATTCCGGGACAAAACAACATTCGTCTTCAGCAAGCTACGTCTGTAGTGCTGTGAATGTCAACAACTCAATTTGTCATATTGCGAAGTGCACCCACGTCATTTTCTAATCTACAAACATTCGCCGAGAGGAGTTTGTGTGGTTCTTAGTTCCGTCCCCAAATATTCCCTGAGAGAAGACTTACGTTCCCCAAGAGACGTGTACCACTGCCTGCTGGTCCAGAAGGGGATATTACACAGTTCGTTGTCACAGTCACTTCGAGCGGAGAGACTTCCCTTTTATGTTTTATTGCGTTTCCTTCTTTACTCTTTACTTACGCACTTCCACACCGACTTTTTTTCGTGCCTTGACGTTTTGGCGCTTAATTCTTTATCGTTCCTCTTTCTCCTTTAGTACATTTTTGTCATCTTGATTTTTCTTACTATCCTCCATTTTTTAGTTGTTTACTTTTGCCCTTCTTTCTTTTTATATTTATTCCATCGCTTCCATCTTCATTTTCCTTCTTTATTTTTTCTTGTTTTTTTTTCTTAATTCTTCTTTGTTTATTTCTGTTGTGCTTTTTGTTAGCTTGACTTTTCTTCTTAGTCTCTATTTTCTATTTGTTTGCTTCTTTCTTTCGCTCTCCTTTTACAATATTCCATTGTTGTTTCCTTATTTTCTTCCCCCTTGATGCTTGTTTGTTTCTGTTTCTTCTGCTCATAGACTGGATAAGCATCTGTTAGATTTTTAAGATCAACTTCACCATTAACAGCATATGGATATATTCATTACTTATCTTCATGTTGATGATAAGAGCTGAACAGATGCACTCAAAAGTCATTCGTTTCATCACCATTCACTGCTCATTATAGAATTAGACAGACATTAATCTGAAGAGTAATTTGAAAAGTTACGCCGAACGCCACACTTGACATGGGACATGTAAATAGGATACCAATTGCCTTCATTCGTTTTGTCACTCTGCACCCTACGGAATGCCCCTCCCCTAGAATGCAGACCGTCTTGTTTATTGGCCTGGTATTCTGAAGTCGGTCTGGGGAACTACTTTGCTAGGCTGATGGAGAGTCATGAAAACAGCCACAGAGACCGTCCTTAAATGAAGCATATATATCTAACTTATCCATCTTAACAGCAAAACCTTAACACATGTGAAGAACCTTGGCCTCGTAATCTTTAATCGCATTAGATACACGAAACAGACAGCCGGGATGGCTCAGTCAGTATAGTGATTGTGTCATGATTAAGACGACAGGAGTTGAGGGTTTCGAATCCTTGCAGGGGCGGTGGATATCTCTTTTTTACATCATTCAGATCTTCCTGGGGCCCACTAAATCTATGAGCCCACCTTCACACCTCCATACATCTCCATGACATGTTTTTAATTGGGAATATGCTTTATATCAGCTGACTCACCTCATTAAGTCCACGTAATTAGGACATTAATTTTATGCCTTTCTGTATGTTTCGGACTCCAACACTAACTACAATATTTCCTTAAGCCTCTTGTTGCTGTCTTGGTGTCAACCACACTTGTTCTACCAAGATGTCTTTCAGCACAAACAAGAATATGTTGTGCATTTTAAACCATCCTGTAATTTTGCATTACATGTCAAGCTTTGTGATAGCTAAAAATGGAACATTAAAAGTGTCGTGGATATTTCAACAATTCGTACATTGTATACACCTTATCCCACACTTCCTTGCAGCATGCGGCCTTCTTATAGTGTGAGATTTCGTTAATTGGCAACAGTTTGTTTCATACAGCGTTTATTAATTGGCACTACAGATGTGAAAAATTTATAGCTGAACATCATGCATGGATCCTGCTAAATTTCTTGTAAATAGTATGTTATTGCAGTTCATATTAATGAATTAATAAATGGATAAGAAAGAATTCATTCGCCATTTTTGTGACAGTGAGGTTTGCTCATAAATTGCACTCCATCATTCTTGCCAGAATTCAGTTAGAAAGACAACATACGTAAAACCTCCTACTTTAAAGAAGTGGCGTCGTTAGTCTGCCACTAGTGTACCGACGTTTCAGTTGAAACTTTTACCCATTTAACCAGGATAAATGATGGAGGCAGCCAATTCCTCTACAACATTGCTACGTTTCTACCAGATTACTTTGCATCACATCCAAGAAAACACAAATTACTATAATCAGCTTCGTGGGAATTGCAAATCTCTCGCAATATGACAAAAAGTACACATTTAATTAGCAAGATTTCTTGCTACGAAGGAACTAAACTGTAAAATTTTGTGGAATGTTAACTTTGGTGGTTCTGAATAAATCGGCAATCATGAAATATTACTGGTGATTATCTGTAATTACAGTAATATCATTAAATGATTACTGGTGATTTTCCGTAATTACAGTAATATCAGTAAATGTGATAAATTTTATTACAACTGTTATTATTTATTTTTTAATGCAATAAATCAAGATACATTTTTTTCGCATTTCATGCGATTCATCACTTTAACTGCATGTTTAATATACTTCTAATAACTACTTTAAATGTAACAAGAAATAGGACCATTACGTTAGCAGATTGTATTTAAATTTAGGGAAGAAATTAATGAAGTGGTACATTTGGGGCACAGCTGTGTGTGTGTTACTGCAAGCTGGACACTTCAGAAAACAAATCAGAAATACCTGAGAAGTATAGAAATGTAGTGCTCAGAAGAATGGACATCAGCTGGAACATTCGTGTAAAAAATGTAGAAGTATTATATAGAGTCAAGAAGTAAATGAAAATCCCACTTATAATGAAAAGGTGGAAGGTCAAAAATTGGTTGGTCATATCTTCACAAGAAGTGTCTTCTAAAACACGTTATGTAAATTACGTTAGAAAGGAAGATAAGACGGGAAAGAAGAAGTAAGCAGCTGCTGGATGATCTTGTGGAGATAATTGGAAGAGGAATAGTTAGGACTTATTCTGTGGAGAGGTCGCTTTGAAAGAATTTATAGACCTATGGTACGGCAGATTACGAAAGGAGTGAAAATGTATACAATGCTGTAACGAATACTCTTTTATGCAGTTAATGATGTATTTAGACTAATTTTTCTTTTTAATTCCATACTTAAACATCAGTGTTTCCTTTTCAAGTACATTCGCGTAACACCTTCATTGCGTTTCGAATTCTTTTACAGTATCGCATTTTGTATCTTGACACGAGATGTAAAGAATAAATACTTCAATTGCAAAAAACAGTCAACACGCTGTACAAAACAACTTAATTATTTACAGGAAACGTTAAAAAAAAATCATTGAAACATGTGAAATTGTTTATAGAAGACTTTAAAGTTTTTAAAATATTTGTTCAGATGCACCTTCCTTGAAGATAATTCTACATCCGGTACACTCGGAAGATTTATCGGTCTTCTTCCTGCTGTACAGTTGAACAAGTATTCCATGCGTGTCTCCCAACTTACAGAACTGATTATTTTCAAATGGTAAAATGACTCCGACACATATCTTGAGTCACTTTTACCTCGACCCACGCCAGCAGGCATGGTCGCACACTGTCACTTCTTTTGCCAAGAGTAAACTTTCCTCCATATATATTGTTCCCTTTCTGCTTGTTTTTCGAGAAATACTTTTGCAGATTTTCGCCTCGTTTTCGTTTCTTTTCCTCTCCTCAAAATGTCATCTTTCGTCATCATTTCCTTTAAACTTAACTCCCTCATTAGCATTCCTGTTGTCGGCCGCTTCTCTGAATTTTCCTGTTGCGCGTTCATCACGGCTTATTATTTCCACTAGGTCAGGGGTGAACAAATACCGAGCACCAGTTTGCAGAAGCCACTATATTTTGTAGGGTGGCGACTAAAGAATTGTGGTTGCTCAGTACGGAACTAGTTTAAGTCACACTTCTCGTTCCTAGGATTTTCAGTTAGCCTCCATATTTTTGGATAATTTGTGCACCACTGCTGCAGGAAATTATTGTTGATGCTAGCCTGTTCCTGGTCGTTCGCTACACGTTAATGTCGCCATGCTGCTACATGGTGTCGATGTCTTCCATAATTTCAATATTCGTTTCATAAGCTTCTGCCATTCTCGCCCTTCTGCCTCTTTACTTAAAGTTTTGTGATCCATATTCATTGATGAGCAAAAACACATGTCCATAAATGCTGCTTTCCATTCCTCTGCTGTGAGCTCTGTTCTTCAAAAACTCTACAAAAGGGAAACTTCTATTCACTTTCAAGTGTTTTTGGTTCCAGACAGATCCTTAAACTAACTGAAGCACCTTCTTTGATACGCTGAATTGAAAACTGACTTTGGTTTCACCTAGGGTTCCAAGGGACAGTTTTCATTTCAGCCATAACTGAGCAAGTTTCTGTCACAACTTTGTAATCAAACACAACCTCTAACGTTCTAAAACTGAGGGTTTTCGAAAACAGTAGACATTTCCAAATAACAAAAGGGACAATTCTGGGCCATTTAGTTGTTGAGACACAACTGTACATGGCTAGTGAAGAGATCCTGATAAGCAAAAATAAATTCTTTATTCTTTCTCTGCTTTGGACCGCATGTCATTCAGATCCACTTGGCATCTGAGATCCATTTCTTAAACACCAAAAATTTAATGACTATTTGATTTTTTATATCATTTACAGTCCTTTCGACATGCTTGTAAAAAATTAAGTAAATCATTATGCTTTTTTGTATTTCGTCTGGATGTAATTCGAAGTTCAATTTCTTCCTCCGTGTCCAACACGCAAACGAATCTCATTCGTATCCCTTTAGAAAGGTTCTTTTCAAACAGAGTACTTAGTTTAACACAAGAAGAAAACAGTACCTTCAAACAACTGTTATTTATGATAAGTTTTATATTTACATAGTCGCGAGTAATTTCGGCCTTAGGCCATTTTCAGGAGAAATAAACATTTTAAAAAAACATCTAATGTACTTAGAAAGTAACATTGAGGTGCGTTCCTGCAACAATTTTTGGTTTGGAAAAGCAGTAATTATTACATATTCTGAGTGTGTTTTTGTAGCCTTAGGTAGCCAGCATGCAATGCGCATACGCTCTATTATATTGTCATCAGTGACCTGTCTGGCTACACCATACTTTTCCACCTTATCTGATAAATGGCATGATATTTTCGCAAGAGTTATTGAACATGAAATAAGCGTTTTCATTTTCTCTGACATTTTGTGTCAAATATTTCTCTTTCTAAGAAGAATTCAACAAGATACTGTCATAAATGTACACAACTCTTCATGTAAAGTAAATGTTATTCTTGCTAGATTTTAATAAAACTAGAATTTTCTGGGCAGATTTCCGAAGAGTACCCAAATATAAAATTTCGCAAAAATCCTCCCAGTGGGAGCAGAGTTGTTCCATGCGGATGGACAGACAGACGGACGTACAGACACGACGAAGCCAGTACTTGGTTTTCGCAAGTTCCTGCACACGTCTAAAACATTAAATGCGGTATAAGATTTAGAAAGAGTTTTTCTTCTAAAAAGTGGTACTTAGTATTCAACCTGTCTTTAGTAACAGTATCAATCAGCTTTTCGCCGCAACATTAAATAAGATCATTTCAGCAACTAAAGTCCCTTGCGTTTTCCCAAAGTACTTGCGTTTAGTTCCTTTCGCTTTGTTTAATACCACAGAATATTTTTCTTCTGTCATGGAAACACACTTTTTTTACCATTTTCGTGATGTGCTTCAGTTAATTTGTTGTAGAAACATTCCTTCATAACATTTACAGCATGAAAACTGAAACAGATTTTTGTCACCCACTGTAAACTGGGTTGCAGTTGTGTCACTTTTTGCTTTTCTCAAGACACGCCAACATATAGGTTAGTCCAGCATGGTAGGATATGATAGACACCTCTTTAAAATTCGGATTCAAAGAAAACTGAAAATTAGTAACAATCACCTTTTGATAAGGCACGGAAGGGGGGGGGGGAAGAAGTTAATAATATATGACGTATTTCTGGATGTGACAAATATGTGTAGTGCACGAATGCTTAGAAAGACCAAACAAACAGCAGCATAGAACATCGTTTGTTATTACATGTACCAATGGACACGAAGAATTTTGTAATAGCCGGTAAAAGTGATTATTTTCTTGAGGTTTATCGGATTTACATTTTTTTGTAATTATGTGTATTTATACTTTACTATTCACAATTACCAATTATTGAGATTTACTACCCCAATAATTATTCTATGAAACTGCTCGACCCTTATATAAGCATTGTAAATGAAGCATAATAAATCCCAATAGCCAAGAAAATGTAAATGCTGTGTACAGTAACAATGGCCGTATTGCAATGAAAGCCTAGAGGCGTTTTCCAATGCGCACATTGCCACATTTCACCACGCTGCATCTCGTCACATAATGTTCAAATAGAATGAGGGAAAAGTTTGGAGTTATTAAATACGGAAAACATTCATTTCGTGAATTCACAACGGTGTTGGGGCAAGAGAAATCTCAGTCGTCCATCAGGCAGTAGGTAAATTCCTATTACAAGTTTCTCATTTGTTGGTAAAGGCAAAATACAGTTTCGATGTGGTAAAGTTTAGCGATCGCCTTTTGCGTTAGGATGGTGACAGAACATCCGTGGACATTAAAGGGTTTTATAGGTTACGAAGCCCGTGTGTAGTGCCCGAATAACCGCATGATGAGACGAAATAAGGACGTTTGTGTCAGTCCATCCTCTCACTGATACAAAGAAAATACGAGGCATTAATAGGTGAGACCTGCGTCCTTCTGAGCTGTTATGCAGCGAGTAGTGCTAATTCCTTACCGACGTTTCGAGGCAACATATCGGTCCCATCTTCCAGGGTCAAGAATCCTAAAGATCAAAGCGATAGGTTGTCCAGAAACGTCCGTAAGGAATTACCACTACTAGCTGCGTAACAGTCCAGAAGAGCGCATTTATCATAGAAGCCTGCAAACACACAAAGCACTAATAGGATCATTGGATAACCATATTTTTTGTGATTTATTTTTCAGAGTTCCCGGGATTACAATATTATAGCTTTGAAATTTTGAAAAAATTTGGAAGGAAACATTCTTAGCTCAGTTAAAGTTGTCTATCTGAATGCGTTTGGAGGAACTGTGGGAAATCACGATAAATCTCTTAAGGCACAGCAGGTGCTCCGACCGGGATATTAACCGGGTACAACCCTAATATGTAAGAACAATTGGACGTGCTCTTTCTTCCCTGACTGTGACAGAAAATTTTATAGTGGAAGGGGTATGTGTTGCCGAAAAGTGTGCAGCGGATTTTGCTTATTGTAGGTAGACACAGCTGTGTCACGTGTGAAGTTACGTAACATTGCATTTTATTGCCTTGTTTTTGTCTAAAACAATTACAATTTCTGTCACCGTGCGTTTAAGACTCCATGTATTGTATTTTGTACAGGGTTCCCTAGCAACAAAACACCTCTCAATAATGATCCTTTCACATATTGTAAAGCAGCAACAACTTGCTTGATAAAATAACGTTCAGGTGACCGTGCATCTTGATAAATTTTTATAATAAAACCAACTAGATGCACTAATTTCTCAAATTTATTTTTGGAATAAAACTGTACATATTTCGGACAGTTCCTCTATCCATCATCAGGAGTTTTTCACTGTACACACAGCAATGGTATATGCCATACAGCTTGCGAACTGTCCGAAACATGTAGAGTTTTATTCCAAAAACAAATTTGAGAAATTAGTGGATATATTTGGTTTTATTAAAAAAATTGATAAAGTATAAGAAGACAGCTTAAGATAATACAGAACAATTGCATTTCTTGATCCTAAATAATATAATTTTACAATATAAAGATCAATGGATTTCACAAACATAAGCAATGAAGTAACTGAAAATGCCAAGACCGGAGTATGAATATATTGCTAGAGGAAGTTGTTCTATTGGGAGACTAACAAAGAGACGTTCAGAACAAATTTCGGAGCCATAATCCTAAACCTGGTCCTTAGTTGGTGGTATTTATGACATTATGATTAATAGAGTATGAATTTCGAGGTAATGTGATTCGTTTTAGAATTACAGGAAACAGACATTACGTCGTGAGAACTCCTAAAGTGAACTGACATAGACTGCCCATTAAAATTAACTCCAGCAGTGTGGCAAAACTGATCTAAGCCATAGAACGCATAACTAAATAGCTCCAAACAATGCAATGGATTCAGTCTGTGTTGCTGCTCTATTTTCTACATTATCTATGCCGAAAGTTAGTGCATATTTAACGAAGGTTCCTTGTTTGTGTTGGAGCGATAGACGCAGCACTGTCCATATGAGAGCAACTCCACAAAGCAGGATCATGTAGCATTTTACACGAAACATTTGATTGGCGCATGTAAATTATTGAGAAGTGTAAAATGTAGCGTTACTTCGTGACATGATGATAGCAAGTTGTAGTGGAAATTTGGAATGGAAGTATTTAAAGTTTAATTAAGAGACTGAAAGAAAATATTGTTTTCACCCAGATCTAGAAAAAAGTGTGACAGACTTTGACTTTCTGAATTTGACATTCTGAGGACCGTGCTTCGATATATATTCGTATAGTAGAAGCCAACAAGATGCACTATTTCTCAACTTTATTTTGATATACAACTCTACATGTTTCGGACAGACTTACTGTCCATCATCTGGAGTCTTGATACTGTATTCACGGCAATTGGTGTTAATCACACTATTTAATTTGACTCTCTGCTAGCGAGATTGAGAGTTGTATACTTACTCCATGGTGCAGAATCCTTCCTGAGAAGCTAACTGGTTTGCAGCTAGTCAAGAGATTCCCCGCATTTCACAGAATCCGAAGGTTCATTACCGCACTCACAAGTGTCCGCCATCTGTCTCTATCCTGGGCCAGCTCAATCCAGTCCATATACCCACATCCCACCTCCTGGAGATCCGTCCTAATATTATCCACCCATCTACGCCTAGGTCTCCCCAGTGGTCTCTTTCCCTCCGGT
>Ga0123354_10017346_pt1 | contig 11281 bp, 5 predicted proteins | sample TergutLab28metaG_2_FD_97872 | JGI IMG/M metagenome (GOLD analysis project Ga0123354, IMG submission 97872) | Labiotermes labralis P4 segment gut microbial communities from Petit-Saut dam, French Guiana - Lab288 P4 | ecosystem: Host-associated > Arthropoda: Insects > Digestive system > Gut ... | reverse complement strand
TATTCCTGAGACAAACTATGTCCCTAGGGAATACAGTGTTGCAGCTATTCTGTTGTTACTCTTCATGGTGCTTATATCTTTAGTTTCAGTGTTGAGTCTATTGTATTTTTATTTTAGTACTCTCCGAAGTGTGTGTGCAGTGCCCAATATGGCTGTTTTCTGTAGTTTTATTATTATTATTATTATTATTATTATTATCATTATTACCATCATAATCACCTTATAGTTGTTTAGACTAAGTGTCTGTGGAACTGCAGTCTTTAATGGACCCATTGCCCGTGCCTAAGATGGTATATGCAATTAATAAAGATCAACAGTGAAATGTTAGTTGTCAGACTTTGTATGAAAACCCCCTTTGGTGTAGCAATCATATTATCTATCAATATTGATATATATTATGATACTTGACAGGGTAGACAGAAGTGCTTGGGAACACGAAAGGCGGTGTACGTATAAACGTAACATTTGTGCACATTTGTGCACATTGGTTCCACCATTTTTGCTGTGGGAAAACAATAAGTATTACATATTCTGATTGAGTGCTTGTGGCCTTAGGTTTATAGCATGCAACACGCTTGCCCCATATTTCCATACGTTGAGTGCCCCTTCTATAAAATTTTTCTACCTTGTTCCATAAAAGGCACGATTTTCGGGGGGAAAAAAAGAATGATGTTGAACACATAACGTGTGTTTTGATTTTCTGTACAACTTTAGTGTGAAACATTTCTCATTCTAAGAAGAACTGAGAGATGGGTGATCAAAAATGTGTACTGTTCTTCACGTAAAATACCGTTTATTCATGTCACATTCTCGTGTTGTATAGCTATAAAGACAGATGTGTAATACAAGTGTGAATGGATCGATGATAATAATGCAGATTTAAAATCATCATGCAAATTCTTATTTCGTGGTCGACACATTCAGAATTGCTTCGCTGACCAAATTCTTTCCGGCGTTTCGGTTGAACGTAATGCCTTCCACATTCAGGGTGATGCAATCTCGTTTTGATGGATGAAATCGTTGTGGGAGTTGGGGGGGGGGGGAAGGAATTTATCCGTTGTGTGCGAAAGTTAGAGGAAATTTGGCGAATCAGAAGAGAGGATTGGGGTTGTTCTGTGCTAATGGGAGACGATAGTTCCAAAATAAAGTAATAAATAAACATAAATCAGTGTCACTCCTCTCTTACGTCTGCGAAATGTGACGTGCAGTCGATACACCTAATGCAATGGTTGCTTAACCTTTTGGAGCCGGAATTATTTTTTTTCAATTTTGGTACATCCTGTATATAAAATGTGAATAATACAGAAACCAAACAAGTTAGAATTATGAAGCAAACTGCATTTTGAAGAGGAAAAAAAACTGAGACTATACACCTTGTTTAAAATATTCGGTATCTATATTTGTCGAATAAATATAAAAAATGCAACTTTAGAGGTTAGCGAAGCGGTACGACCACTTTAGTTGACATTAGGCGTCAAAAGGTTAATGCATTATATCTAAGCGCACGTTCAAGGCCCAAACAATTTAAACATTTTAAATCCCAGTGTAGCTACTGACGGCAGAAGTTACTTTCAATTTAAATGTCCGTTTCTGGACCTGTGTGGGACAGCGCTTTTTCTTTCGTCCATAAATTTACATTGAACGGGACATGGTCGGCCCGTTTGACCAATAGATGTTAATCAGGATTTGATATGGAGAATATGCATAAATCGTTGCAGTTCGAATAAAATTTTGGCCTTGTGTACCTCAGGTGGAACTGAGAATTCGAAATAAAGGTTAGTTAATTTATCTCAGTATTTAACCAAATTTATGCACAAAATTTGTTTTAAATAAGTTTTTATTTCATGCCTCTACATGTTTCGAGCACATGTGCTCATCATCAGGAGGTCAAAATTGTATACACAACCTCTGGTATTATCACACCTATAGATGGCCCTCTCGTGCAAGTCAAAAAGAAAAGTTTAATAAGTTGACTCTATGGACCATTCACCTAGATACTGAACATATTCCTAGACTTCTACGTAGCCCAAAGTTTTATTCACGTCTTCGCAACGCCCTGCTGTTAATTGTAACACGTTTGAGTCCAGTTCAGAGCTTTCAGTCCTGTTTACGATTCATTTGATCTAAATTTAGATCTACCAAGTGCTCTTTTCTTTCAAAGTTCGGAATAATTTTCAGCTAAATATCGAATAAATATACATGAATATATATATATATATATATTGGGGCCCGCGGTGGCACAGTGGTTAAGGTGCTGTGGTACAAGTCGGAAGGTAGCTGGTTCGATTCCAGAAGGTGTCATTGGAATTTTTCATTGACATAATCCTTCCCTGGGGTCGACTCAGCCTGTAACAGAAATGAGTACCATTAGCATTTTCTGGGAGGTAAAGGCGGCCGGTGCGTAAGGCTGACAACCTTACCACCATCCTATGCCGTTGTCATGTAATCTGGGAACCTTAACTTTCTGCAACCACCTGGGTCACTCCAGGCCTGTAACGTGACTGCTTTACTTTTATATATATGCCGTCTGAACTGTTTTCCTTGATTGTTGCTGATGTTAATAATATTCCATAAAGTGAACCATTATGAATTTTACTGCCCCCATCAAGAGCGTCGTTAAAGGAGATATGGTCAACTCGTCTTCCATTTTAATTTGGTGTGTATGAAAATTGTAGTGCTTGGCAATAAGGCATCAACACAAAACCACAGCCATTGTGATCGTGATTTGCTCTAATTTTTATCGCTTAGCATCCAATTAAAACTTGTATATATGGCAGTGACAGCTTTGTGCGATAGACAGCGCTGAGCTCGTTTGTAGTTTTTCGAAACTTCGTGGGATTTTTTTTTCACGTCAGTAATAATTTTAACCGATAAACCCCGATGAACCCCAACAACATATACTGGAGCGATCTTTTGTATTTTTTTTATGTACATCCAAATATGTTACTCAATTATTATACCAACTACTGCACATATATAAAATTTATACATTAAAATATTAAAACGCTTCGACATGTTTCGGTCCTAGGACCATCTTCAGGGAGCCATATCGTCGTTTCGAAAGCCACACTATAAACAGTCACATTAATTTCGCTGTACCAGTTGGATATTGTGGCAGCATGCTGTGTTATGTAATGTTATGTTGCGAAGAGTGCCCTGCTATGGTGGAAGTACACATCTGTAGCAGGGCACTCTTCGCAACATAACATTACTCAACACGGCATGCTGCCACAATACCCAACTGGTACAGCGAAATTAATGTGACTTTTTATAGTGTGGCTTTCGAAACGACGATATAACTCCCTGATGACGGTCCTAGGACCGAAATATGTCGAAGCGTTTTTAATGTTTTAATGTGTGAATTTTATGAATTTTATATATGTGCAGTAGTTGGAATAATAATTGAGTAACCCAACAACATGCACGGTGTAACAACGAAAATATCCAAATATGTGTTCAGGTACTGAAATATGAAGGCGAACTTCTAGAAGAACTGTTAGCCAGTGGCGTTGCTAAGATGCATAGCTGGGTGCTGCTGCAATGCAAATGACGTGGTTCGTGTTTCCTTATTACTCTTCCCACACAATATGTCCCCCCCTCCCCATTCCGACTCTTAATCACGATACCACCCAGTCTTTGGAGACTAACTACGTATTTTATTCTGTCCTAAACTGCTACGTTGTCTATTTGCTGCAGGCGTCGCCCAACCGTTCAGCCTGCTTTATTCAGGCCCCTCATTCATGAGGTTTCGTAGTCAAACACAACGACGCACCACAGTCGGTAGGGTTTCCCTGGACGAGGGTCCAGTTCGTCACAGAGACCTCTACCTGACAATACACACACAAAACTCGGAACAGACAAACGTCCATAACCCCGGTGGGATTCGAACCCACGATCCCAGCAGGGGAACGGGCGTTGAACACAGTAGGTAAGAGTAATCCTTTGTGAATAGTAATTAGGTCTGCAATGTTACGTTTTTAGATTGAGGTGTGTTGCTTTCTTTTATTTTGTCAGGCTTCAACTTTAACCTCTGTCCTTATATATATAAAGCTGTAGGACAATGCGTCTTAGTGGTTCCAATTTTCTTGCTTTATTTCTGTCTCCTATCAAAGTCTTCATACTTCTTCCTGCCGCAGCGTTTCTTTAACAAGAATATCTGTGTACTTACGATAACTTTTTTGGACCTTGTCAGCCGAGGCACATTAATAATAGAAAAATGAACGTAAAGTGGCCGCAGGACAGATTTTTTTCTCCCAGTACTTCTGATCTACCCTGTCAGTACCATACAACCAATGCTGCATAATCATTCACCCACTACCGACGCTATACGACCTTAGCAACACTCGGGGCAGTCAAAAACATCATGTGCTGAATGTCAGTAAGATACAGACTGCTGTCTTCTATTCATGTTAGCTTTGTCTTTACTTACTTACTCCATGGTACAGAATCCTTCTTGAGCAGCTAACTGGTTTGCAGCTAGTCAAGAAATTCCCCGCATTTCACGGAACCCGAATGTTCATTACCGCACTCACAAGCGTCCGCCACCTGTCTCTATCCTGGGCCATCCCAATCTAGTCCATATACCCACATCCCACCTCCTGAAGATCCATCCTAATATTATCCACCCATCTACGCCTAGGTCTCCCCAGTAGTTTCTTTCCCTCCGGTTTCCCCACCGAGACCCTATACGCCCCCCTCTCGTCACCCATACGCGCCACATGCCCAGCCCATCTCGTTCTTCTCCATTTTATCACCCGCACAATTTTGGGTGAGGAGTACAAATCATTTAGCTCCTCGTTATGCAGTATCCTCCATTCCCCCGTTACCTCGTCCCTCCTAGGTAGCTTTGTCTTTATATGTCAAAATGATGGGGATGTTTCATTTCTTGTACCTGTCGACGGAAGAGACATTGGGTACCCCTGAAGTTGTGACGTTGTCTTTTTTTGCAGAGGAGCGGCGAGATCCAATGTCCAAAATTGTAGTGGTATTTGAAGGAAAAAGTAGTTCTGTAGACACAAACTCGCAGAAAGGATTCTGATGTCATTTTCTGTACTTCGCTGTTTACAACCCAGCAGGTATAACGCAGTGTAATGTTACATCTCTCTCGCATACTTTTAGGCTATGTAAGAGATCTTTAAGAAACTAGCTGTAGGATATCGGAAATTCCGAGATGGCAGCACTGTTCTGTACAGTCTGAACAGTCTGAACAGTCTGAACCTAGACCAACGCCTCTTTTTCGACCTCATAATCCTGCAATCACCCAGTTTTGCGTTAGAAAGTCTGGTTATGAATGTCAGGTTGAATATCGCACGAAATTATTTTCAAAATTTCTTTACAAATAAGTTGTATTACTTTGTTATTTGCTTTTGACTGACGGGCTGTCTAAATATAGTTGAATTTGCTGTTCTTTACCCATTGAATAAAACTGAATTTTCGGTTCGGTTATGCAATAGAGTTATCAGTATTAAGTTTTAAGTACAAACACGTATAATCAGAGCTGCATTTCAAATAGGGAGAAAGAGAATGGGGGATAATGATATATGAATGCATTTTAGTCAGAAGGACCAAAAGGAAGAGAGACCTTGGAGTAGCTGAATAATAATATTAAAATGTAGAATTTGAATTGTTCACCGTGATATGATTCCAGTTGTGGTGATGTGTGTTTTGGCACCGTACTGTGGTGTAAGAGATAAATTCCAGAATGTGGTGGTTTCATCTTCAGGTATGAAGGGGCATAAACCCTAGGATATATGCAGTGTGCTTTTTTTAGCGTTCATGTAAAGATGTATGAGAGACTACAGTGTTTATAAGCTTTAGAGCAAAATATGTATATTTAACCTATTGGCGCCGGAATTATTTTTTAATTTTAGCACATCCTGTATATAAAATGTGAATAATGCAGGAACCAAATAGGTTAGAATTATGAAACAAACTGCATTTTGAAGAAAAAAAAAACCCGGAGAGTATACACCATGTTTAAAATATTCGGTACCTATATTTGTTGAATAATATGTAAAATGCAACTTTGGAGGTTAGCGGTGCGGTACGTCAACTATAGTTGACGTTAGGGGTCTAAAGGTTAAATAGTTCGTGGAGGAAAATAGGATTTGGAATGGATGTCTTGCTCAGAATACGATCTGTGGTGTGCCATTATGAACACGACTGTGCCTTCAGTTTACTGACCAGCTGAGAGACTGTTAGTTTCTCAAGACGAAGCGTATTTTATATATATATATATATAGTTTGTAAACAGAACGGTTTTTCTTGCGTTTAATCATACACCCCACCGTGAAGGTTTGTGAGGCACTGGAGGTTCAGGCTCAGGCATTTTCAACTTTGAACTAGAAGGAGGCGGTTTATGAGCCCTTCGCCCTGGTTTTTTGTATTCAGGTAAAAGGACCCTCGATACACACGCCAGATGATGCTGTGTTATCCTTTGGGGCCGCATTGTGGCTGTGGAGGAAACAAAGTGTCGCGTCCCTGCTGGGAATCGAAAAGCAATTCCTCGGAATTCCAGCTCTGAGCCTAGTCACCGTAAAGTCTGAGCAGGAAAATTGGAAAAATTACTTCGCGATTGTGACGAGTGATGGAAACCAAGTTATGGTTTTCTTTATCGTTGCACCGTGCATTCTGTAATTAATACACAAACAAATGTACATATATTCATTTCAGGATCTAAAATTCACATTAAAACACTTAAAACGCCCCTACAATATTTCGATCACACGATCATCCTCAGGGAACATACTTTGTTCCTTGCTAAAGTTATAGTTTAAAAACACTCAGTGATTTACTTCGTTAGGTTGAGTTGGTGCTGTGGCAGCATGTCTTGTGTATTGTGTGTGAGTCGTATACTGTTTAGAATGAGCCTGGCTATGGGTGTGCGTTGTGTGTCATATAGTGTGTGACTCTCACGCAAGCAAGCAAGGAACAATGTATGCTCCCTGAGGACGATCGTGTGATCGAAACATGTAGGAGCGTTTTAAGTGTTTTAATGTAAATTTTAGATTATTAAATGAATATATGTGCATTTGTAGGCGTGTTAATTAAATTAAACAAGATATGGTTTGTTTGTAATTTTATAGAAAGTGATACGCCGAGTTACTGACTTGGATGAGCTGTGCAAATTACTGCTAATGTGGGCTGAGGACTAGAGATGTAGTGTGACACGTGCAAGCCAGCACCGAGAGAACTTCACTGCTCACATCTCAGGTTGGATGGTTGTTCATGACTTGGGTGTGATAATGCGATTAGGTTGAGTGATGAAAGGGACAGAAATGGGAGGGGAAGGACAATCGGGAGCAGAGCACTGAGACGCTTGTTGAAATGTAGCACCTTTGTCGTGGATGATTCCAGCTAAACAACAGCGCCACATGTTTTAGAAACCTTCTGAATAGGGCAGTACAAAATCGAGGAAGAAGTATGAAGCGCAGAAGTTACTGACACGTTAAAGGTAAAGGTAAAGGGTAAAGGTGAAGGTAAAGTTAAAGCAATCCCATTACAGGCCTGGACAGGCCTGGCTGAGGCTCCCAGACTTCAAGACAATTGGCACATGAAGGTTACAGGTTGTCAGCCCTACGCACCGGCCCCCTTTACCCCCCAGGAAATATTCTTGGTACTCATTTCTGTTAGAGGCTGGGTGAACCCCAGGGCAATAGTGCGGCCGGAAGGATTATGTCAATGAAAAATACCGATGACATTATCGGGAATCGAACCCGCGAACTTCCGGCTTGTAGCGCAGTGCCTCAACCAACTGCGCCACCGCGTGGTCTTTTCATTCGTTTTAATCATTATTATCACTTATCTAGAAACCTGAATTTTCACATCTTCCTGGTCTTTTCATTCGTTTTAATCATTATTATCACTTATATAGGAACCTGAATTTTCACATCTTCCTGGTCTTTTCATTCGTTTTAATCATCATCATCACTTATCCAGAAACCTGAATTTTCACATCTTTCTGGTCTTTTCATTCGTTTTAATAATTACTATCACTTATCTAGAAACCTGAATTTTTACATCTTTCTGTTCTTTTCATTTGTTTTAATCCTTCCTTACTCTGGCACTCTCTTTCCCTCATTTTGTTCCCTTTCCATCTTTATCTTCCTCCATTATTTCATGTATTGTATCTATTTAATTTCTTCCTCTGTTTACTTTGTTTGTGTGTCTTCTACGCAAGTGACGCGCCATCCACGCCATGCCTCCGTAAATGTGTGCGATGGCAACACTGCAATGAAACAAGTACGCCTGGCTGTTAGCTTCTCTCACAGAATATCAATTACAGCAACTTAGAGGCATGGATCAACATAAACAGGAGTACAGGGTGCCACCGGAAAGCATTTCAGCTCGTCATCTCCTTTAATCACAGAAGTTATTGAAGGAGGATTTTTTATTTTATTTTATGGTATGTGTATATACCGCTTATAATTACGTTGTGCCATAACATTACCTTGAACACTAAGACGCAGTATTTACACAGCCTTGGCTAGATTACGCAGTGTGTCGTTATGACATTTTTCGTACTTAATAAATTTTTATGTAACAACATCAGAGGTTGTTAAACACTGGCTTTGTATATTTATATCCGCGGAAACCTGTACATTGCGAAGGTAAAGATATCCCATTTCAGGCCTGGACAGGCCTCTAAGGCTTCATGAACTGAGATTTCCAGAATTTATGCACAGTCGCCGCATGTAGGTGGTAAGGTTGTCAGCCCTACGCACCGGCCACCTTACCCCTCCACCCAGGAGACACCTCTGGCAGAGGACAATTGAAATGTGATGGCACACGTGCATAAACCAGATTTCGCCTTTCGGGTGAAACGGACGAGTCCATCTAAATCGGCGAGGCCGTCAGTTCAGTCGACTACTGGCAGCCGAGGTGTGCGCATCAGCGGTAGTAATGCTGGATACACCATGTTCCGAGGTAGTGTGAAGAGTACTGGCTACCCAATCCATTCGCCTGTTTCCCCTTCACTTCCCCTCCCGCGCGTCACCGTGTGCCATCACATTTCAACTGGACTCTACTCGTTTATTTTAGAGACTGAGTCGACCCTTTATTCTCCCAGTGGAACGACGTAAGCACCCTAAACAGTCGGCATGCCGTAAACTTTCTTTCCTATTCATAAAGTGAAAGTAATACTGAAGTACACGACGTACTGATAGAGACCATTGCACTGACCTGTCCACTTTATTGTGATTGGGTGGTGTTCACAGACCACCATAATTACGTCATACTACATGAGAGTCTTACTTCACGTAGCACAGTCCTTCTTGAAAAGCTAACCGGTTCTCAGCTAGTCAAGAGATTCTCCGCATTTTGTGGAAACAGAAGGTTCATTGCCGCAGACACAAGTGCCCGCCAGCTGTCCCTAACCTGAGGAAGCTGGATCCAGTCCGTACCCCTACATCCCACTTCCTGAAGATCCATCTTAATATTATCCTCCCATCTACGCCTGGGTCTCCCAAGTGGTCTCTTTCCCCCAGGTTTCCCCACCAAAATCCTGTATACGCCTCTCCTCTTACGCATACGTGTTACATGCCCCGCTCATTTCATTCTTCGCGATTTGATCACTCGAGTAATATTTGGTGAGGAATACAGATCATTGAGCTACTCATTATTTAGTGTTCTCCACTCCCCTGTTGCATCTTCCCTCTTAGACCCCAATATTCTCCTCAGCACCCTTTTCTCCAACATTCTCAGCCTACGTTCTTCCGTCAATGTGAGCGACCAAGATTCACACCTGTACAAAACGACAAGTAAAATTAAAATATATGAACTTCTGCATTTTGATTTTGTCCATTTTTGGACGAATCATCAGTTTATAAATGAGCATGAGAATTTTCGCGCTTTATTTCGAAAAATTGTTTTCCGCTTTGAATACGTCCCAATTCAATATTCGTTCTAACCCTGTTATGCATCAGCCAAGTCATTAACCCTGGAAGTCACAGTTTTTACTCGGAACACAAAGTTCTTAATCTTCCGCCAGAATATTTTGGAACGTATCCACAGGCATTAGACGAATATATTTATTGAAGTCCGTTAGGACTGGACAGGAGCCAATGTCCTTACTCTGAGACTAAATCAGATCTCTCAACATGGGCGATTTAGTCAAAACTTAGACCGTCACTCTTGTCTTTCAATGTCAAAATTATTTGATAGGTAAATGTTATTTGTTCTGTTTGGGAAGAAATTAAGAGCAGATCGAACTCAGGAAATGCTTGCCATCATTCGGTGCAGAATCGTTTGTCTTCCAGTTTTTGTCTTCCAGTTTACTACCAACAAATTTAAAGATTTAGATATACAAGACTATACTTTTTCCTATTGTTTTGTATGGGTGTGAAACTTGGTCGCTCATATTGAGGGAGTGATTTAGGTTGAAATTGTTTGAGAATAGGGTGTTGAGGAAAATATTTGGGTCTAAGAGGGACGAGGTAACAAACGAATGGAGAAAACTACATAATGAAGAGCTTAACGATCTGTACTCACCCAATAATCTTCGGGTGATAAAATCGATAAGAATTATTATGGGCGGGACATGTAGCGCGTATGGAGGAGGGGAGAGGCGTGTACACGGTTTTCGTGGGGAAACCTTAGGGAAAGAGACCATTTGGGAAACCCAGGCGTAGATGGGAGGATAATATTAGGATGGATCTTCAGGAAGTGGGATGTAGGAGTATGGACTGGATCGAGCTGGCTCAGGACAGGGACAAGTGGCGGGCACTTTTGAAAGCGGTAATAAATCTTCGGGTTCCATAAAATGCGGGGTATTTCTTGACTAGGTGATAAACTGTTAGCTTTTCAAGAAGGACTCTGCTCCATATAGTAAGTAAATGTTACATTTCCCTGTGCACGCAATGAACGCCTAAATGGAGGTATGGCTCCACATGTATTTAGTCTTGACACCAGATACGCATGAGTGGTCAGTTTTACGCTTTGGGCACACACATAATTATGAACGACCCCGCTAATATTAAGTGGCACATCCGTTGTAAAATTTGGAAACGAGTTTTACTGTGGCTGTCATTAGCAAATGTTGGTCGCTTATGGATGCTCTACTGGCGAGGAATTGAGTGTTAATGACACACAGAGATTCCACTGAGGTAAAATATTTGGTGTCTGGTGTTAAAAAAATATTCATCAAAGGTTGTAGAATGTAAATAAGAAATAAAAATGGCGACTGAGTTCTTGTTGAACGTGGGGGGGGGGGGGGGGGGGAGCGAAAAAAAAAATTTTGTTTCACCAGAGAATAAAATCCGGATCCCCGGGACACCTAGCCCGT
>Ga0123354_10017345_pt1 | contig 11282 bp, 4 predicted proteins | sample TergutLab28metaG_2_FD_97872 | JGI IMG/M metagenome (GOLD analysis project Ga0123354, IMG submission 97872) | Labiotermes labralis P4 segment gut microbial communities from Petit-Saut dam, French Guiana - Lab288 P4 | ecosystem: Host-associated > Arthropoda: Insects > Digestive system > Gut ... | reverse complement strand
AAGTTGCCACTACATGCTTCTCATGTAGCCCTCCCGACTTAAATTTAGTAGTAACCAATTTCATATTTTGTATACATGTAAAATAACCACTGCCACCGGGTAACAACCCAATTGCAGTAAATATTATTGTTATCTCTTGCTTTTCGCGCGGGTTAGGTCCCAAGGCACCCCGCAAAAAGGGGAAATCCGCGAATAATTGTCTGCGCCCCCTCCCCCCCCCCGGGGGAAAAACAATGTTTTTTAATTTTGTTTTTCTTTACTTTGCAGAATCACGAATGACTACTGCTTCTTTCTTCGTTTCATCTCCTTGAACAGCATGCGGTATGGCTCGAACACCTGTTCGTGTTGAACAATTTTTATACGTCTACTGCGGTGTCCGAGTGATGTATTTGTATTCTCCAGGCGACCCGGATAATGTGAGGATCGGTGAATAGCACTCTTACGGGTAACATACTGATAGCTAGTGGAAAACGGAGAACATCAGTGCACATCGGCGTTATAAATTGGGTGTAGAGGAGTTCAAAGCTGTCCGCCCAAAATCACTGACAACATCCACGCACGCTCGATCATTTTACACTGTATGCTCAGTATTTACTAAATTTTTTGTTGATACTAATCTAGATATCGACTTGCGAAACGCGTGGAATACACTCAATAATCTTCTAAAACACTGCGTAACTCTCACGTCACGTATATTGCACAACATAATTGAAAATGTTTGGGGGGGGGGGGGCGCTTAGAATCGTCCCTGCAGTCTGGTGGTGTGATGAGGAATTAAACATGGCACTTACTTTTAAATACGATCGAAAGTACTGCAGCTTCCTCACCTAATTCTGCAAAGTTTAAAATAGAGAGACTGTGAGAGTTAAAGTACAAAATCACTATACTCCTTTGGTTTCAAGCTATATGCAACGCATCTTCCGTGCTCTGCCTTTCGTCCCATCGCACAACTGGGATTAATTATGCAAACGATATGCGTACCTTTTTGTCAGAAAATACTCGCAGAAAAACCACTAGAAATTGGAAGATTTTTCTCCTGCATAATATGTCCTCAGCAATCACTTGGGCAGGGAAGGGAAGGGGTGTTTCCAAGAAGTTATACACTGGATTCACAACCAACTGGGAGGTGTACAATGTGTAATTGATTAATAACGTTACCACCGATTTTCTGGTTACCATTCCTACCACGGTTACCAAGATAACCAACATTCATTGGCAGATACAGTTACGAGAACGCGCCAGTTGTTCGCTCTGCGGACATTGCCTGTTTCATTTATTTTAAAATTCTTATTAACCCGCAAAGCCTCTACATTCGGCCTGTGTATAGAACACGTCACTTGCTGCCGGTATCGTCGTCCTTTACAAACGTCGCAAAACTGAGAAATTCTCAAAAAAATGTGAAACGCCTATGCTACGTTACCCATTGGCTGTGAAAATTTTAATCTGTTAAATAACGAGACATTTCTGCAATCGGTGTCGCGTCTGTCAAGTAGGGAATTTCGACAAAACTCCGGTTACTGACTCCCTGGACCAACAGATGACGTCCCTTTAGAACCAAGCGGTGTTGTTACATCGGGCACATTGGTCAGTACTGAATAAACAGATCTACCAAGTCGACCCCGTGACTGTAACACTGGAAACCGGCATAATTCGGGGCCAGTCCAAGACCAGTTCAACCAAGTTAGAACCCCGTTCGGATTATACGAATAGTGCTGAGAAGTTCCCTTCAATGTGCAGAACGAAGCTGAACGGTAGAAAGAACAATTTTAAATTCAAGAAAAAAGGAACCGCCCGGGATACACTGCAGTATATAAGTTTAAATAACACTAAAGAATACGAAGTACAAATCCATTTACATACATCCGAACACAACAAACAAAAGCATATCCATATCAGTTTCACCTAAAAGGGTGAATAACAGGAGAAAAATTAGTCTCTAAGTCGATACGATCTACATTTACAAAAGTTTATATAACCGTCAGTGTGGCCTTAATAACATTTGAAAAAAAACACTATCTTTGTTTTGCAGAATGAGTTCCTTCCTTTAATATGCAACTGCACGGCATGTTCTGTATCACAATATCTTACACTAAATTGTCAGCAATTTCAGTTCTTTCTTTCTATTACACAAACTTTTCAGAGGCTCCGCAATATATATTTTGTTACTTCATACTGTTAGAACTGGGGGAATGGAAAATCCACGCAGGGAACAGCACAAACTTGGAGACTTCCGAGTACACGATATAGGAAAATACGCATTACACAGATTTACAGATAGTTCAGCGTTGGGCCATTCAAGCCTAATCTTTGTTCTGCAACTGAACGCAGTCAAAATTAATTCGTTTTAATTCCTTACATTTCAGAGGATGCCTTGGGCCCCTACACCCCCATGCTACTACAGCCATTAACAAATTTAAATCGCTGTGGTTAATATACGTACCACCTGTTTCGGTGCGTTCACAGACGAATATTTTTCAGACAAGATGTTTACAGTTAACAGTGATTGTTACCTAAGCAGCATCAAACTTTACAATTAGGACAATGAGCTACTGTTCAATACGAACCGAATTATACTTATTTAAACAAATTTGTGCTACAGAATTAAAGGGTTCACAAACATGTCTTCGTCCTACTCGTACTACGTGCCGTTCATAGGCCGGGCAGTGGCATACGTAACGCATTCATTGCACAGTGCGTTAAAAATAAATAATAAACGGTGGTATTAAATGAACATTCAATCCTATTCGTGCATAAGCAAGCATAACACACCTGCTTAAAACTGTGGAAATAGTTCACGAAAATTAGTCTGGATTTGTGAACTCAGATTATAAATGTGCTAGAGAAAAGTAACTATAACCGGAAAATTGGAAATCCGACAACAGACTGAAATGACTGACTCTGATAATCGATTAACATTCTCCTTGTGTACACCAGCCTTAATCAGTGTAGTGCTGGTAGCGAAATCTGTACGCACGGCAACATCAAAACAAAGCAACCGTGACTATCAAGGAACTGTGTTAAGCACGCACACATATGATAACGTAATGAATATCGAAATAACTTACGTGTGATCGGTAAAGACGTTGCACAAGGAAGCACATCTTTCTTGTAGCGGACTGCACAAAGAAGTTCTTTCCGCCTTCCTGTTTATCAGCACAGTTATCTCCAAAAACAAAGATCACAGTTGACACTTCTCACTCCATCTTACTGCTTCTCACTACATCCTACATGAAGCAATATTGTATTTACGGTGTAACAGCCATCTCTTCATCATTAAGACGTCACGCATGTACAGATATTATAGTCTGATAAACCTGAAATAAGATGTCCGTGGCTTATAACGGCGAACGTAATGCACATATGCGAGAGAAGTCTACAAATGTAACTACATGATAGCAAACAAACATTCCGTGATCACTAATTCCGTTTCCTCTTTGTGTAAATGTTCCTTCTTGTACACAAAATGATCACACTTATGAATGATGGTTATCAAGAAATACTGTCACGAATGACCACAATCGACAACGTGTCTCACACTACCTTCTTTACTCAGCGCACTCAACTCGCATATTACAGAACAGTTTGAGAATCCATTTAGAATAGCCTTCCTTCTACCCAGCTGCAACAGCTAGCACTGCTTGGAAACTCGCTCTCAAGCTGTGTGGACTATAGATCGGCCGGCTAGGCACAATCTTCTATCTCTTTCTCTACGACCAGCATTCACGTTTTCTACATCCTCATCCCAAGCGTTGTAACGCCTGTCTTTTCTATTCCGTGTGGCTGAGTCCGAATGTCCTACCTTCACTGCCGTGTGTCTTTCTGAAAAAGTTTTACGTCAGTAGCTCCCAAAGTATGCATGCCGAACACGATGATCCTGAAGTAGGACCGAGGTGTTCAGCACCGAACTGGAGCAATGGCGGTCTTTCTATCATTCTCAGGAAAAAGCTGATGGATAGAGTCTCTGCAGCTACATATGGTACTCGATATCTTAGCACAGAAGCTTCCCGTCCAGGTCCATAATATAACATACCATTTTTATATGGCACAAAAAATGTTTATGATGTGCCATGTGCCATGTGCAGGTGTTGTGCGATGTTTGAGACAATTTTGGATTAAACGACAGTGACGGCTTCGATTTGGTGACCGACATAAATGATTATTATAAGGCATTCAGAGGGCGAGATCTGAGGTTCTCACTGCAGTGTTTCTGAAAATTCATTCTTGTGGGACGTGATGCTGTGTCCATAGGCGTAACCTGGTTAAAAATAAGGGGGGGGGGGTCAGAATTTACCATTGGTAATAGAAACTTTAATTTACGACGACGTAATGTTAGAATGAGAAAGCAGATTGTATCGAACCAGTCCTTAATATGCAGGTGCCACCTTCCCCTGCGCTTACCTCAAGTTTTTATTTGCCCCACTTCAACTCAGATGCCAAAAACCAAACTATTCTTGCGTAGAAAAAATAGTGAGGGGCATTTGCCCCCCTTGCCTTCCCTCACCAAAGTTACGCCTATGGCTATGTCGTTGGGTGAGTATTTCCTATGTTTCTAAGGGCCACGGTTCTTCTATCTTCCACGAAAAATTGAACCTTTAGGGAATTAAAAATTCCACAGTGTCGAAGTTGGGAACACTCTGCCCTCTACTTACTTTAGGCCATACTTCGAAATTTGATTCTTGTGTCAATCACAAGATATGCTTGCTAATAATACACTTAATCAGCTTGACCATTGTACGTTATCCGAATAGTCGGGCTAGGTTTACTATCAGGTTGGCTACATTTAAGTGAAGTGCAATTTGAAACGTGTCTACCTGAAGCTCCGACGTTCTCATATACAGACTTTTATTTTGAAGAAGCTGAACTGTTCTGCAGGATCGTCCAGTGAAGAGAGTTCGTCGTATCTGATACAGTTTCAATACTCAGAGCATTTTGTATACGTGCAAATGAATAAAGCTATGTTACTCTGCTAATAACTGGTAAGAACTATAAGTATATACGTAGGTGTGATAAAATCAGGTAGTTCTGAGGGGTCTGTAGATTTTTTGCCTTGATGGTGGCTCGTGGTTTATGTTCTTCTCTTCTTTTTTTTTTTTTCTAATACTTCTTCTGAGCGTTTTGGTAGAAGGAATTTGTTAATTATCACGGGTTTAATTAATTTGATACCTAGAATGGCTATGAAAATTAGTTTTATATCGTAGGTTACCATTTTTGAAGTACCACTTATTCGAGGAATTAGTGTGGCGTCCTATGGGGAGTCATATCTACCCCTTTCTTGGCGCTCGAATCCCATACTAAAACCACAGAGTGATCTGAAATATGGCGTCGTTTCTGTCCGGTCCGTTTCTCGCAACTAAAGTCGGCAAGGCAGTGGAGCAATTCTGTGGAAGCTTATAAATTACAAATCATTCATGCTTTGGAACTGGAACAGATGAGATTAGTAATGCAAGGATCTGAACTCTGCAAGAGTAAAAGACAAAAATAATTCTTACGTAATTCTCTTCTTGTAGCATAGACTTCCAATGCTCAAGTAACTGATGCCAGACTACTATTAACAGACAGAAATCACGTATTTAACGACAGCTGTCTTTCTCTCGGTCTTTTTATTATTGCAAACCTGTAACTAAGAGTGCTAAATTCTTTGTATCACGAACTTACAACATGTGAAAAAAAAAAGGTTATATAACATAATGAATGTTATGTAACATTTGTTCACTTTTAACGAGAATTTTAAGTATTTGCATTGTTAAGCACATTCGAAAACCACGGTCTACTTTTTCGCATAAGCGTGCAAAAAGTTTCGCTGACTGGTTTCTTAATTCTCCGGTAAGATATCATGACAGTGAGCGAAAACATGCACCAGCGATGTCTTTTCATGTCTTCTCCGGTTCATCATACGTTATCATTCTTCCATTTTATTCCACAATTTTTACCATTGTTTACGGTTCATTATAGGGTCCTGATATAATTACTTCAGACTGCATAATTTCTCTTTTCTTGGATTTACGGTCCCCTAATAGAACAAACATCCTTCTTTACAACAAAACACACATTATACTAAAATAATACACGCATTGATCGGCTGTTAATCCGATTTCAGCAGACAGTCTTAACTTGCACAGAACAAAATAATTTGGCGGAAATTATTATTTGTAAAATCATCCTTATTCACCAAAAATCGCAAAGTGGAGCACATATGCTTTGCATTATAAAGGTAGTTTATTTGACTCCCAGCTCCGGACAGCTTTTCTGGTATTCCAGTCTCTCTTCACAAATTACTGAATTACTTTCAAATTAAGGAATATTATATCTTTCCTACACAGTGACAAAGTCCTTAGATTTCTTGCATATTTGTACCGGGAAACCTCTTAGGAAGCCAACATTTGGAATACTGAGACGAATATTGGTATGTAATAGTACAATTGATAGGTCTAAGGAGGTGTAACTGAATTCCACTGGTAATGTTGAATATTGTGCTTGTATTGATGGGCTGTTTCAGAGATGTTGGTAACTAAATCGTTTCCTTGTGACCCTTTTTTTTTTAAGCAAACTAGCCCACGACACTTTCTTTCCTGTTTGTTAGTCACTAATTCTTGTACCATTTGACGCTATACTGGATATTTATAACGTACCGACAGTTAAATACCTCAACAATAAATAGCATCTACCCGTTCTTACCCTTGGTACTAGATGAAGATGAGTCGTTAGCTTTAGGGTCCGGCCTCTTTAACCTCTAGGAATTACTTCCAGTAACACACTGGATGTGGCGTTGGATGGGCCCCAGAACATGCCTTCCTCCCGGGTTAGACCGCGACTAGTATGGGGTAGGTACAAGAAATACAGACCCGGAAGTGCATTGTTACAGATTTCACTGCATGGGCTGGAGTAACCTAAGTCTGAAACATCGTGTAGTTCGCTACATCATGTAGGTGTACATTGGCACGTTTGATTACAGCTTGGGACGCAGCCCCGAACCGGTTTCTAATGCCTCCAGACAGAATTTCGTGTCAGTACGAAGAAGAGGCGAGAGAGACGCTAAGAAAGCGAGAAGTTGTACTGGTCCAGCAAAGAAGAACTGTAGGGAGAAAGAGATTAGAAGAAACAACAGTCGATGGTGTGACGAGACGAAAATGAGGACTCACTCATCAGCATTGGGAAATTGGCCACACTTTCCGGAGCTCGACTGGAGAGCTGCGTTGGGTGTTGAACACGAGTAGCTGCAGGGAACATCAAAGACTAGGGGTTTCAACAAGCTGCTGGGGAAAAGTACACTGTTTTTATCTAATAACAATTTGTACTTGGTGAACAACAGTCTTGGAGCTCATGATTAGGGCGTCCGTGTCATCACGAGACAGAGCGTCCTCAGGTAACGCATGGGGAGAGAGTGTAGATACGAATGTGAATAGGCCCATATTGAATAAGCAGTCACATACAGCCTGCAAGGGGTGGTCTTCTATCTCGGAGGTTTCGTAGTAGGGTGCTAACAACTTCTCTCAGTAGAGCAAGTTGCGGTGTAAGAAAACTTTATACAAAGCCACAGACTTGACCAATGGAGGGCTGATGTTCGTAAGTGGAACTTCGGCGTCCATCAAATGGATTGGAATATCTTGACTAACTGAGCAATCATTACCTTCTGAGGAAAAAACCGTAATCAATCGAGGTACATACGTGCATAACCAACAAACGCTATTTTTAGCACCCCGTAAAACGTTGTTGAAATTATAATTGCCTTCTTTATCTTCTTCTTAGTCTTATTATCATCATCATTACTATTATTGATTTGACACTACAGTCAGAGTTTTAATTTGACCTCTTTTAACTAAAGAAGGCATCTAAATTTCATGCCGCACCCCTACTGGTATCACGGGTTCGAATAATTACAGGGTATGAAATATTTGCCCATGTTTTGCTGTCAGTGTAGCCTGACACTCAAACTGAAGAGTTTGTTTTGTTTTCTGTTTGAACATGATTCTGAAGCGTTCAAATATGGATTAAAGCTGAGTTCAACATGGCCTTTGGCTTCTAGAAGTTACGTGAAAAATCATCAGAAATCTACTGCCATGTTTCTTGGTACCCACCAAGCAACTACAAATTTCCAGTTTCTACATACAGATTTGAATTCATTTCACCCTAGAAGTTTCTGCAAAATCTCAAAACCATGCTCCCTAGAGAACTACCAAATAAAATATGAAATTCATTTTATATTATCTCTAAAATCCTACACATTACAAAGGTACCAACCTCTTTCTTGTTGTACAGTGCATGTCGTAGAATCACTTTAATTATTAACCAACAAATACACTTATATAAAATTTCACATTAAAACGCTTAAAATCGCTCCGACATGTTTCGATCCTAAGATCATCCTCAGGGAGCTACGTTGTTCCTTGCTAAAGCCATTTTAAAATCATTCACAAAATAATTCCTTTATATTAACAGGGTGTTGTGGCAGCATTTCGTGTTGAGAATGCGCTTGGCTATGGTGTGCGTCGTGTGTGCGACGCACACCATAGCCAAGCGCATTCTCAACAACGTACTATTACACAACACGAAATGCTGCCACAGCACCCTGTTAATATAAAGGAATTATTTTGTGAATGATTTTAAAATGGCTTTAGCAAGAAACAACGTAGCTCCCTGAGGATGATCTTAGGATCGAAACATGTCGGAGAGATTTTAAGTTTTTAATTTGAAATTTTATATACGTACATTTGTTGGTTGATAATTAAAGTGATACTAAAATGTAACTTTAAGATAAAAATCTCGTTTTGAACATTGCAGGTACGCACATTCTAGTTTTTCAGACCTATGGAAGAAATGAGGCAAAAAGACATGACGGCATATATGGGTGGCGAGTAAAACATACAGCTGTCTGTATTATACAATTTAATCTTTACCCTCATTAGGGGCACTGCATGCTCGTGTACTGATATTTCACCATTATACTTTATTATTAGTTCTGTTTCATTCCACAGCCGATTAAATGAATAGTGTAATTTATATGTATTTTTGTATTTGACATTTTGTTATTCCAAGTAAAATTCTGTCTTTGTTACTCAGATAAAATTGAAGAGACAGACAAGCTCGTTTCATTTAACATAATCTATGTAAGTCATCTCTCATATCACAGATTTTTGGATGAAGTAATACTCAGAACTCCACCATGGAGGAAAGCCCGCTTCATAAGGTAGCAGTCAATCCGATAGTCGAGAAAGTTACACGCCTTTACGCAACAGAGCTTCTCATTTGTGTCCACAGAACCTCACCAGGGGATCCAATCTGCTCATCCCATTACTTTAAGATTAATTTTTAGGCACCTTCACATAGTCGCGAAAAGTGTCTATTACCTTCGTCATGTCCGCCCGTCTGTCCCTCCTTTATCTGCGCGGCTCCCACTGGACGGATTTCCGTAAAATTAGTCACTGGGCACTTCTACGAAAATAGATCGAGAATCTCCAAATTTCGCCAAAGTCAGGTAAACGTATTTTAACAATTTTCCAACTAGATGCAACTTATTAATTTTATTACATTACTGTAGGCAGCTATACATATTTCGGGTGTTGATACCCAACATCAGAAGCTCGTACAGCTGTAATTACAGCTTCTGGTATTGATTACCGGATCTACTACCATCCGCTCTCATTGTTGAGTTGGAACTGATCAGGAAATGATCAGTTCCAACTCAACAACGAAAACGCATGGTAGTAAATCCGGTAATCAATAACAGAAGCTGTATTTACACTTGTACGAGCTTCTGATGGTGGGTATCAACACCCGAAACACGTAGAGCTGCCTACAGTAATGTAATAAACTGAATAATTCGCATCTTGTTGGAAAATTGTTAAATTCAATTCACGATGCACGGACCCATGTATATAAAATTCAGGTAAACGTGTCATGTATCGCACACGCAGATTTCAGAACGTTCTACTGTTGCCGGCGACATGGGATTCTCATAAAAGCGCAGTCTGTGGCGGTTGAGAACAAATGGACTGTAATGAAATGGGAAGGCTAAAATGATTTAGAGTACGTAATGATTTGAGGGAACATGTTTTGGCTTGTCTCCGGCATGCTCCTGAAGAAAACTCTGATTAGATGGGAATAATCTGTCAGGATAACCGGTTTCCTACCTGGACTAGTTTTATAATACTGGTCCATACGGTGGTCACGTTTGCCTGCTCTGTGATCCATCGGCCGGAATACAAACTATGTCCTTGTTTAGACGACTGGCGTTCGATTACCGAAAGAGGCGACGCAAATCTCTTTGCCATCATATTGCATCGCTTCGTACAGCGTCTGGCATCCAATCATCCCGTTTCTAGTGGATATTGAGGGTAAAACAGGTGGGGAGTGAAGCTCACAACTCCCCTGTATCTAGTATAACGGTTAACAATTCGTGGAGATATACATCTCCATAGCTTTGTCCTCAAATACATACAAGGACAAATTTACCTACTTTTATTTTTATTGCGCAAGTCATACTTCACTTAAATCAATACAGGCACTTGAATGACTGGCTTAAGCGGGTTTCATGACATCAGTCTAGGTCCTGTGGTATATGAGAAAACTTAACCTGTTCGAGTGTAATGCAGTGTTTATTCATCGGTGAGCTGCGTCACACCAATGTGTTGCTGCACAAGTCTCAGTGCACCTAAATGTTTAGAATACTGACGCTTTTCTGCGCAATCACAAGGCAATAGCAGTGACATCTTGTTCACCCCATTTTGTCATCTCACCGGCTTATGCTACTGTTTATTTGTTAAATTATTTCTCCCTCGGTAGGATATTTTACATATTGTAAGCTAATTCTTACTACTTGGAAATGGTATATAGTCAAACACAACTGTGCCACATAGGTGTATTTAATGGCTAATTGGACAACTACATGTTTCGGCCCGTATTGGCCATCTTCAGGCCAATACGGACCGAAACATGAAGTTGTCCAATTAGCCCTTAAATACACCTATGTGACACAGTTGTTTTTTGACTATATACCATTTCCAAGTTTCACACACACAAACGGGGATGACACACTTCCTACTTCTTACTACCCCCCCCCCCCCCCCCCCCCCCCCGGTTTTTTTTTTTTTTTTTTTTTATTTTTTTTTTTTTTTCTTTTTCCTTTTTTTTTCCCTTCCCTTTTTTTTTTTTAATTTTTTTTTTTTTTCTTTAGAGGGTTTTTTTCTTTTGGGTTTTTTTTTTTTGGGTGGTTTTGTGTGTTTTTGTTTTTTTGTTTGTGGTTTTTTTTTTTTTTGTGTGGTTTTGTTTTGTTTTTTTTTTTTTTT
>Ga0123354_10017344_pt1 | contig 11282 bp, 9 predicted proteins | sample TergutLab28metaG_2_FD_97872 | JGI IMG/M metagenome (GOLD analysis project Ga0123354, IMG submission 97872) | Labiotermes labralis P4 segment gut microbial communities from Petit-Saut dam, French Guiana - Lab288 P4 | ecosystem: Host-associated > Arthropoda: Insects > Digestive system > Gut ... | reverse complement strand
GGCCCAGGATAGATATAGGTGGCGGACGCTTATGAGTGCGGTAATGAACCTTCGGGTTCCGTGAAATTTGGGGAATTTCTTGACTAGCTGCAAACCAGTTAGCTTCTCAAGAAGGACTCTGCACCATGGAGTAAGTAAGTAATTATTAATACTTGTGTTAGTTTAATGTATGAACTTAAAAAAAATTGGAAATTTACTGACGAGTAAATCTGTTTGGACTGGAACCTTGTCTTATGAAAAATGAATTTACCGGAACGCGTTCTCAAAAAGGTTGAGAAACACTGGTCTGTGGGATAAACCCATATGAAAGTTGGAGATAAAATTTCTGTCTTTCTTGAATTCTAAACTAGATGGAGGTGAGTGTTCAGCTTCACGCACTGGCCACTTTACTCCTGAAGGAAAAAAAAAAGAGGCTGAGTGGGCCCCACGGCCAGTTTGGGCGCTTAGTGGAAGAGAAATATCCTTTTGCTTCTGTCAAGAATGGAACCACAATTCCTAGGTTGCCTGGTCATAGCCTAGTGACTATGCTGTATGAGCTATCCGGGCTCTCCCACTGGAATAGGGAATTTGTAAGTATTATCAATGCTGTGTGACAAATATTGAACCTTGCAGTGGGGGACAGTTGCAATGCAGTCATTCACACTCACCAAGACAAATAGGGGTGGAAGATCGGGCTGCTGGGGAAACATGGCCTGCAACCCCAATATTGTTCGGTGGCAACGTATATTGCAAGTGAGATTAACTTCCCATCGCTGCCTGATTTATGGGGTGACTTACCATCTTACTTTATATGGACCCTCCGAAACTACTTTCCAGTGTTACCACCTTGAGAAAACATGTTTCATCCATTATTACGTCATGCAAACGTGTACAGCCTTGTCTAGAGATTATGGTGGCACTGAGAGGAGTAGGGAGAGAGACACGTGTTGAGAGGAAGTGGAGGGGTTAGAATTCCCAGGACCCAAACTTAAGGTGATAATCTTATATTAACTAGGGTGATAATCTCTCATTAAAGTAGTTTAATTTAGATGTACAATGTCGGGGGGGGGCGTGTCAAGTTGCGTATTGGGGACGTGGTTAGGCACCTGGGGATTGTGAAGTCAGAGGTTAGAAGAAGATGTGTGTGTGTGTGTGTGTGTGTGTGTGGCAGTGTTAATCCCTTTGCAGGAAAATTGATCATTATGTTGGTAATTCCGTTCATTATTGATAATAGATTCAAGACACTAAACCAACAAAATACGCAAACATGTTCCTTAGATAATTGCATTACATTATCACACTGAACATTCCTACACGTTTCGGTCCGCAAGAAACCGCCACCAGGGAATCAAACAAAGTAATACAGCATTCAGTTTTATATACATCTGACGTGTAAAAGAGCCAGATGGTTACATTGTATGCATTTTTGGTGTAGTTGTATAAATGTGAATGATCTTGATATACAGTATCTTAGAAGGTGGTAGTAATGACAATTGTTGTTGTACCCATGACAGGCATGAACAATTATTATTTCTCTGTACCTATTATTATTTTGATCGAAGATCTTACTTTTTATGATTTTATAGACAGATACAGAAATGTCTTGCAGAAAAAATGTCAACAGTTTTTCCCTATTTATTCAAAAGTTATTTAACCCCTCAGTAATCAAGTCAGTGTAAATCAGTGCGGTTTGTGAATGATGAATTGCAGGGTGACTTAAGCTGAGTAACTGTACTCGTTTTGCCTGCAAGGACCTACACGTATATCCACAACAAAGAAACTCGAAGAGATTTGTGAGTTTGGATGTTGTTTGAACTGTAGACCTCCCAAATATGAAGAAAAAGTGAACAGCTTGCTATCCTCAGAAAAAATTAATTCAGTCTACGCCCTTCGAACCAAGATCCATTGTCATTTTGTCTTGCCTTCCACAACTAGGCTACCGTGTGACTTCTGTCTTTCAGGTTTCCACGCCAAAGTTCTTTATACTTTTGCATTCTCACATATGTGTCACATCCTTCTTGACGTGATCACTCGATTAATATTTGGTGGGGTTTATAAATCGCGTTTTTCACTGTGCGTTACTGAAGTGCCGTTTAACGACTTTAAACAAACATTATAACAACAGTAGTTGACAGAAAATTTTGTCTTAGTTGCATGAATTGAGTACGTTTTATTTCGGACTTCAGAAAAAAATATTTCTTTCGGAATTAGAAACTAGGGGCTCAAAAATAAATTGTGTGTAAAGTAGAGCAAATCATGGTCTACAGTTGTTTTGAAAGGGCCGCTATTGCAAGTGTTAGAAATATTACTCGTAAATATCCGAACGATTAATATTAAGGTCTGTGAGGGAAAGACGCAAGGGTGCTGAAAATATAAAAAATAAAGCTAAAGGATTTAAAATTTTATAACACTTTTGTGGTGCTGATGCTCTTATATTGTAGCGGAATTTGCTTTCCGAAATAAAGTAAGCGGAGAAATATTCAGACAGAAAAGATGTAATATTTACCGAGTGTGGAGTACCGCAAGAGAACAGACAATGTAAGGAATGAAAGGAAGGTAATTGAGATACTTATTTTCACAATTCAGAAAGATTGTGGGACATAGAGCAAAATACGCGAAGTATGTAGAACAATGAACTGACTGTATCTGAGCAGAGTCCGTTTTGAGAATCTAATCTGCCTTCGGCTATTCATGCAATTCCCAATAGAAAGAATGAATAAAACTCGCACATATCATAGTTTGATGCAACAATGTAATTTATTGAAGTTTCCTTAGCTCGACATGTTTCGGGCTCATACGTCTATTATCAGGAGCATTGGATGTTGAGTGGCAGCTTATGGTTTTCTGCACCGAGTTTTTGGATGGGTGGTGGGTGCACGGCACCATCCAAACCGTACACACGACCTACGCAGCGGCTGTCAAGACCACCACCCATCTACATACTCGGCGCAGAAAACCGTATGCTGCAACTTAACATTTAATGCTCCTGATGATGGGTGTATGCGCCCGAAACATGTCGAGCTAAGGAAACTTCAATAAATTACATTGTTGTATCAAGTTGGCATTTCACTTTATTTCATGATAAGATGCACAGTCAAACAACCCTCAAATATCATAGCTTGTAAATATGAAAACTTGTTGGGAGAAGAAACATAGAACACAAAGCAGGTTGAGATGTATAGCAACAGCCGAGTGCCTCAACCACACAATTAAGGACAAGAAAAGGAATTCCACTGCCTATCGCTGATTTCTATCCTGAGCCCGATGAATCTAATCCACAAACACGTGTGGAAGTTTGAGGATGCTGTCAGTTGCTAAGATTATGTAACCTCGGTGATGAGTAAATGAGTATGAAGTCTTCGAGTAAGGATACTGACAGGAGAAAACGGAAGTACACGGATAAAACCTGTTCCATTGCCATGTTATCTACCACAAATTCAATATTTACTAACTTGGGCTCCAACCCGAGCCTCTGCTTTAAAAGGCCGGCGACTAACCACGCTATTTAAGAGTGACACGACCTAAAACTCATAAGGTACGTATTTGAGATCTGCTTTAATATTATATTGCCTTACATTCTCAGATGATTTATTTCCTTCAAGATTCTCCAGCATAACTGTGTTAGCAATTCTTCAGCATCCCGTACGTGCTACATTCCCCGCCAACTTAATTCTCCTTTATTTTACAAAAATAGCAGCCAATACTGTCAAATACGTCAACTAATTGAAGGGCCGGAACCATTTGTCTTTATACAAGGAAGACGTAAAGCAAATAATTTAATTAGACATATGAATTTATATTATAATTTTCGTTTTAATATCTGTGTATAAGTACTTGTTTGAGTGTCCAGATACTTATTTTTCAGAACGTACCTCACAGTGTTATTCTAAGTCAAATAGGCATTAGTAAAAAAAAGGTAAAGTGTTCCATTTACAGGCCCGGTGTGGCCCAGAGGGTGGGTACAGGTATAGCTCTACTCTTCCATGACCGCGGCACTAGAAGGGGGTGAGTGGTCAGCAGCACGCTCCGGCCGCACTTTACCCCCGGGAAAGACCCGATACCCATTTTACAGGAGGCTGGGTGGACCCCAGGGCCGGTCTGGACGGGCAGAAAATATCGTCTCCACCGGGATTCGATCCCGGACCGTCCAGCCCGTAGCTCAGTCGCTATACCGACTAAGTTACCCGACCCACAAATAAGCTTTAGTAGAGCGATTTAAAGCCAGTTGTAGGCAATCTGCTGGAATTATAGAAATTACCGAAGCTACACTAATGAAATGGTTTCATGTGACAGCTACCCTCCCCCACCCGCACTCCCCCGGCAATTTCCACTGTTGTATTCACACAAGCCAATCAGTCATGTCCACAGCCAATGCTAACGTTTTATATTTTTCAATATAATAATGCAGCCCTCCTTTGTGTGTTGACTGGAATGTTCATTCGCCCTCGCTACAAGTTCAGCTAATTATTTTACCATTTCCAGGCAAAGTTATACACCAAACAGCGAGACTCACTCATGTTTATGATTTATAATATAACATGTGATTCATTTAAAGCTGTTTAAAAATTGTAACCTGGACGTATAAAATGTTTACGTGATTACGATGCCGTTACGTGTTAAAACGCTCTGTAATTATTCACTGTCGCATCTCTGACGGTGATATAGGGTGAGGCGATGGGCTGGTGGCGTTCATTTTGAATTCTTATTTTAAAGTTTTTGTGTTGCATAAAGTTGAAGATTCCTACCTTCAGTCTTTTGGGGAGTGGTGACATATTATTAAAATGTAAATAACTCGTCACGACTCTTAGCTAATTTCAACAAAATTTAATGTTATACTAGGAATAAATAAATATCTAGTCTGTATCCAATCGAGCTCTTCTCACCATACTGTATACCCAAAATCTAACAACCCTAAATGCTGATACTTTAAAAACATTGAGCGATATATTTTGCAGGGTTAAGACGCCACGTCACTGGGTAATCCGATACCGAGTTTTCGAGGCTACTTAGTTTCTTAATCTTCAAGAACTAAAATATTCTGCTTGGCTGTTTATAACCTGGAAGATGATTGGATTATTTTGACTCGAAATGTCGGTAACCCATTACCCAGTGACTCAGTATCATATACCAGATTAATGGAATCCTCAGCTATACTCCTGCGAGAACCTCAAAACTTGTTTTAAAAATAGTTTTCAAATTGTGTTCAAATGGATTTATGCAAAATATTTTAAATTATAATGAAGAAAACTGGGGGGGGGGGGGGGGTTTTTAACAATTTTAATTAGACGAAGAAACATTAGGTCCAAACTTTTCATTTCATTTTTAAAAAAATATAACTTTTCATAGTTAAATAAATAAAATAACCGTAATTCACCACGTTTCTCCTTTCTGAAATCATGATGCGTCCCGCGTCGTTGCTCTTACATCAATAAAGTCAAAAAGTCATTTCAATTTCCCAAATTCTGAACACAAATTAATGTCCAATAACTTATCTTTTTTCCATGGACTACACTGGTCACTGCCTTCTCAACTTCCTCGTAATTGAAATAAAATTAATGGCTGTTAAAATGTCGTTTCGTGGGCCGGGTAGCTCAGTTGGTATAGTGACTGGCTACGGACTGGACGGTCCGTTAATCGAATCTCGGCCGGGCGAGATTTTCCGGCCCTGTGGCTCACCCAGCCTCCCGTACAATGAGTATCGGGTCTTTCCCGGGGGTAAAGGTAGCCGGGGCGTGGGGCTGACTCCCCACCCCCATCTGAGGCCGAGGTCCTAGAAAGAGTAGAGCTGTAACTCTACTCACCCTAAGGGCCTTCGTGGCCTATAAAAAGGGTGAAACCTACCTACCTACCTACCTAAAGTGTCGTTTTAAGGCTGAGAATTCAGATACGAGACAGACTAAATCTTGAATTTCATTAAAACCATTAGTTCCGCCCAAATATTTGCCATCTAATGCTTCCAAACTAAATGACTTTCTGGTCCAGATTATTAATTACCAACTAAAGCAATATATTTCCAGGCCCGAAACATGTTGGAGTCGAATTCTTTTTTATCTTCCAAAACTTGCTGATCCTAATAAAATTATTTCTATCCGCGAAACAAGCATAGATAACAAATTTCTGTATTATAATTTCCATATCCATACAGTGACTGATCCAAGCAGAGTGTTGGTAATTCGCTTAGAAGAACATTTAACCCTTCAAACGCCGAGTTAAATCCCATCTGCGATTTCCTGGCATTATTAAGAGCTCACCCTATTCTCCACGTTAGCAGGATAAGGGTTAAGACACCTACATAGCATTTTATACATAAGAACAAGTTTTATATTCATGGCCATCAGAAATTCAAGTCTGACGCACTTCTTTTCAGTATCGATACTCCACATAATATCTTCAGAATTCCATAAATTATCAATTCTGAGAAGCATTTCCCATCCTCTAATCATTTACATAAACCATCTTTTCCTTAATAGGCGTTGAAAGTATTGAGTAGGTGAAGGACTATTGGCTTCTCAAGAAGGAATCTCTTGGACAGTGTTGGTTGAGTATTACTGATCCCACGTTTTTTTTATTCCCCTGCAGATGAAAGGAAAAAAATGATTTCCGATCTCATAAATGTTGAATGACGCAACTAAACAATTTCATCCCCTAAAATCGTTGAACCAAAGAAAATATTCTCCGTCCACTACGACAGTTCTCTAAATTTTACAGGAACACCAGAACAAGAAATTCAACAAATATATTAGGTGGCAAGTTTCTGTGCAGAAGTGAGGAAGTGAGAGCGTGTTTTAACGAGTCCCTGTGGGGCTGAAAGTAAGAGGGGTGGGGTGGGATCTAAACCTGCAGTAGATTGCAAGTTATAACTCCAGCGGGAGTCACGCCCATATACCCAAGGTTATACCCAGTACTTATTATCGGACCGTCTGACCAGATAACTGGCTGGACATATACAGCCGTTGCTATATATAATCTCTAAAGCTTCCAACCATTAAAACCACCGGCAAATCCTATACGTACACACACTTATGCCTGCACCTCCACTTCAGTCCTCGTGTGCACGCGGTGGTAAGCTCAAACGTTGCCTTCTGTCTCCTCAAACACTAAGTTGTATTTGAGCTTAATCCTTAATTAATCGAGAAGTGTTCGTTTACCTAATGAACGCAAATGTTTCTCAGTGAAATGGTACACTTTGATATACGAGGGTTATCCAGAAAGTAAGTTCCGATTAAGAAAAAAACAAGAATGTATTACAGACCATGTATATTGCCATTTGATGTACATACCGTACACCACTTTTCGACTTAGTTTTCCACCATTGTTGAGGCACTTGTCATAGCGTTGCACCAGTTTTTGTCTCCCTTCGTCATGGAATGATGCCGCCTGCGATACAAAGCAAGTGGTAAAAGCTTCTTTGACCTCAGACACAATTTTGTGAAGAAGTGACCGTGAAATTTGAGGAAAATGCAGGGAAAGTGGCTTAATGGTGAATCGTCTGTTCTCCCTAATCTTCGCTTCAACTGCACGCACCAAATATTCATTCACCACAGACGGTCGGCCGCTCCGCGGATCATCATGCACATCTTCGCCTCCTTCATTAAAGAGTCGCACCCATCTCCGTACCATTGAACTACTCATGGCATGTTTTCCATACACGTCACAAAGCTGACGATGAATTTTAGCCGGTGTCATGTTCTTTGCATTCAAGAAACGGCTTACAGACCGCATTTCACATGCGGCGGGATTCTCTATTTTCTTAAACATTATAAACACTGTTCGAATGCCTGCAAATTCCTTTCGTGCCTTGCCACAGAATCAACAAACTCGGCACGCATGCGCACCATCGTGACTGCAGCGCTGCAGAGGCAATTTTCGCAAACGGAACTTATTTTCTGAATAAACCTCATACTAAATTGTTTGGTATTTTACAACATTGCACAAATGTGCGGAGTCGGATTTTTCTTCCATATGTAAAGGGGGGTTCTTGGGAAGTTCGTAATCACTTGTATGTAAGAAATATATTCTTTCTGTGGAACCAAATGGCCACCTACTTTGTCCGTGTGAACTTGAGATAGGACCACATATTAAACTCAAAATACTTTGTGTCGGTTTCAGTGGTGAGCTTGGACACATGATGTGACGGTAATAAATTTCGGTTCCAAGAGTGTAGGTAATACGCTGAATACAAGGAAATAAATAAATATAGGCCGTTAGACTGAGGGCAGCCAGTTATAGAACTTCGATCTGTTTCGAAGAAGAAATGCTAGAGAACAAGATAATTTTGCTGCCGTGATATCCCAATAAGCTGAATAAGAATAAATAACACCGCTGATGCAGCCATTGTGAAAGCAATCGTGGATCTTTCAGTAATATGTTCGTAGGGTACAAACGGGAATAAAGTGAAATAGGGTGTTATTTATTGATTCGGTTTTGGGTCGGCGGTGACAGGTATTCTTATTTTAACATGGAGTATCTTGATCGGCCCCTACTGAAAAACTGTGTTATGAAATTAATTGTGTTTCAGAAATTGGGTGTGAGTACACAAGGAAAGTTAAAATATTTGAAGTTAGATTTCATTCATGGGTTTTGTTAAGACTTTTACGAAACTTCGGAATTTGTAACGGAATATCTTGAGAAGTTGGATAGCTGTACATTCAAGACACTTTACTTTGCAGTCAGATTCCTTAACATTTCAAAAAAGAAAGTGCCACCTGTGTTCCGTTTTAGTTCTGTTCATCGTGAACAGGGTTATGGACTCCTGTCGACGAGAGGAAGACCACATAAGTAGCTTGCTTCCCTTTGCATGTCACATATTGCACACCCCTGTCCCCACTGCTGACAACAGGAAAAAAACATAAAGGCTAAGATTGAGTATACGTGCTAAATCCTGGGAACGGTGCTCGCCACTTAGACGTTTGGCACGTATTTATTCTGTGTTTGATCCATATTCAGCCCTTCACTTCTTACATATATGCCTTACGAGTAAAAGTCCTTGATGTCCATTGACGTGATTGGTTACAAGAAAGAACAGTTCAAAAATATGTCGGAAATATGAATCTCTTTTGTCCTATCCAAACTAGCTGAAAACTGACGCCTCGTCAACCCGCGCAGCAGGATGACATGCTAAGGTTAGCTTAGGAAAGTATGAGCTGTGCATTACCAATTTCTTGCTCATAGGTAGTTGCTGCTTGAAGTAGGAAGGCACGATTACGTCGTCGTTCTGCATTAAAACTGTTTTGTAATCGGTAGAAAAAAATGACGAAACGAGAGTATTCAGCGATGTTGTAATCTTTCGTCTTCGGCCTCCAGGACGTAATTGTCAACATAAAGAAGACTGGACCTGAAGTGTTCTTTCCACAATACATTATGATAATCTTTACCAACAGTCTTTTCAAATAAGAAAGTTCTTCTTCTGAAAATAACACGCCCATATACGAAGCACCTCTCCTGTTATACTCCTTGTACCAACAATATTCCACCACACGTTTGACACATTCTCTGTCCCTACTGCTGTTGCTCTTTACACTGTCTGGAATCTTCCATATTTCCAGTCTTCTGTCCTATTACACGGCTTCGCTCGCCAAAATATATTTCCGGCTTTCCTACATGTTCACAGACACCGACCGACTTTTCTTCGAACTGTTACTCGCTAAGAGACTTCAGTTTCCTCTTTACTCCCTTAGCGCTTTCAAGAGTTCACTGTAATTTTGATTGTTGGGGTTTCACTCCTGGTTTCCAAAACAATGGGTCCGCTTTGGGGGTTAAGTTGCCTAATGAAAAAAGGGGGGTTTCCGTGCCTTTAGGCAAATTAATCAGTTGCCATCCTCAGATTGACTTAATATGGTGGGACCCGTACATCGGCCACGCGGGGGGCATCGTATCGGAGGGCAAACAGTCAAATCGTCACTCTCCCACACGCCTTCTTCTATCAGTTTTTCAAAAGGATGCCCCTGTAATAAATTTCACATTTATTCAACATGAAGAAGGCAACTACAGGCTCCGTTGAACGTATGGGTCTGTAGAGTGGACCTAGTCGGACTGACGGACAAATCGAAACAAAAAGCTCCCCCTACCGTCTCGCGTACACAGTGTAGTTCAGACCGTCAGCTGCATTGGATTCTGCGCCGGCCAGAAAACTTTGCCAAAACTATAGGTCACTTTAGAAATCTGCATCGAATGTCAGAATCTGCGCGTGGGTGAAAGAAATGTTGACCGCGCATCCAGTTTCCTCTTTGGCACGGCTATGGAATTAATTATTCAGATTCGGGAGGTGCACACGTTCTTATTCCTGCCTTGTTTTTAGCGGTCCCTTATACCACTCCACATTATACAACGTCAGTGTACAGAGCAGGTACGTTAAAAAATTGTACCGGTTTCGAATCGCGACTGGTTAACCTTAGGTTTCTTGCAGTTTTTTCCACCATATGTTTAGTGGAATACTTGACACTCCGCATGTCTGATCATTCTTTGCCCGCGTGTCGGCTGTCAAATTTGTTCTGGTTTCCTTAACCCTTATCCTGCTAACGCGAAGAATATGGTGAGTTCCTAATAATGCCAGCAGATGGCAGATGGGATTTAACTCGGCATTTAAAGGGTTAATCATGTTAGGCTGCGATATTACCGTAAATTACACCATGATCGCCAACTTTTAAGTCATGTGAAATTTGTCCCTGGAAATTTGTATTAATTCAGTGATTGAGTATACACGAAAGCATAGTTAAATGAAGTAAGAATCAAACTTAAGCCGCCAGTAAATATCTTCATTTCTCCCTGTTAAGTGCTAAAATTTACGTCCAGCAAGTTTCAGTATCTGCAGATTTTCGCATCTTTTACTAACAGTAATACATTTCAAGATTCTTTTCCACATTATCAGTGCAATGATAATGACTGCCTGCAGCATGCAACATCCTGAAAGCCTAACATTCATTCAACAAATCACGAAATTTTCCAATCTTCATAAAACTTGAAAGTTTCTTGACCGTATTCACAAGAACCGTTAATTTGATTATATCCTGAACCACATTAATTTAGTAGAAATCAATGCGCTTTGCCTCCTTAAAACTAATTTTAATATTATCCTTCCATCAACACTCAGTTCTCCAATGCGATTTTTTCTTCAAGTTTTCTAGAACAAAATGTGTTTCATAATAGTTGAATAAAGAGAGACCAACTTCATGTCACTTGCGTTATTATTTCATTATTTAATGCTCAACATGTTTCGGATGTTAGTACATCCATCCTCAGGAGCTTGCGACTTATTTGTTGAGTTATTTCATGGGTTGTATTGCTCTGGTACGATGTGTGTTGGT
>Ga0123354_10017342_pt1 | contig 11283 bp, 5 predicted proteins | sample TergutLab28metaG_2_FD_97872 | JGI IMG/M metagenome (GOLD analysis project Ga0123354, IMG submission 97872) | Labiotermes labralis P4 segment gut microbial communities from Petit-Saut dam, French Guiana - Lab288 P4 | ecosystem: Host-associated > Arthropoda: Insects > Digestive system > Gut ... | reverse complement strand
GGCCCCGTAAAGAACAAGAAACTTTTGCAAAGTTGGCCCCCAAAAACAAAAATTTTCCCAAAAGCCGCCCCCCCCCTCAATTTACCCCCCCAAAAAACCCCCCCCCCCCCCATCATCAATAGATACGACTCCATCGAGCACACTGGCCACGACCCTCCCCAATCTTCCACAAACCGTAAGTTAATTGCAATGTCCACACACGAGCCCTAAACTTCACCCCAGAACAGGCCACGAAGGCCCAATGGGGAAGTAGAGGTATAGCTCTACTCTTTCCTTAACCTCGGCGCTAGATGGGGGTGGGTGGTCAACGCCAGGCCCCGGCCGCTTTACCCCAGGAAAAGACCCGGTACCCCTTGTATAGGATGCTGAGTGGGTCCCACGGGGCAGGTCTGGACGGATGCGGAAATTCTCGCCCTCACCGAGATTCCATCCCCGGACCGTCCAGCCCGTAGCTCGTCGCTATACCAACTGAGCTATTTCGGCCCATTCAAACATGAGCCCTAACGTGAGCCAAATGTTGGCAGTCCAAACCGTCCTCCACGTAACCAATGCAACATGTTTAAATAATACTTAAAATCTCATTTTCCACCGTACCTACTGCCTACTGCCATGTTGAGGTTAACATTTCATGCACGTCTGCACAACAACCGGCCCGCTGTGGCCCCTGCAAAGATTTTCTCAGGACCAGAGGTCATCCGCTTAGCCACACAGGGCTCCTGAAAAATCGTCCTGCAAAATTATAACAAAACCAAACGTAACATTTAAGCGCAGACATAACTACGCGTCTTATCTTCATGGACCGTATTATTAAGGGCATATTTATTTTTTCTTATAGACAACATGACCTCTTAGTTAATGATTTTTTTTAAATTCAGAATGGCATGTAGCCATATTTTAACATAGCTACGTAATGTTTCTTACAGTAATTTAAATAGAGTGCACATTTCGAAGATATTCTTAGAAACACAAAATAAATTATGTTCCCGAGTATAGAACATTAACGGCAGACAAGAAAAGCAACGCGCCTCACTCATCGCAGGCAGACATAAAAGAAATTCTTATGCCTTAGTCATCTTTATATTTTTTATTAATGTTGTGGCACGAAAAGTAATTTAACAATTCTATATATTGCTAAATGTTCAATATGCAATCCAACCTACAATCACGTTCACTTTTTGCCAGTTAAAGCTTTAAGCACCAGTTTAATAAACCGCTTTGTTTTCTCCGTTACGTTATTCTTTATAGATACCAGACTATCACAAAAGTTTGTACTTTCTAATAACCAAATTATTACTAACAAGTGGTTACTGAATTCGCGCTTTTACAAATTGAAATAGTAAAATAATGAACCGATACTTAAATTTAACTGCTTATCCCGGTGGCCGAACGGTCTAACGGGTAAGTCTGCGGCTGGTCGCTTGCCGGGGTTGCAGATTCGAATCCCGCCGGGGGGATGGATGTCTGTCTCTTGTGTGTTGTCAGATAGAGGTCTCTGAGACGGGTCGATCACTCGTTCAGAGGAGTCCTACCGAGTGTGTGTGTGTATGTCAGCGTGATTGTGAAGCCTCGACAAAGAGGCCCCGGCCCACTAGGGCAGTCGAGCCATGGGGAAAAAAAGGGTAGGGGGGGGGGGAATAACGCAATAGTTATTACAACACATTCATATACTCATCTGCGCGTAATTAATGCATAAAATTTATATATTTTAACTAGTCTTATTATCATACAGGAAACGCGAGACTAGGTCCGAAGCACTTCTATAGTTTGCATTTTGGCTCACAGGTTTATGGAGATATCTGTTCACTACGACAATCACTGGAGACACAAATACATATGGGCAAAATGTAGACCTGCAGGTACATGTAAACAGCTTGAATTCCCTAACAAGCGCAGTTATCTAAACGATGTTTTAAAAGGTTGTTCTCTTCTCACAAAAAAAAATACACAGAATGTTTATTACAAAGACTGATCGGTTAATGCATTTTTTGGGTAAATACATCGACAAATTGTCAAAAACAATAAATAAGCAATGTGGACAGAATACGTAATACAGAAACACGTGATAAAGTTACACCGTTGCGAGTGGTTGCAGCAGCTGTCTTGTTGAGCATCCAAGTTACTCCGTGTCGACTGGTAAACTGTTACCGGCGTTTCGAATGAACATTCTGGACCCATTTCCAGGGCCTAGCAGTCTAAGATGAATCGTCGTTAACTATTTACCAATCGGCATGGTGTTAACATCCTATAAGACTTGAGTCTTCAGTTTCCTGTTCTTGAAAGCGCACTTGAATACTTTACTCCCATCTAGACTAGGTCGTTGAAAGTGTTTTCCCCTCAGACCCCCCCCCCTCCCTTCAGCCAAGGCGGGTGCTGACAAATAACGTATTTCAAAATGCTGTGTACGGCACACTCGTCCATTCTACCCGCCGAGGCACAGGGAAGTGAAGGTAAAAAGGGGGGGGGGGGAATGTAAATATGCCATACATTTGCTTATAAGAAGAAGAGAGTTAAGAGCACAAACTTCTGCCAGCCTGTATGTTTTTCTTTCTGGCTTCTGACAACGCCGGGTTTTTTAAGGACCGCGCGGAAACACCGGCTATTCGCCGCGTTTGCAAGCGAAGTCTGCCAAGTTCGTTACGGTCGTGAGATGGAAAATAAATAAGACAGAGTAACATTGCCGCGTAGTCTGATCGCTGGTCGCTGTACACCCTGAGTTGAAACAATCACATTCACTTATCATTACTTGGTTTGTTCAGCTTGTTCACAATCTCGCTGTTAAAAAAAAAAAAGTTTGCAAACGGCTCGTTTTCCTTCTTCAAGTGAAAAGATGGGGAGGCACCTACTGGTCCGATAAAAAAATGTATCTTAACTTAAATCTTCATGCTGTGGGCCCTGCAACCAGTAACACAAAGTTTCAAGTCTCCTCGGCATGACCAGTGGAGTACCAGAATAAGGAATCTGGTCTTGGTGTTCTTTTGAAGATGGCACAGTTCGTTCGCTACTCTGATCATACTAGACACCGAAAGACAGTGCTTTGATTCTCAGGAAGAGGACAGTCTTTCCGCTCCATTTGCATAAAATATGGTGCGTTGATATCTTAATCATGCCAACTATAATTCAGACGTGTGGTCGACCACGACGAACACACACGCACGCACACACACACACACACACATGCATAAAAGTCGCCTTAAAAGCATGTTGGATAGATACACCGTTCATACTAAAGTTTTGCGAATATTTAGCATCAATGAATACCGTGGAAACTGACCACTGATGGTGCTTCCATCCATCTCCCATCCACCAACCATCCCGCTAACATACAGCTTAATGTTTTCCTCCCTCCAAACGAACATTTTGCAACAAGTCTCTCTCCAAGATTCTGTACGTACACTTTCCCCACCCTGGCCACCTACCCCTGCCAATGAGGCTCCTACATTGCACCAAACCAACAATACCATACAGTGGTCATGGCGCTAGAATCTTTCCCTTCTTAGCCCACCTTTGCATTCCTTGTTCTCGGCGCAACACATCACTGCTGATGATTTTGTGAACACAGAGCTAAAGGCTGCAGAGTAATATTGGTGCTAGAAGCAACATCTTCGGGGAGAAGTGCAGAGCGTCCAACCACGACACTTCCACGGCCTCAGTGCATAGGCCAGTAACTCAGCACATTCCGCGATATACAGTATAGGCCAGTAACTCAGCACATTCCGCGATATACAGTATAGGCACAACCATACTAAACTAATGATTACTGTGGTGAATAAAAATCATACCCTTGCTGTGACGGGGTGTGACAAACACCATGCATAATACTTACTTACTCCATGGAGCTGAGTCCTTCTTGAGAAGCTAACCGGTTTTCACCTAGTCAAGAGATTCTCCACATTTTACGGAACCCGAAGTTTCATTACCACATTCACAAGTTCCCGCTACGTGCCCTATCTTGAGCCAGCTCGATCCAGTCCATACCCCCACACCCCAGTTCCTGCAGATTCATCTTCATATTATCCACCCAGCTAGGTTTGGTCTCCCAAATGGTCTCTTTCCCTCAGGTTTCCCCATCAAAACCCTGTATACGTCTCTCCTCTCCCCCCATACGCGCCAATGCCCCGCGCATCTCATTCTTCTTGATTTTATCACCCGAACAATATTGGGTGAGCAGTACAGATCATTAAGCTCCTCATTATGTAGTTTTCTCCACTCCCTTGTTACCTCGTCCCTCTTGTTATTGGCCCAACAGAAGACAACTCCGTGTCCACAGTTTATCAGAGGAATTAGGAACGTTGAAAAACAAACTGTCGATTGTTAGGTTTCTATCTAAATCAGAAGCTGGAGCAAGTCAACCGTGCAACCACACCATCAGAAGAGAAGCTTAACACATTATAGCCTCTGTAGGCTGTTCTGCTCTCACTGGGATGAGCAGGGCAACCGTCGCTATCGCCATCATCTTCATTACATCTTGCTCAAAACACACTAGCAAGTTTCTCAACAGCTTTTTTTTCTGTCTCGTGAGCCACTCCATACGAGAAGCTCAATGATATGTACTCCTCACCCTATATTGTTCGGGTGATCAAGTCGAGAATGAGATGGGCGTGTCATGTAGCATGCATGGGGGAGAGGTGTATACTGGGTTCTGGTGGAGAAACCTGAGGGAAATAATCACTTGGAAGACCCAGGCGCAGATGGAAGGAAAATATTAAGATGGCCTTCAGGAAGTGGTATGTGGAGGCATGGACTGAATCGATCTGGCTCAGGATAGGAACAGGTGGCGGGCACTTGTGAATGCGGTAATGAACCTTCGGGTTCAATAAAATGCGAATTTCTTGACTAGCTGAAAATCGGTCAGCTTCTCAGGAAGGACTCTGCTCCATGGAGTAAGAAAGTAAGCCACTCCATACGATTAGCGCCTTCATACAGCAAATATACTCGCATATTCATTATGCCGTCATTTATTTATAAAGCATTTTAAATATTTTAAGTCCATATGGGAATGAAAATCATATCGAACTGAATTTACGCTGAAGACTGCAAACCCAAATGCCAGTGCTGTTTGATAAGACACAGCTACAGAAACGCGTATGTGCTGTCAGTCCACCCACATTCCACCTCATGGCAATGTACCAAACTACCTATGCTGGGGTGCGAGAAACCCCACCTGACTAACGAAGAGTTAAAGCCCAGTGGCAACAACATGTAACACGTGCTGTAGGATTCAGAAACTGCATTTTATCACACACTATATTCTGTGTTTCGTACGATTCTCACAATAAACATCATTTCCCGATACAGTATTAACCGTCTGGTCTGTCGGAGACGGGCGGACTGTGTTCTCTGCCGAATGCGAAATGGAGTTCTACATATTAGCTAAAGTTATATGAATTCCAGTCTGCTTAGCGCTTCTTATGAGACATCAAATTGGCATGAAGACAACGCGATGTTTTTTCTTACTTAATTAGAGTTAAGTAACGTGTGCAGATATTTGGCCTTCATGCGCGGGGGGAGCACAGTTGTTGAGAATTTTATGTGTAAAAACATAGAAAACTGGGGAAAAAACACGTACTTCAGACAAAAAAGTAATCAGTAAACACGAGGTTGGTCGATGATTAAGGATATGTCTACAAACTCTGTTCAGTAAGGGCATTCGTATTTCCCATGTCAGGAATGCTATTGTTTTAAGTTTTAAACACATCCCCACGTAAACTGGGAAGCTGTGGGTTCTGTCTGCGCAAGTGTCAGCTGTGCATACTGTTACAGACATTTGGGAACACTCGCACGAAGGTACTCGTCACTCAAGACACGGGGATTGTCTTGACCATCTGCGCGACTGTGGCCTCCTGAAGACGCGGTCTGCTCCACGATGTTAGTCTAAGGCACTGCCACAATCTCAGACCGGCCAGTCATATGATCGGCGTCATGTGTGTTTAGGGGCCTGTACAATAAAACACCGACAGTACTGGTATCGCAACTCGTGTATCGTTACAGCTTGACAAAATCTACATGCATATAATACTTCACTATACGCAGGCCAAGGAAAAAAGTCCCATGGGACCAACTTCAATCCCCCTAAACCCAAGTGTTAGCCTTCCCCGTCCAGCGAACTTTACTGAACTTTCCTTCGGTCGGCCAGCCATTCTGTTCGTACACGGTCGTTGGTCGTTAACTTTCGCAAGCAGAGCGCTGTTGGCTAATAACACAGGCCAGAGGGAGCTGGTGGACAGTGCCGTGTGCACAACGCTCCCACTGGAGTGCAGTCCTCACTATCGATGGGACTTCCCTCCATGACCCCAATATAGTCGTCCTTAGGAAATACAAGCTGCAACACACGAAAGTAATTTCAACGCAGATCCTAATATTTTGATTTGTGCATGACCTGAACACTCTTAGTTACCGAATAACAAACATTCCAGTGACAGTGCCGTCCCATAACGAGAGGGTGAGAACTACATTACAACAAACATACCCAATTACGTCGCGTACCTTACTTCGGCATACGTCACTACATCTGCCACAACACTAATTACGTGTTCGAGTTCATTTTAACAGATGGCTCCATTATGAAGCTCCGTTATGTAGACGGATACCGACTTTTGGAGGAACCTCAATTTTCACACAGGAGCCCATAAGATAGTTCTGGAAGATGAAGTACTCTCCGAAACGATGCTAGTCACCTAGCAGAACAGACGCGCTGTTAAGACACAAGCACACATGTGTATTCAATGCCAGATCACCATTAAAATGTAACAATATTTGGAGGGAGAAGGTAAAGCTTTTCGTGTGATTAATTAAACACCACACCAAGAAGATATACTGGAAAGTGGAGGTATACATCCACTCATTCTTAACCCCGGTAGCGTATGTTGTCTGGTGAACTTTACCTCCGCGGAAACAAAGCCCCCCCCCCCCCAATACCCAGTATAGAGGAAGCTAAGGTCTCTTGACACAAATCGAAACACCGATTCCTCGGGCAGCCAGTAATTATACGGACTGATCGATCCAATAACACAGACAGAAGAGTATAAAATATTAATTTCCTACAACTTTCTTCAGTTTCCTGTCATTTCCTCCCCCCTTCCACTTTAACAAGGATAAGGTCGCCTGGGCCTTCCCCAGGATAGAAAGCGTACCGATCGGGCATTACAATTATTCTTCTGGGTTTTGGGGGGTGGGGCTGTAATAAAACGCTCTCTCGGTATGTCGTGTTATCTTCCGCCCTTTCCGCAAGACTAATCTGTATCTATCAATATCTGTTACAATGCTTGCTTCTGTCACTTCCTTTCCAGTTATTTCATTATGTAAATAGCCTCTTCCCGGGGCACCAACAAATGGGCCGAGGAATTTCATTAAGTCGTGTGCCAGCCTTGCCGTGCCCTTCTTTCTAACTGTCCAGCTCTCCGTTCCGAGCGATCCGATCTTCTCAGCTCTACATGCTATCGCCAACAATGTTATCTTCAGGGAAGTTACATCATGCAGTGCGGGAGCTAGATACCAACGCTTCACGGGAACCTGTCGCTTCCAACTGAACCCAACACTTTGAGATACTTTATTTCATACTCCCGCGGTTTCTCGCCTTATTCGAGTTGTATAGACGAGAAGGGGGTCAGTGCAAGCAGTTGCATGTTTGCTGTTTCGGTAGTAGCGAAGCTGCTGGACTGAGGGCAGTGTGCGGCCTTGACTTTTACCAGCAGTGGTAGTGGGGAGATAGGGGAAGTACACTGCATGCAATATTAATAGTTGCCACATAAACACAACCGGATATACGACAAAAACTATAGCTCAATAATAAAAACAAGCTGAAGTATGAAACTTGCTATACATGACTAACGTAGTGTGTGAAGGAGAGGAGTATTCAAAAGTGAAACACTGAGAATGCACAACGCAGGGAGGTGGAATATCTAGAATATTTTAAAATTCCTACACCCGAAGGTGAACATTTGCGCATTCTTAACCTCGGCATTAGATGGAAGAGAGTGGCCAGCTTCAAGCTCCGGCAGCTTCATTCCTGAAAAAAAGAACTCCATGTGCCACACACCCGGTACGGACGTCGTGCAGGAGTAAAGTGCGATTACCCCCGGCCGTTCATTCTCCCAACTTAGTCACTACGGTTATTTATGCCGGCTCATTATAAAATTACCTGTTCGTGGCCTAAAACCGTAATATTACCTGTAATTTGATTTGGGCATGAAACTCGGCCTTTCACACCAAGTCCCAATTTCACTTCAGGCGTCCAAAAGCTGCAGAACGGATTACTGCGTCGGCCGTGGACAAACGTTTCGTTCGGCGCAACTGATAGATTTTTTGAATGGCATGGAAAAAAAAACTTGGAGAGAAACAGGTCTACTTATAAGATAATGTGACCCAACAAAGGATTCCATTTAATGTACTTATTTGTGGTTTACTGAACGACCCTTTGTATATCTCTTATTGCAGAGGGTGGAGTGGTGTTATTGGTGAATAATGAACTGAAGAATCTGTAGAAGGGACCGGTCGAAGCCCAATCTGAGGTTCTATTCCAGCATATGCATGAGCGGAAAGAAGAAAACCTATGAGACATCTCGTATCGAACTAGACAGTCTTCACGTCCCCCGAGCTAAGCAGCATGTACATGACTGCAACGTTCTACTACAACTCAGTGGAGATAGTTACAAAATTAGAACCGTCACGATGTAAACCTACCCTTACCATGATTACACAGGACTGATGGAACCTTTTGGGCGAGTGTGTGTGGGGAAGAGGCCAATACACGAGAAGGGAGATACACGCATACGAAGTTTCTCAGGGAAGGAAAGCAGGCTGAATAATGACGGGTAGGTCTACAGGGCATTAAATTAAGTTCTCAATAAGACATAAGCCTACAGCTTTCGTCATAGACACCAACGTCAAAATATTTCAGGCAACAGGCGAGAAACTGAACTTGTAGAGAAGACTAGCGATACATGCAAAAGAACACAAACAAAATAACAACCAACTTGATGTCACTTGCTATTTTATTTCACTTCTTACGTGCTCAACATGTTTCGGACATTAATATATCCATCATCAGGAGCTTGCAACTATTCTGTTGAATCATCACATTGGTCGTATTGTTCTTGGTTCGATGTGTGTTGGAGATTCGGTGTGGTTGGGTTGGAGTGGTATCCGTGTTGCAGGCTGAAGCACACACATCGAACCAAGAACAATTCAACAGAATAGTCGCAAGCTCCTGATGATGGATATATTAATGTCCGAAACATGTTAAGCACATAAGTGAAATAAAACAGCAAGTGCCATCAAGTTGGTCTTTTATTCTTCAACAATCACAATGATGCACGGTCCAATAAACATAAGATTTAAAAAATAACACCCACTAGGTTGTAGGACATACCTTTGCGATGACAATTTTTCAGATTCATACGAATGTTTCTAACCAACAAGTTGCAGTTACGCAATCTGACACACGTGTAACTAAGGGTTTCTATGGTATCTGCTGCATGTTTCATACGATTTACCTGTACACGTGTTGATAATATTTTTTCTAAAGACCATACCTTTAACTCTGTCAACAACGTATAGTTACAGCGACAGACAATCAAGCCCAAGGGGCGATACAAATTGGTAAAGAACGTGTCTGATATATACTCTGTTGTACTCCTTTGCAACGTCACTAAATTGCATACATGTTATTCATAGTCAGTTACCATACCCAACCTTCCAAAGGACATGAAATACGCTGCCCCGAACAAATTTTACACCACTAACCAAACACACGCGATGATTTTTACGCATGGAATAATATTCTGTAGATGAAAACCAATGAATGGACAATATGCTTTCACTTCGCATGTCAACGAATGGGTTTCGAACCTAGGAACGACAGGGAGAGTATGTACACTGCATTAGTGACCCCAAAGAACAGCTATGTCATGCACTTACAGGCATATTAAATGAGTATCCGTTTCCTGAACAATGTCCCCTTGTCCAGTTGCCCACATTATTGTGCCAAGTACATGGAAATTTTTACGTAGCGCTATACTCGTAGGGCTGTCTGCCATGGCATATGAAATCCAAAGCTTTGTAATTACATTACACACATTTCATCCGTTAATCCAAGGCTTTGACATACAATAAAATCGTTACCTTAATAAAACAGATGGAACAATAATGTAACTAATATTTATTTAAGATAAAAGACTCGAACAAGAATAATACAATTACAAAGTTCTTGATTTTAAGCTTTCGCCGTGTTCTATATGTAACATGTTTCCTTTTGGGTAATTCCCCGGCATCTGAGCTCTGATAGCCGACGTTTCTGAACCCTCTATCAGTTCCATCTTCATAGGCAGGTGGATGAACCTGCCTATGAAGATGAAACTGAGAGGGTACCGAAACGTCGGCTATCAGAACTCAGACGCCGGGGAATTGCCCAAAAGGAAACATATTACAATTACAAAGTTATAAACATGCAATAAAATAGATGATACAACTTAATTACCGTTAAGCTCCGCCACACAAAAATTAAACAAATACAAAATTCTGCAAGCACAGCAAAACACTAATGGCAAAACTGAATTAACAGTCTGAAGTCAACTGGTTATTGTAAGTACTAAAAGATCAATGTTTAAAAAAACTCTGCATTCCTATCCACAGGATATATCTGTTTCATAGAGTTCTTAAAACATCATTTATTTCCCTAAACAGCATTAATCGCTGGGCGTTCGTACTGCAGACAAAGTGCAATTACCGTGCAGAAATGTGTCTTTACGTAAAATTCAGGTTAGTTTTAATCTTCACAGGGTATGTCAGTGAAATCCAAATTACGAATGAAAAGCAAGCATATCAGACGTAACACAAAGCAGCTCTGGGACCACAGATAGGTTTCACTGCATTCGGGCACCAAAGGAAGTGAAGACAACAGGGAAGGGATAACAATTTGATATTATGCATTCCATGCATTACTCTTACAACCAATCATATACACCGAGAAGTGCAAATGGTAAGTTTATAAAATGTACATAAGTTTTTAAAAACTGCTGTGTGTTTCGGCGCCAAGGCGTCATCCTCAGGGAGTCTCAAAAACATAGGAGCACAAGCACCTATGATCGGTGCTTGTGCTTCTCCAAAGTAATGGAAACGTTAGCATGAAAAGTGAATTTTTTTCAGCCACATGTAAAGCCTCTGATGACAAAGGGAGGGGGGGGGGGGGCAGTAAAAAAAAAAAACGGGCCAAGTTTTAGACGAAAAAATCCTAACCCTTTCCAACAATTCTAAGAAGAGTTTTGTAGCTATTCCCCCCATTTGACT
>Ga0123354_10017341_pt1 | contig 11284 bp, 5 predicted proteins | sample TergutLab28metaG_2_FD_97872 | JGI IMG/M metagenome (GOLD analysis project Ga0123354, IMG submission 97872) | Labiotermes labralis P4 segment gut microbial communities from Petit-Saut dam, French Guiana - Lab288 P4 | ecosystem: Host-associated > Arthropoda: Insects > Digestive system > Gut ... | reverse complement strand
GTGTTCACAATGAGGCATACCGTGTGTCACAATTATGGCATACCGTGTTCACAATTATGGCACACCGTGTTCAAAATTATGGCATACCGTGTTCACAATAAGGCATACCGTGTTCACAATAAGGCATACCGTGTGTCACAATTATGGCATACCGTGTTCACAATTATGGCACACCGTGTTCAAAATTATGGCATACCGTGTTCACAATAAAGCATACCGTGTTCACAATAAGGCATACCGTGTTCACAATGAGGCATACCGTGTTCACAAAAAAAAACTATTCTCATCAAAATTAATATCCCGAAACCTCAAACTACAACTTTGTAACACGTTAATCCGCCCAACAGCAACTTACGCCTCTGAAACAGAGGCGCTTAAGGAAAATATGACAAACTGATGACTTTCGAAAGAAAGATCACGAGGAAAATATTTGGTCCTACAAGAACAGCTGATGGATACTGGAGGATTAAAACTAATCAAAAAATAAAGGTACATTAAAAGAAAAATATAATTGGGTTTATTAAAAAACAAAGATTAAACTGGCTAGGCCATGTTGAACGCATGGCTGAGGGTAATATTGTGCAGAAGATTAAGAGATGGAAACCCATCTGTAAAAGACCAATTGGAAGAACTAAAACACGTTGGGAAGATGACGTTTTGGGAGATATAAAGAGCATAAACATAAGCAATTGGAAGAAAGTAGCACAGAATGGAGATGGTTGGAAGAAAGTGGTTGGGCAAGCCAGAACCTTATATAGGTTGTAGCGCTTTATAAGAACATATATAATATAATATATAATAATACAATATATTTATTAACTGCAATTGGGTTGTCACCCGGTGGCAGTGGTTTATTTTACATGTATACAAAATATGAAATTGATTACTAATAAATTTAAGTCGCGAAGACTACATGAGAAGCATGTAGTGGCAACTTGGAATATTGGGAACCATCTCAGCATTTGCTTATAGACAGAGGGAAACCAAGAAAATCCTGTGTCGAGGTGGCCGGTCGCAGGACCTTCCGAGTACTGACTTCTAGCCAGCAGTCCGGCATCCGAAGTACAAATAAACAGCAATACACACACAGTGCAGCAAATATACATAAGATGACAACAATACACAGAAGACAACTACAACAATACACACAAGACAAATACATGCTCCACTTTTAATAATAATAATAATAATAATAATAATAATAATAATAATAACAATAATAATAAACTGCAATTGGATTGTCACCCGGTGGCAGTGGATATTTTACATGTATACAAAATATGAAATTGTTTACTAATAAATTTATGTCGGGAGGTCTACATCAGAAGCATGTAGTGGCAACTTGGAATGTTGGGAACCATCTCAACATTTGCTTATAGACACAGGGAAACCAAAGAAAAAAAGTGTCGAGGTGGCGGATCGCAGATGTATCTAATGGTAGGCTACTTTACTTTGACATAGTCCTTATTCAGACGATTTTTGTGGGTTTATCACAAGCTAAATATCTTAACTCTCTTCAGCATGGCGCGTCAGCCCCTTGTGGACCAGGGCTTCCTTATTGTCGAGGCTTGAGAATCCCAATCAGACACACCACGTCCGGTAGGGCTACTCTGAATGAGGAATCAGCTCGAAGTAGAGACCTCTACCAGACAACACACAACATTCACAACAGACAGACATCCATGCCCCCGGTGGGATTCGAAAAAGCTGTCCCAACAGGCGAGTGTCGCACTACAGCGCCTTAGACCGCGCGACCACTGGGGTTGACGTTAACCCTCTTGAGCGCCCTATACACTCTCCCCCAGTTAAACTGAGCGATGTTACTGTGTGAGGGTCATACCTGACGAAAAAACAGAGTAAATTGCGCAGTTTTTACAGGCAAAAGCGCAGGCGTCAGTACTGTCCTTTCCAGTCGTCTTTCACACAGAGAACTGCGTAGTTCACTCAAGGAATCCCACAGTTTCCTCAGTTTACCTGCCGAAACCACGACGGCATCATCTCAACCCACATCCGTTTCTAGCAATCCATTCAGCAGATGAACATCGCATGATATATTCCTTTTCATATACCACTTCTTACTCCACATTTTACGCTTTCTTTTCTTCTTTTCGGATAACATTATGGCCGATTTGACTAGCAAACAGCAAACGACAGCCTTGTTTTTATCCACCACAGTCACACGCACAAGAAGACACACAGAACTGACAAAAAAAAACTGACAAGCATGATGGGAAAACGGTGCTGTGCTAGAGAACATTCAGTTCAGTTTTTCGTGGAGTGTTTTTACACAGTTAAACTGCACAGTTTAACTTACAGTGTATGAGGCCCTTTAGACATCATGTTATATCCCTGGGAGCTGGAGATAGGATCTTAAAGAAGACCGAACGATTTTCTTGTGGAAGGATCCGTCAGGACACTTAAGAATTACTTCAAGACCACTTGTAGAGAACACAGATGATGTATTGAGAAGATATACAGTAGACATTTTCAGAAATTCAGGCGATTAGAGTAGAACGAATTGTCGCCCGATTGTAGTATAATTAGGTAAAGAGATCCCGTTACAGGCCCGGTGTGACCCACAGGGTGGGTAGAGGTATAGCTCTACTCTTCCATGACCGAGGCACTAGAAGGGAGTGAGTAGTCAGCAGCACGCTCCGGCCGCACTTTAATCTCGGGAAAGACCCGGTACCCATTTTACAGGAGGCTGGGTGGGCCCCAGGGCCGATCTGGACGGGCGGAATATCTCGGCCCCACAGGGATTCGATCCCGGACCGTCCAACCCATAGTCAGTCGCTATACCGATTGAGCTACCGGGCCCACCGTAGTATAATTACATTACCTTATATGTGGCTTGAAAATGTTTCGTGTGAAAATTGTACATAGATCTCGGGCATGGCCGTGTGGAACTACTGGGTGAAATTTCTAATTAGTAATCGAAAATTAGACTTGGACTTACACGTCATAGGTTCACACGTGTTATTCAGCCCTTTGAGACGGACGAAGTCTCATGGTAGCACTCCCGGAATTGAGAGGCTAGTCTGTTTATAGGTCAAGAGTTCGACACACCAAGCATTTCCACTTCTACGTGTGACGTAAGAATTGGTACTGGCGACGAAATAAATTATTCTGAATGTATGTTAATTCCATTTCATAATGTAATTATTCATCATATATGACAATCAATAGAGACCACTGGGGAGACCTAGGCGTAGATGGGTGGATAATATTAAGATGGACCTCCAGGAAGTGGGATATGGGTATATGGACGAGATTGGGCTGGCCCAGGATAGAGACAGGTGGCGGACACTTGTGAGTGCGGTAATGAACATTCGGGTTCCGTGAAATGCGGGGAATTTCTTGACTAGCTGCAAACCAGTTAGCTGCTCAAGAAGGAATCTGCACCATGGAGTAAGTAAGTATATGATAATCAATATATTTTTCCTTCCTAGAAATGAAAACAGGTAATTTTTTAGCAAATTTTCTTAAAAATTCATCTTACTGAATCTGCTTTTTATCACTGTATGAAGACTGCAAGTAGTTAATTTACGAAATTTATAGAGCGAAACCAGGAAACCGGAAGGATTCAAACACCAAAAAATAAGCCAACGAAATATTTTCCTGTATCAATTTTCTTAGTCCAAATTTCTGTTCCTAAACACAAGTGATATGCAATGCAGGGAAATTATTTACTTACTTACTCCATGGTGTAGAGTCCTTCTTGAGAAGTTAACTGGTTTACAGCTAGTCAAGAAATTCCCCGCATTTCACGGAACCCGAAGATTCATTACCGCACTCACAAGCGTCCGCCACCTGTCCCTACCCTGGGCCAGCCCAATCCAGTCCATATACCCACATCCCACCTCCTCGAGATCCATCCTAATATTATCCACCCATCTACGCCTAGGTCTCCCCAGAAAGCAGCGCGAAAATCTGGACAGTTTTGAGCGGAAACTACAGGGGTGCTGATAAGTCCTTAGCCCGACCAGGAAGGAAACAAGCTAATGTTTCTGTCAGAATGTCGTGAATTCCCTTCGGCACCTTGCCTTGCAGGAAAAAGAACTTGATGAGAGCTCGCGTCTCGATGTTGTTGAAATCGCGCGCGTCCTTGATGTGCGTCCGAGTTGGTTTCCTTCCTGGTCGGGCTACGGACTTATCAGCACCCCGGTAGCATCTTTGTGTTCTTCTACATAGACTGGTAGAATCATCAAATAATGTAAACTTTTCCACATCCGGGATGCGAATTTAGTACCTTCTACTTGCGAGGCATCTTCTAAAATTATCAACGTGTTTAATGAAGCATCATGTCACGTGCTTTTGACATGCAGTGAAAGGGTGCCCGTTTCTGTGTGACAGAACCCACAGTTGCTTTTAAGCTTAGGTGCTTGAGTGATGGGGCCCAGCGGCAGTCAGTTTGTGCCAGTCCACGGATGACATACGCAGTTCCTCTAATCAGAGAGTTGTGACACAGCGGAACAGACGTTGTAGGTCGCCTGTCTGATGTCGTACTACATAAGTGTTTTAGTTTCTTGTGTTTGTTTCTTTGTTTGTTACCTTTGTATCCGAGCTCTTACTTCATGAACCTTTTGTTTTGTAACTCCCTAAATAATAGGAGCACGGTGTGAAGAGCTGCTGAATCAACTTATGTGTTGAATTCAATTTGCTTCAGGTGTATCCAAATGAAATTTTATAAAGTTGTAGCTAGACCATCACTACTGTATGGCAGTGAAACGTGGGTAACCACGAAGAGAGACGTGACTGGCCTAGAAGCGGCAGAGATGGACTTTGTAAGAAGTGTTACCGGATATACAAGGCTGGACAAAATAAGGAACGAAATCTTTGGATGCGTCATCCCCGTTGTGTTATATATACAGCTGAGCAGGGGTTTTTGTTTGAGTCAAAACACTACTAAGTTATGATATTTTATTATTATACTGACGCCATGTTTCGGCCTTGACAAGGGGCCATCTTCAGGTCACAGGGCATATATCTGAGGATACTATACATTTTATAATTCACACTGTATAGTATCCTCAAATATATGTCCTGTGACCTGAAGATGGTCCATTGTCAAGGCCGAAACATGTCGTCAGCATAATAAAAACATTGTAAATTAGATGTGTTTTGACTTGAACTAAGAACCCTTTCTCAAGAAGCGAAATCATAAGAAAAGAACTAGAGATCCCTGGAATACAAGATGTAAGGACCAAATACAATCAAAAATGGATAACACCAGACTGCCGAAACACGCCCTCAACTACAAACCTACAGGACGGAGAGACCGTGGACGCCCCAGGAAACGATGGCAATGCGTCGATGCCGGAACAGGTCAAACGACCTAATCCAGGGAGGAAGATGATGATGATGTAGCCAAATACTCTTGGCCCAAATACAATTTAGGAAAACTAAGAATACAAATAGAAGTTGAAATAGGGATAGGAAAAGGGAATTCATGAAATAGAAGGAAAATTAAGAAAATAACAGACGAAGGAATAGTAAAGAAGGGAAGTGAGGAAAAATGAACTAAAGGAAAAAATGAGTTATATTAAGGAATGGAAGAACGAGAATGATACAGGAAGAAAAGTTTTTGTTACTTCCTTAATTACATCTTCTCTCTCTCTCTCTCTCTTTCCTTATCCTTTCTATTTAGTGTAGAAAAATGTCATAATTGTTATACTAAATAATAACTTTCTAGATCAAAGAATGTATAAAAAAAATACCTACTTTGCCTTGAGCAGAAGTGACGTCACTAGCAGCTTTGTGCTGTGCACAGGTATGTTTTCTATTATCAAGATAGCGATCAAAGAGACTCAGATGCGTCGTGCATGTGCCTAATGACGGACACAACGCGAGTGCGTATTGAATATTGGTTGGGAAAAGTTTTGAGAAGATGACAAAATAATGAGAGGGCACAATCGCGAGACACCCTCGGATTGGACAAGGGAATTATGTTAAATTTTCGTAATATCAACTCCAGACAAGGATTTTGTGTTAGGCGCTTTGAATTTCCCATTTTGTATGAGAGTTGCAAAATGAAAGGTCATGAAATTTTTCTACAATGTAATAACAGCTTTATGATCATTGGGAACGCGGTACCTCAGTGGTTACGGTATTGCGCTACAAATCGGAAGGTTGCTGGTTCGATTCCAGATGGTATCATTGGAATTTTTCATCGACATAATCCTTCCGGCCGCACTATAGCCCTAGGGTCGACTCAGCCTCTAACAGAAATGTGTAAAGGTAAAGGTAAATCAGTCCCGTTACAGGTCCGATGCGCCCAGAAGGTTCCAGGAAGTTAAGGTTCCCAGATTTCATGACAACGGCACAGGATTGTGGTAAGGTTGTCAGCCTTACGCACCGGCCGTCTTTACCCCCACGAATTTACTCCTGGTACTAATTTCTGTTAGAGGTTGAGTCGATCCCAGGGTCATAGAGTAATCAGAAGGATTTTATGTCAGTGAAAAATTCCAATGACACCAACTGGAATAGAACCAGCGACATTCCGATTTGTAGCACAGCACCACTGTGCCACCGCGGTCCGCAACAGAATTGAGTACCGGGAATATTTCCTGGGGGTAAAAATAATAACCTTACCACCAGCCTGGGCCTTTGTCATGTACTCTAGGAAACTTAACTTCCTGGAACCCTCTGGGCACCTCGGGCCTGTAATGGGACTGATTTACCCTTCATTTATGATATTAGAAATTGGAAGTTCCGATGTACCACCTCCAGGTGCACCCCCATGAATTAATTTCAAGGGGGAACGTACAAGGACCACCTCATCTGAATGTACCTAACTTCACTTTAACCTTCTGGCGCCGGAATTATTTTTTTAATTTTAGCACAATCTGTACATAAAATGTGAATAATACAGGAACCAAATACATTAGAATTATGAAACAAACTGCATTTTGAAGAGAAAAACGGAGAATATATACCGTGTTTAAAATATTCAGTACCTATATTTGTTGAATAAATATATAAAATGCAACTTTGGAGGTTAGCGGTGCGGTACGTCAACTATAGTTGACGTTAGGCGTCTAAACGTTAATAATAAACACCCTGTTGGTTCAGTGACAGGATCCCCAGGGCTGCGAAGTGAGGAGATACGTATCATCTGTATCGAACCATCACAGGTTCAATCGGAAATTGGATTTGCAGCATGGACTTATTCACAGCTCACTCCTTACGACTGTAATCGGCTACCCCATGCAGTCCGTAGTGAAAGAAACTAGACTTCACGTCCTCCTCTAGGGCAGACGTCGTTACTTGATCGATAGAGAGCGCCGGCTTCTGATGGTCTGAAATGCTGACTGCGACCTCGCTGAACACAAAAAGGCTTACGAAGATTACTGACGTCTGATGTGTGACGCCGTGCGCTATGATACGTGTGGTTGCACTCTGTGAAAGAGAAATCGGATGCTTCAGGTTTTGTAATTCCCAAAACTGAAGAGATATAAACTGAAAGCTGTCGATCTCAGTGGCCACGCGGTCTCAGGCGTGGGCCTGCGGCCGCCCGCTTGGTGGGAATGCGGGTTCGATTCCTGCCGGGGGCGTCGATGTCCGTCTAGTTTGATTGTTGTGTTTTTCAGGTGGAGAGCTCTGCTAGGGTCCGGTCACCGATCTGGAGAGATTCGGCCAAACGTGTTGTGTTTGAGTGTGATCTCGAAACCTCCATCGTGAGGAGTCATAGGCCCCCTAGCGCTGTCGAGCCATGAAATATATATATTATATATATTTTATTTATTTATTTGGGGGGACCGCGGTGGCACAGTGGTTAAAGTGCTGTGCTACAAATCGAAAGGTCGCTGGTTCGATCCCAGCTGATGTCATTGGAATTTTTCATTGACATAAAATCCTTCCGATCGCACTATGGCCCTGGGGTCGACTCAGCCTGTAACAGAAATGAGTACCAGGAGTATTTCCTGGGGGTAAAGGCGGCCGGTACGTAAGGCTGACAACCTCCTGTGCCGTTGTCACGTAATCTGGGAATCTTAACTTCCTGGAACCCTCTGGGCACCTCGGGCCTGTAACGGGACTGCTTTTATTTATTTATTTATTTACTTACTTATCTATGTATTTATTTATTTAGCTATTTATCCATTTATCAATTTATCTATTCATTTATCTATCTATTTATTTTTTATTTATCTATTTATTTATTTAGTTACGTATTATTTATTTATTTATAGAATGTTACATGACTTATGGACATTGCTGTATGGTGTATGTAAACCAGATCATTGCAATGATCTGGTTTAAGTATTTCACTGATATAAACACACTGGGATCCCAATGTGTGCACAGCATCCTGTGACTTAACCTGTAAAGAATAGGCCTTAATATGACTGTTCAATATTCGAAACATGTAGCCTACATATTACCTTGTGTAATAAAAACAGTTGTGCTGACGTACACTATTATATCACAATATTTATTGCAATGAACATGTATTTTCTGTACGTCACCACGCAAAACAATACAGTATGTATCTACCGTACGGAATTTTAAACAGCGGTGCCTACGGTGTGTCGTATCTACTGTCTTCTTTAGCTTCGCCCTTGTACGGCATCACCTCTTCCGACAGTTTAGCCTTCTTCGGGATTCGATTCGATGAAGTCACAGAGTTGCTGGGAATAAGCTGACTCCTGTATTGTTTAGTGACGCTCTTAAAAATTCAGGGGTTGTTCGGAGCCACGTGAGATTTGGATAGATTGCTATAAATGAGACAGGAATGGTATGTAGGAGGGGGGGGGGAATTCTTAGGTTGATAGATTTCCGTCTAAATTCGAATTGGGTGTCTTCTTAACCGAGTAGGATATTTCAACTGGCGAATAAATTTGAGGATACAAATAAATATATAAGGATGATATTAGCTTAGAAATACAGGAAATCGGGCATAACTGTGGTCCAAAAATTAACGTTTTTGTCTGCAGGATTAATTTGACTGCGCTAGTCTGTGTGGGCTAGGAACACAAAACCGGCAACACAATAGGCATATGCGGAATAGCATGATGAGCCATGTGTCTGACAGATGGCGTTAATTTCAGTCGGTATCTAGGAGTACATACGTACACGTACAGAATTCTCCTGGTGTCTGACAGATGGCTTTAATTGTCAGACGGTCTCTTGTTGTACATACTTTCACGTACAGAATTCTCCTGGTGTCTGACAGATGGCTTTAATTGTCAGAGGGTCTCTACTCTAGGTTTACATACATTCACGTACAGAATTCTCCTGGTGTCGTATAGATGGCGTTAATTGTCAGAGGGTCTCTATTCTATGTGTACATAATTTCACGTACAGAAGTCTCCTGGTGTCTGACAGATGGCGTTAATTGTCAGACGGTCTGTAGGTGTATATACTTTCACGTACAGAAGTCTCCTGGTGTCTGACAGATGGCGTTAATTGTCAGACGGTCTGTAGGTGTACATACATTCACGTACAGAAGTCTCCTGTTGTCTGCCAGATGGCGTTAATTGTCAGACGGTCTCTAGGTTTACATACTTTCACGTACAGATGTCTTCTGGTGTCTGACAGATGGCGTTGTCAGGCGGTCGCTAGGTGTGCATACTTTCACGTACAGAAGTCTTCTGGTGTCTGACAGATGGCTTTGTCAGGCGGTCGCTAGGTGTGCATACTTTCACGTACAGAAGTCTTCTGGTGTCTGACAGGTGGCGTTGTAAGACGGTCGCTAGGTGTACGTACTTTCACGTACAAAAGTCTCCTGATGTCTGACAGATGGCGTTAATCGTCACGTGACCTCCAAATACATTCGTGCAATTGAACCCGGTTATAACTACATCGATTTACGCGACACCTAGCCTATAGAGTGGGATGTTTTGTGGTAGTGCCATGTAATTCATTACTGTTAACCACAACATTATACTACTCGATTATTAACAGCACTCGTTTATTAACGAAACAAAAGATTCCCTAGCATGATGTTATAACCGAGTTCGACTGTACTTTCACTTATAAAAGTTTACTTTCGAATTTTCACGGAACTTTTCCACTCGTTCGGTAATATTCCTACTGCTCGATAATCTCGTCTCGCTGATTCAATCTCAGCTAGTGTCACTGGATTTTTCATTGATATAAAATCCTTCCGATCGTACTATGTCCCTGTGGGTCGACTCACCCTCCAACAGAAATGATTACCAGAAGCATTTCCTTGGGGTAAAAGCGGCCGGTGCGTAAGGCTGACAACCTTACCACCATCCTGTGCCGTTGTCACGAAATCTGGGAGCCTTAACTTCCTGGAACCCTCTGGGACTGTCCAGACCTGTAATGGGACTGCTTTACCTTTACCGATGACCTCGTCAAACGGTCATTCAACCTTCGTTTTCCACTGTGTCCTCCATTTCTCTGTGGCCGTCAAAACGATAATTAAACGCGTACTCTTCATTATAACTCAAAATACTAGTTGCTGTTTCATAATGATGACAACTCTTGAGGTCCGGGGGCATTACCGAGGGACATACTCCAATCAGACCGCACCAAAGTCAACAATTAAATAAGATAATGGCGTGTCATATTCACATACTATTGTTGATGTCTGTATATACACAACAAACATTTACGATTCCCCCCCCCCCCAAAAAAAAAAACACTTGTGTGGGGAATGCGTTTTGAATTCTGTTTGGTCTGATTGATGATAACCATGACGTCACACCTCTGTCCTTCCGTGTAAAGGCGCGCTCGACACTGCGGTTTTGTTATGTCCCTAATCACCACTGCAGGGATCCCTAGGTGATGCGACAAATCTCGCTAGAATTTAGTCCGCATTAGTACCAGATTAATCACTTCTATTGTCATTACATGATCCTATCAAATAATCGAAATTCTGTGATAGTTTAATTGGTTTATCGACTCGGAATTAGAGCTTGCTAAATTGATACAGCCCAGTTTGCCGTACTGTCCCGGCGGTGACATGGAAGTTTTCGAAGAAGATACAGTCCGGATGCTCGGTGTTCCTTTCCAGACTGTACACATTTCTATGTACAAACGTTGTCTGATGTATTTAGTCTTTGTATTTTATATTACAAAGCAGAATGGCACTTTCAGAATTCTGGAAAAAATTTGTGGAACACAAATAATAGGTGTGGGATCAGTCAATAACACAACAATTTCTAAATAAGATGTTTAATAAAGGATCATAGTCACTACATGTTTCGGCCTAATGTGGCCATCATCAGGTTTTCATCCGAAAGTATGGTGGTAGTGCTTTACAGGATTGGTATGGATATGTCACGATGGTGAGATCTCAGCATCTGTGATGTTTGTT
>Ga0123354_10017340_pt1 | contig 11284 bp, 20 predicted proteins | sample TergutLab28metaG_2_FD_97872 | JGI IMG/M metagenome (GOLD analysis project Ga0123354, IMG submission 97872) | Labiotermes labralis P4 segment gut microbial communities from Petit-Saut dam, French Guiana - Lab288 P4 | ecosystem: Host-associated > Arthropoda: Insects > Digestive system > Gut ... | reverse complement strand
GTTAAAGGGCTCACTGCGCGACATATATATATATATATATATATATGTGTGTGTGTGTGTGTGTGTGTGTGTGTGTGTGTCGTTCGGCGGCTAAGGGATGAACCAACACAACGGAGATGGCGCACCTCAAAACGAAAAGTCACATTCAGTTTTTCTTCAATTGTATTTGCAAAATAAGGTCTCAATTTTTTTTTTCGAATTAGCTGAAAGGAAGGGTAGATGCAAACGGCATTGATTAAGATTTTACTTCTTAATGCACAGAAATTTCATTTCGTCTATCGATCTCAGGGTAGTGGCTTTTTGTTGCGTGAATTTTGAGGCTGGGGATGTGTTGGGGATTTTGATTTTAGCAAACTTAGGGGATATGTTGTTTCGGCCGATTTTTTTTTTTATTAAAATAGATATTAGCACTGCAATTACATAGTTTTCTCTTCAGTTTCTGGTATTGGTGTGTATAGACTGTGATCCTGATTATTTTCTTTATATATGCATTCTTTACATCGTTGATATGATAGGGTTGGTAGTATGTGAACAGGTTTTTGTGCTGGGCCGTGTTGCTTCAGCTCGTTACAGAATCGCGTGACATGCAGCGCGTGCTAGAAAGAAGTTGCCGGGTTTAGCAGGGCGATAGACGATCTTTGTGCGATAGTAACTGTGCATATGTATGGATGCCCACGCTAAAACCGGAGGAGTACAAAGTTCGTTGCTGCCGAGGTTATATGATAGGACAGTGACGTAAAGTACTGAGTGTTCATTTAGTTGTTAAACGCGGAAGTTCTTACGCTACTGTTAGAAATATTTTCTTAAACCAAGTATGGTGTTGAAGAAGACAGGAAATATAAAATGCAATGAGGATCTCGAAAGAGAACGAAGGAAGTGTTCATTCGATTCGTTGGAACTGACCCATCTTCTAGATGGCAGCCCTGAAAAGACCAGGGAAAGAAAAGAACGAGGTAAGTTGCTTAAAATGTTATGTGGATACGGAAAGGAATAGGAGATGGAATGTATTAAAAGTATTACAGAAAGGATGTCTTCGTTGTTTTAACAAAGTGTATAATTGTCCAGATTTTTCCAAAATTTGTGTCTGCAGCAAAAAGAAAAGGAGATAAACTACTGAAATTTTTAAGCAGGAAGTCTGTCGTCATCGCGTGAACAAAATGTGTAGATGCCAAAAAGTTTGCTATGCCTCACGTATCTACTGTTAGCGTAGCCCTGGTACCGGTTGGGCACTCCTACCGAGAATTAGTTTGATGTAAAAACCTACCATAGAGCCCTTTTCAGAATGAAATGTTCAACAGTCCATTCTTTCTTCCCTTCGATATTTTGGGTCACTCCATAATTTGCTTGAAATTGGCGTTTTGGTGTCTTAGGTGCTTGGCCCAGTTTACAGGGGATTAAAGTGAGCCATATAAAATGTTATTTTGTAGGGACTGGAAATCTGGAATTTTACCATGAGGGGAGGGTGACGTTGGAAATGTTCAAATAACACTGAGATGAAGAGAATGTTCGACAAACAATTGAATTGATGGGAATGGAGAAAATATATAATTTTATGATCACTGCTCTTCAGGTGCTGTTGTTAGAAACTAAAGCTTTTATTGCACAGGTATTATGTTACTCTTGCTGTTGCATGGTATTAGAAAATAATGGTTTATTAAATGTAAGGTGAGATAAGCTTGACATATAACAATCTTATTGAAATTAACTGCATACAAAATATTGGTAATAGAACTGGCTGCAGTACATAAGTGTGAGGAAAGGCACTTGTAGAAATTGGCCTGGTCTATCTGAGCATTGTGGTGACTGAGAGCAGCTTTTTATGTGCAAAGCAGAATGTTCAGTTGATGTGACTGTCTGAAACGCTGTTAGGCACAAAGCAGGATGAGCATGGAAAATATGAACAAAATCTACCTGCTTGTAAGCTTCATTGTATTCTGATAAGTGGCCAGCTGCTTCAGGTATGAAGGTATCTGCCTGTCTTTATATGAATGTTAATTTTGGATTGCTTGTTTGGTGGCATACCTGGAACATTTTGGAGTTCATACTTCTAAATGTTGCTGATATGCCTATTTTTTTAAAATAATGGTTAGTGCACTTTGTATGTGACCTCAATGTAGAGCTGACCTCCAGGTTCTCATTCAGAATCCCATCTATGTTATATAAGGAGAATATTTTTTTAATGGAATATCACTGTTTGTAGTAAGTTTACATGTTCATTTCTGTAATTCCCTGGAGAAAAGGATAATTCTGTTATATATTTTTATTAATGTAGCTTATATACTGACATTTTAAATAATGTCTTTGTAAGTATTTGTGTGTGTGTGTGTGTCAAGTTGTTAAGTTGCCCGGTATATGTACATCAAGTTGTAAAGTTGTCCAAAATGTGGTCTGTTAAATATTATGACTGTCCTGTTGCTTCTCGCTTTGTGGACACAGATTTCATTTTTCTGTAAGGTTGCTTGCTTCTGGCTGGTTGTCCAGGGTTCAGTTCTTGGCAGGGACAAAGTTTTGTTCATCCTTCCTGCATTCAGGCTGTGTGTGTAAGGTCTACACTGGACACACTGTGAAGCCTATCCCCACAGTGATAGTGGCTGAAATGCAAAGTGGGCTGGTGAATGCTGTCCTTTGCCAGTATTAAGAACTTGTGAATCATTACCTCCATTTTTCTTACTATGCTTTCTTACTGTGGTGTTTATGCACAGGAACAACTTCACTTGTAACATAGCTGACATTTAAAAGCATGCCACGCACTCTAGCAGAGTCCTTCAAATTGCAGCCTCTTTGCAAGATCTGAGGTACCTTGCTGAGTACAGTGACTGGGCTGTGGACTGGACAGCCAGGGTTGCTTTTGGCAGGGGGAGAGATTTTTCTTTTTGCCATCACATCCAAACCTGCCTGGGAGCTCACTTGGCCTCCCATTACATATATACTGGGGACTCTTTCCTCAGGAATAGAGTGGCTGCGGTCTGAAGTCTTAACGATTGACTGCAGCCTTTTGGTGAGATTAAGAATAACTAGAGCTATACCTCCACTCTATGGCATTGATGCATAATTAAGCGTAGGGACTAATAGTGTTATCGTTTTTTAGAATATCTGTTGCCTTAGGTTTCTCCATTACTCGCTTTGTTACAAAAAATGGGAAGAACCTGAGAGGTTGAGCTGAGACAACAATAAAAAAAAGTTACATCAGTCAAAAGTGAAACAAGTTTGGGAAGACTCCTGAAACGAAGGAAGGAATGTGGTTCTGTGATACTGGAAAGGATTGTTGTTGTTGTTGTTAATTCCCCTTAATACACTAGGGGCAAATTGTCCTTATTACATAAATTGTTAGTGACTGTTCCATTTTGGAATGTCTGTACTGGAACGGGAGTATTGGTAACTTTATTTAATGTTTGTATTCCATTGCAGAACATTACTTTTTATCGGACCCGGAACTTAGGGACACGATACCTCAAGATTATTTAAGTCACAAGGAGAAGTATGAACAGGCTGTTAGAAAAGCATGTACATTGTTCAGAAAAGTTACACAGTTGCGAGACAAAGGAGGTGATTTGGAAATATTCAGGTAAGGAAATTCTAGTGACCACTGCTTGTAATGTAATTGTAATACCATATGCAACATAGACTGCTGTAGCAATTACACTCTGTGTGTCACTGTTGTCCTTAGGCAGAAAAAGCATTGGTTTGTATATGATTTTGCTCTAACACTGATGTAGATTTTCACTGATGACAGTAGTTTACCATGTAACGAAACATCAGAACCAACTGTGATGAGTTCATCAATAAAAAAACATTAAGAGCGAGTGATGCTACAGTCTCACATGGTCAAGTGCAATACCTAAAGTGTTCACCAGGAAGTAGCACACAATATTGCACAGTAACTTGTGCCTTGTTCCCTGCATCACTTGAAGTCAAATCACTCAAAGCTGCAGCAGAGTGCTGGGAAAGCCACCCAAACAAACCTACAGAAAGTTGTGTAATCCAGTAGCAAGAATGATTAAAAGACACAAGGGCTATTTCATTACCATAACAACAATTCTGGTTTGAAGTATGTGGTTGATTATGGTGTTTTATGTGGGTGGAACTGTGCAGGCATATGGACGATTGTCATTTTTTTTATAAGGTATTGTATAGGCATGTGGATGACTGGTTGTTTGTGAGGCAGCACAATATAGGCATGTGGATGATTGTGGTCTTCTGTGTGGTGGCATGTTATAGGCATGTGGATGATTGCGGTTGTTTATGAGGCAGCACTGGGTAGTCATGTGGATGATTTATTTCTAGCATACCGTGTGACTGAAATTTCAATAATGTTATATACAAGGTGCTACCCAAAAAGTCGGGGAATTTGACCATAAAAAGAAAATTGACTGTAACTCCTAGTTTCCACCGTCCCCTTCAAAGTAGTATCCTTGGGCATGTATACAGCAATCTCAGCATGTTTCCCATGATTTCATGCATCCCTAGAAGTTCTCAAATATGAGTGTGACAGTAACCTCTTGCAGTTCTGCGTGGGTCTCCTCAGTCATGTCAAAATGATGCCCTTTCAGCCATAATTTCATTTTGGGGAATAGGGAAAAGTCATGGGGGGCGAGATCAGGCAAATGGGGGGGAGTGGCGAATCACTGCAATGTTTTTGGAAGTCGTGAATTGCCGAACAATGAGTGATGTGTGAGCGAACGCATTGTCATGGTGGAGAAATCAATTGTTTTTCTTCCACTTGTCTGGATATTTGCACTGAATGCCCACCCTCAGCTGCTTCAAAACCTCACAGTAAAACTTGCCATTGACGCTTTGACCAGGGGATACGAATTCCTTGTGGACAATGCCTTGGGTGTTGGAAAAAACTATCAACATGGACTTGACATTGCTGCGAACTTGACGCACTTTTTTCGGCTGCGGTGAATTTGGTGACTTCCACTGCAACGAGTGCTGCTTAGTCTCAGGGTCATAACTTTACACCCATGTTTTATCACTGATTATGATATTGGAGATGAAGTTGGGGTCATCTCTGGCGTGTTGTAATGCATCTCATGTTCAAATTGCCAGCCAAAATGCATTAAATGGTCCCGTATGACAGTCCTACTATCTCACAAACATTGTGGATAGTTTGCCTACAATGTGCAAGGATAGCCTTGCAAACGTTTGTTTTGTTTTCCGGCGTTGTGCTTGTCGACGGTCATCCAGAACACTCATCACCATCGACAGAAGTTCCGTCCTGGAAACATTTGTACTATAAAAAAGTTTTGCTTTGGCTCATGACATTATCTCCGAAGGCTTCCTGTAGCATTCTGTGTGTTTCTGCAGCAGTTTTTTTAAGATTGAAACAAAATTTGATGCAGATTCTTTGCTCCTTAAAATCTGTCGTATCAGTTGTAAAAAAAGAAATTGCTGGGTCACTAAAACATAACCTCACAAAAATGCACTGAACTTAATGTCTTCTCAGCTTGACACCTGCTGGCACACTGATTCACAAAGCATACTGCTAGCCATATCTACCGGTGGAAGGGCATATGACAACCGGTTCAGGCCCACTGTTTAAATTCCGTGAATTTTTGGGTAGCACCTTGTGTGTAACTAGCAGTCTCACACACACTTTTAATTAATTTTATATCTGAGACATGTTTGGCACTTAACGCAGTATCATCATCATTATCACTGTGTTGATACATTGGTTCATTTGGGGTTATACTTGGATCTGTTATTTTGATCTGTAAAGTCTGAATTTTAAATGATAAAAATTTAAAAAAGACACTTTACCGTGCACTTTAAAATTTTCACTCAGTCCAGTCCACTGTATAAACATTGATTTACCAGTTTTGAGTTGATTAATGAGTGTGTCTGTAGTTTATGTCTATCATTTAATCTTTATTAATTTGTTATTGGCATTTTTTATTACTCACTCTTTTGTGTACATCCAGTATCATCAGTTACCTGTGAAGTTCACAGCTGTGGTGGTTATAGTGACCAATTATCCATTATGTTATAGTTGTTACACCTTATTGCTTTTGCCTTATTGTTTGTATGCTCATCCTGGTGGCTGTAGATACTTGTATATGCCTGATGTATCTTGTGGACTAGCCAGGACAAAGTGGTGACTGATAGAGGAGTTAACACCTCTTAAAAAAAACCTTGGTCCAGCTGGCTCGGCTGGTAGTACTATGCAAGGGCCCCTTGCCAGGGTACGGTGAAGTCCTTAATGGCAGTGTCGGTGGACGAGGAGACCATCAGTATGGCGACAGTGGAAGAGGCAACCCTCCTTCTTGGGGTTAATAAAGAAGGAACCAATGCCTTGTGGTGAACAGGGATCTTCAAAGGCTAGGGGAGACAACCCCGACAGATAACAGCCTGCTTGAAGGCTTTAGGTGGTAGCCCCACCATGAAGCTCGGGTGCTGTGGGCTAATAACTGGCACACCTTAAATTCAACTATGAAAGAAACGTCAACAAGAAGAAACCAGACTGATCCTAAATCGACAAACTTTGGCATGAAAAGGATAACAAAAATTGGAGTATGGAATGTGAGAACCTTGCAGGAAAGTGGAAGATTACGACAGGCAGTAGCCTGTAAGAAGAGTTATGGCCTGAATATCCTAGTAATGAGCGAAGTGAGGTGGAGTGGGTTTGGTGAGATGTCGACTCAAGATGGGGCTACATTTTTGTATTCTGGAAGACCTGAGGGTGAAAATGCGAGTTGTGAAGGCGTGGGTATATTGTTGGACAAGGAGGCAAAGAAAGGTTTGATTGAGTAGCAACCAGTTTCAGGAAGGATAATTGTGGCACACTTCAAGACCAATATTAGGAATATTGTGATGATACAATGTTACGCACCTACTGAATTTGCAGAGGACATCGAAAAGCAGGAGTTCTATGTGCAGCTCAGCAATACAATTAAGAGACAGAAGAAGAAGGACATTATCATAGTGGGAGGAGATTTAAATGAAAAGGTGGGCCAGGAAAATGAAGGCCTTGAGCAGGTTATGGGCAGACATGGTCTAGGAGAAAGGAATGTAAATGGACAGCTCTTAGTGGACTTCTGTACTAGTCATGATTTGGTCATTAATGGACCAATATTTCCACACAAGAATTGTCATAAACTGACATGGGTATCACCAGATCATAAGACCGAAAATCAGATAGACTATGTGGCCATTGGACAGAAGTGGAGGTGATCACTACAAGATGTGAGAAATAAGAGAGGTGCAGATATTGGGAGCAACCATCATCTTGTTGTGGCTAAATTTAAAATGAAGATTCAGGCATGTAAAAGAAGAGCAGAACAGCTAAGAAACTGTGTTATGTACAGGTGTTATGTGTTATATACAGGTGTTACATGTATTAATTACCGGTGTTAATTAACTGTTATCCACAGGTGTTATACATTATATTCAGGTGCTATTATGTACCTTGGGGTTATGTGAGGTAATGGCGTATAAAAGAGAAGGTGTTTACGTGTATACTTATAGGACATATTATGTACACAGCAATAGTCATATATGTATGACAGTAATTGTAGTATGTAAGTAATTTTGACACTTTAATTTTATGAATGTTATAACACTGTGCTTTCGTAATATTTCCAAAGACTTAAAACCCAAACCAGACGATAACTGCTAGACAGGAAGGGGTCAGACCCATATATCAACTTTATTGTTATGGCAGCTGAACTCCGACCCGGAGCAGTAGTCTAACCCCCTGACCCGAAGGGGAGATACTGTATTTCTGTTCCCTCAGATTTTCTTCTTAATTTGGAGCTGAGTAAATCACACTTCCCTAAACACATTTCTTTTAGTTGGAATATTATTTTTAATTAGAAATCTTGTAAATCCTTTAAGCCATGTCAGTGTTTGGGCCTGACTGTGTAATAATTATTGTTCCCAAGCCTGACATGGCATGCACTCTTAATCTGGACGTTCAACCGACTAGATCTGTCTGTACTCCAGGGAGTCAATAAATTCTTTTGTTTTGTCTCGATTGTACTATCTACTACCCCAAGAACCACACCCACTGCTTCTGCTCGGCAATATTCCTCAGTACCTGTCCAGGTGAAAACACATAAATTGTTAGTTACCAACCTGCAGATACAACAAATGGTATGATGTGGGTAAATTGAAGGATGATACAAATTTTTGGGAATCCTTTAAGATAGGACTGAAGAATAGATTCCAAGTACTGACTGACACGGAGAATGTGGAGAATGAGACTATTGAGAAAAAATGGAGGAAGATTCGAATTGCCTTTACAGGGGCAAGTAACAATGTCCTGGGTTTTAAGGAAAACATTAAAAAGACTGGATGACTCAACAGACTTGGTAAAAGATTAGAGAAAGAAAGAATGTTAAAGAGGCTATGAATGCGTGTAAGACACGAGCAAGAATGATAGAACTTCAAAATAAGTATGCAGAAAAGAACTGGGAACTGAAGAAAAGCGTAAGAAGGGATCAAAGGAATTGGATAGATAATCTGTCTTACCAGGCAGAAGAAGCAGCCAACCAGGGAAACTTTAAAGAATTATTTGCCATTACAAGAGTTTTGTCAAGGAAGCAGATACAGAGAAACTGACCAATTAGAAATAAAGATGGCACCCTCCTGACAAACATTGAAGAACAACTGAAATGTTGGCAGGAACACTTCTCAAAAATCTTGAATCATCCCTTGAATGCACAAGTTGATGAAGAAGAGACGGAAGAGGGGAAGTATGAGGCAAATACAAGAATTACACTAAAGCTCCAACAGTGATAGAAATCAAGAAGGCACTGAAAGAATTACATAATGGAAAAGCAGCAGGAGCCGATAGTATTATACCAGAAATTATGAAGGTTGACTTGGACATCACAGCCAATATGTTGCACCCCCTATTTGAGAGGATATGGATGGAGGGAGAGATGCCAAATGACTGGGGATGTGGCCTATTAGTAAAAATACCAAAGAAGGGTGATACAGCAAACTGCGACATCTGGCTGGGTATTACACTTCTCTCTGTACCAAGCAAAGTATTTACTAGGGTACTGCTCAACAGGATCAAGGAACATGTTAACTTAAGGCTCTGAAAGGAACAAGCAGGTTTTCGCTGAAATCGTTCCTGTATTGATCAAATCAACACCTTATGGATAATTATAGAACAGTGTATAGAATGGTCATCTTGACTGTACACAGTATTTATTGACTATGAGAAAGCATTTGACTTGATCAACAGGGAGGTCATGTTGAAAGAAGGGAAACCTTATGGAGTGCCAACACAAATCCTCATTAAAGAAACCTGTCTGGGTTATGCATGTCGAGTTGTGCATGAGGGCCAAGTATCTGACCCAATTTCTGTGCCGACCGGAGTGCGGCAAGGATGCATCCTGTCACCCACTATGTTCTTGATAGTGATGATGCGGTAATACGAAATGTGAACCGAGACAGGCGGCAAGGTATTCATTGGGGTCTGGTCAACAGGTTAGAAGATCTGGATTTTGCCGATGATTTGTCTGCTGTCTGAATCACATGGCGGTATGCAAACAAAGCTCGAAGACTTGACAAACAAGGCAAAAAAGGTAGGACTCATAAGAAATGTAAATAAGGTGGAGGCTTTAAGGATAAAACACAAGCAAAACAGATCAATTGACTCTTAGGGACAAAAGTATTGAAGATGTGGATAGTTTTACATACCTGGGCAATGTGTTCATCAAAGATGGGAGGAGCTGTGCAGGATGTCTTGCAACGAATTCGGAAAGAAATGTTGCTTTCGTACAACTCTGTCCAGCATGGAAGAATAGCAGAATATCTGTTAGGACTAATCTCCGCATCTTCCACAGTAATGTTAAGTCGGTGTTGCTATACGGATCTGAGGCATGGAAAGAAATTAAAACTATCACCTCAAAGCTGCAGACCCTCGTTAACCACTGCTTGGCCAGAAGTGATTTCAAACGAAGAATTTTAGAGGACAGAAGAAATCGAGATGCCCATGCAGATCAGGAGACAGAAGTGGAAATGGTTAGGACATACACTGAGGAAAAGAAATGAAGCCATCAAAAGAGAGGCCTTGGTTTGGAACCTGCAGGGGAAAAGGAGGAGAGGGAGACCTAGACATACGTGGCAAGGAACTGTCCACAATGAGGCATTAGAGAAAGGGAAGAGCTGGAATGAAGTTAGGATAATGGCCGGAAATAGGACCAGATGGCGGTGTTTTGTTGACACTTGATGTCCCCTAAGGGATGACAGGAATTGATGGTTCCAAGGTACAAATTGTACTCTTATCATTCTGACTTGACTTGCATTGTTGGGGTTCCCAGAAGTCCTGCTGTCCATAAATCACAAGTTGCATATTGTAATATTTTGTTTGTTTTGTATTTGATTATCAGTTTTTTTTTACATTTGTAACTTTTGTATATGCCTAGAATTTGACCATTGTTTGAACTAGCATGATTCTCATTAGTGCTTCTATTAGGACATATTCATGTACTTTTCCCAAAATATGTTACTTGAGTTAAGATTTAGCCCTGTTTTTTTATACCGTATGTTCTCTGAGTGTGTTACAATTTACTGTCAATTTGTCCAACATATCTTCTTTTATGACTTTTTGCATTGCATCATATATACTCAATTGTTTTGGAATTTATCTTGTGGGGTTTTTGTGGGTTTTAAATTTAGCATTGCAATGTTGTTGATTTTTTTTGGGGGGGGGGGAATTATTCGTACATCATGGTTAAAATATGTAGAACTGTTGATGCCAGCAGTCTGGGACCCCATGATATGTGTTCAGCATTGAACTGTGTTTTGTTCTTTTTTGTCCCTTATTTTTGTTGCAAATAGTGGTAGAAATGAGCGTTGGTGATTTTTAATGTCAAGAGATGAGCAGAACTGTAAGGTGTTATGATGTGACAAGGAATATATTTTGTTCTAACCTGACATAACTGTGTATTGTCGGCATGAAAAGTTTATAAAGGTCACTGTGGTAAGGTGATGTAATAGGTAACCATTTTGGTGCACTGTATTTCAGACAGACATTGAGTGGCATGTTGGGCAGTGCCATTCTCAAGGATGGCAACCCATTTACTCTTCACTATGTTATGTTTGTCCCAACAATTCTTGGACAGGGAACAGTGGAGCAGCAAGCTGAGTGGCTGGGGAAAGCTTGGAACTGTGACATCATTGGAACATATGCTCAAGTAAAGAATTTTGATAAATGTTGATGCTGTTATGTTATGCTAGAGTGAGTGGGTAGGATATTTGCATTGTGTCAGGGAAATCCCATTTTCAGATTTTGGTCCTGAGACCAGTCATCTTTAGTTCCTCCCCCCCC
>Ga0123354_10017339_pt1 | contig 11284 bp, 12 predicted proteins | sample TergutLab28metaG_2_FD_97872 | JGI IMG/M metagenome (GOLD analysis project Ga0123354, IMG submission 97872) | Labiotermes labralis P4 segment gut microbial communities from Petit-Saut dam, French Guiana - Lab288 P4 | ecosystem: Host-associated > Arthropoda: Insects > Digestive system > Gut ... | reverse complement strand
ATATGTACGTACATACATACATACACATTTATATACATACATATATACACATTTATATACATACACACACACATACATATATACACATTTATATACATACATACACACACACATACATATGTATGTACATACATACGTACGTACATACACACGTACGTACATACATATATACACATTTATACACATACACACACACATACATAAGTACAAATGTATGTACATACATACATACACATTTATATACGTACATACATATATACACATTTATATACATACACACACATATACATACATACAAATGTACATACATACATACATACACACATACATATGTATGTACATACATACATACACACATACAAACGTACGTACATACATATATACACATTTATATACATACACACACACATACATAAGTACAAATGTATGTACATACATACATACGCATTTATATATGTACATACATATATACACATTTATATACATACACACACACATACATACATACACATTTATATACATACATACACACACACATACATATGTACATACATACATACACACACACATACATACATACATACGTACGTACATACATACATCCATACATACCTGTGTACGATTCTATCAAAGAATACAACAATGCATAATGCAAAATCAAAATTCAGTAACGTTTTCTGCTTTATGGTCTTCACTGTTCTGTGTACTACAGTACATACAGTCTACATTACAGCCAACTACACGCTACACAACCCAACCTTGTGTCCTGCTGATCATAATCTTTGACTTCAACCTTCACATCTGACATGTCATCTCTGCACTCATCTCCACTGTCGGACGGAGATGCTGAGTACAACTTCTTTTCTTCTTCCTGCAACAGACAAGTGCTGTACTGAAGGAGCATGTTCTATGGGTGCGTTCTGTTCGCTGTTAATGAACATTTTTAATGTCTGGTAGATGGTAGCACCTCTAGCAGGGGGAACAGGTGCCACAGATGTCACAGTCAGTCAGAAGCTATTCAGGGTTAGGTGAATGTGTAATTGCGAAGGAGCATGTTCTATGGGTGCGTTCTGTTCGCTGTTAATGAACATTTTTAATGTCTGGTAGATGGTAGCACCTCTAGCAGGGGGAACAGGTGCCACAGATGGCACAGTCAGTCAGAAGCTATTCAGGGTTAGGTGAATGTGTAATTGCAACAACACTGGATAATTATTTTATGCTTTGTTGACTGTGCTTCCTAGTATAATTTTTGTAAATAAACCAACTTGACACACAGATTTTTCATGTATGTTTATTTCTATTCTCTACGTGTTTCAGGCAACCATGTGCCCATCCTCAGAAGAATTAACTGTATCAATGCAATACCTGGTATATGTCACTCTGACATGTACATGACACACCTTGTAAAGCATAGTTATGTCTCTACACAGCATTCAATGTCTTGCCTTTCACTAAAACTTTAAACATGATATGGACAAATTAAAAATACTGAATGATCCAAATATAACTGCAGAATATAATGTTTAAATAACCACTATGACCCTTATTACAGAGAGAAGCACCACAGACATCACAGGGTGTTGTGGCAGCTGCAGGCCTTCCACACAGTAAATGCATCATAACCCTAGCCAGCAATACAAGATACACCCACAACAACGACAGCAACAACAATAACAACAACAACAATAATAATAATAATAATACTCTGCAAAAAAGAAGGTAATCGAATAAAGTACAAATATACATAAGAAACTGCTGCTCACAATATCATGAACCATCATAAGTCCAGCATTGAAAACGAGAAGAGAGAAGAAATCAAAAGTGAACATTGACAATTCTACTGGGACCTTGCAAGACCGTAAGTAGATAAGGGAAAATCTGGTGTGGATATGTAGCTCACAGCTGAAGGGAGAAACAGAAAGCATAATAATAGCAGCCCAATACTAACAGACACAACAAGGTGCCTGGTTACATCCACTGGACGGTATGTAAACTGCAAGGGCCATCAATGTCAATGTTACCACAATTATGTGGTATGTACCAGTTATAACCTGACACAGTACTGCATGATTAAAAAGAGAAGACTTGCCTCCTGATCGATATAGCCACACCAGATGATTCAAACTTTAACATAAAACAAACTGCAAAAGTAAGCAAACAAGGCCTGGAGATTGAGTTAAGCAAGATGTGGAAACTGAGGACAGAAATTGTGCCAGTTATAATTGGAGCAGTAGGGACAATTAAGAAGGGATTAGATCAGAACCTCAAGTTGCTGCCAGGTCACCCGTTGGCCACAGAGCTACATAAGATTGCAATAATGAGCACTGCACATGACACTCGTACAGTGCTGGTGGAAACTGCTTTAATATCTCATTGAAATCTTGACACACATGTGACTTTAATAAAACTGTGTGCATTTATTGGTTTCAATTGTAATAACTGATTGTAATGCACAGAATGGAGAATGTAAAACATAATAAAAATAATGTAACTCTTAAGCCGTCCTGTATTACGAGTTCAGGCTTGTAATTATGTCTGTCAGTTACCTGATATGAATTTGACTGCGAATCCAAACTCCGGAGATACTGCCGCAGCGCAATGTCCGAGCTCTCGCACTGCAGTTTAAAATTGTATGATGAATTAACTTGCTGGATACACTGATGGCACACTTGAGCTGGCAAACTGTCTCCAACAAACATCTGCAATGAACAACAACGACAATTAGCCAACACATCACTGAATATAATGGCACCATTTTGTGTAAATTTTGTGCACATCATTATAATACTGAACATAAGTCACACCCCTGTTGCCATGGATACCAATGTTGCTGTGTTCTCCGTAAGGTGTGTGATCAGGCAAAATAAACAGCTGACTGCTGGCAAAATTGCTAATTTTAAAAATGTGTTCTTTGTCAGGTACATGCTGAAGAAGAAGGAACAGTCGAGAATCGAACATACAAGACAATATACCAGACAAATGGCACTTATTCACTTTTTCCATGTCAGGTTTCAAAACATTCACTGAATCATTAATGATCATACAGTCTCGCAATTAATTACTGCACTACCATTTAACACAAGGAGGGCAAATTTGAGTGCAGCAATGGCATGAAAGTTTCTCACCCCACTTGATGTAAGCTACATTCTTCCACTGAACTAATGTTTTGTTTAGCAGCAAGAACTGACCACCAGCTACACACACACACACACACACACACACACACACACACACACACGATGTCCACAAATATGTCACTGGTCTAAAATAAACATAAAATAATTTCAGCAGCAAGTCAAGTGACAGCCTAAATAATACAGTTCCAACTGCTACATCTCTGCACAGAACTCTGATAATTAGGATTTCACATACAAAGTTATGGTGTCATCGAATAAGGTCACAATACAAAACTGAAAACTCATCGACATTCAGCACTGAGTATCAGAACGTACAGTTTACTTCCAAGCCCCTATCCACTTACATGGCACATTACATGAACACATGAATAACATAACCTTAATTCACTCTGCATTTTATTCTTACAATATCGAAAAAGGTAAAATGCCCTGCATCCCCATTTACATCAACAAACGTCAACCTCTATGTTCTTACTAATTTTGGTTTCACTCCTCCGAAAGTTGTTCCGCTGATAACTTAAGACCAATTAAATTCACTTTTAAATTTTAAAATTTAAAATATAATGGTTAGGAGAAAGCTCAAAATCACCGGCCTGAAATTCGATTGTCATAATACAACCAAGTGGATAAATTTGTAATTTTTAACATGTAAAGAAGTACCTAAATTCGAGTAATTCACAAAAACGCGCTCATTTTATTCCATGTCGTGTATGCACGATATGTAAATAGATAACGCTCAACTGTAAACAAACCAGAATAACCTTAATGACAGGAGCAAATGTCATAATTCTTGCAGGAAGAGAATCATCTTCACCAAAGAGTGGCAGTAATCCATCCTTCTGTCCTAAACACAGGCGACATATGCTACTGAAATTTAACGTCATGTTTAATATGTTATTTACACTGAGAAACTGCATATAAACCACATCACAGGCCTTTTGTTTTTAACTCGTCGCCATTTCCTCTGAATCACGGCCACTACAAGAATACCGTACTCTGTGACATTCCACATGCCTCGTAAGTTTCAAAGAGTATCTATCCGCCAATCGATTGGTTGTCGGGAACGTAGCATTCTCTAACCACGGATCTGAAGTAACTGTCCAAGTTGGAGAACGCGGGAATTGTAGCAGTAACGCAACCAATAATGTGTGCCACAATTCGATCCGCACAATTTCGTTCACGCATCGTGTCTGACAAGTGAATAATTTTGAAACCCTGTTCCTAAGCAATACTGGGAGGTGCTTTACAAAAATAGCGTTGCACCTAATCAGTATTACTGCAAGCAGTTTTTAACAAGAAACAGACTAACTCCATGGAATGAGTCCTTGACAAGTTTATAGTTCCCAAGCTAGTGAAGAAATGCTGTACATTTTCTAGTACCAAACATTCATTACCACACCCACAACAGCCCACCTACCTTAGCCATATAAACCAAGCCCACAACTTCCCATCCTATTTCCTTCGAGACCCATTCAAGTCCAGAGTTTTGAAGTCTCTTCAGGGTTTACCACCAAAACACAATACACATTTATATTCTCTCCTATGCATATTACGAGGGTTATCCAGAAATTGTGGATAGAAAATGGGTGGAAAAGAAGGAAAATCACTGCTGTGAAAGTGGCTCACAGCCCTGACCTCTCTCCCAGCGATTTCCATTTGTTTTTGCATTTAAAGAAACATCTGGCCGGCCAGAAGTTTCATGAAAATGAAGAGGTGAAAAACAAAGTCAGTACATGGTTCTGTGCACAGGCAGCAGAGCTCTATGACATCGGAAAACAAAAACTCATACCCAGGCTAAACAAATACCACGAAAGATGTGGTGATATGTTAGAAAATGGCTGAAGGTATGTGTTAAAAATTTTGTTACTCGATTTTGTTTATTAAATATTTTTTAAAAAGTTATTTGTTTGTATCTTTACTTTCTGGATGTCCGACATATACGTCCGACCAATCTCAGTCTCCTTGACATGATGATCCTATTAATACTTAGCAAGGGGCACATATTGCCAAGTTCCTCACTATCAGGAACACTGACTCTCCTAGTTCAGTATTGATGGTTGGTCAGTGTGCTGTTGGAATAAGGAAAATTTAAAATATATATAGTCATATACTGAATGTGTACTCCAGTGGTTTTTGATTAAATGTTAGGTATATATGTATTTACGTCAGTTTGTGATGTGCAATATTACAACATGTTTTATTTGTCACAATACAGAGATTTGTGGGATGTCTCAAACAATGACACAGAGAAATGTAATTAATATGAAAATGCCTTCCCACAGTGCCCAAGTATCAGATTTTTTAAATCACAGTGTACTTCTTAGGCTCTACAGCAAAGCACATACATCCATTCCACAAAATGTCAGGAATTGAATGAATGCAGAGAAACAAAAGCACAATTGACTTCTTGTGCAGGTCAAAATTGGCTAATTCAGCTTCCTACCGTCTTAACACCTCTCTGTGAACAAGGATTTAAATTTATAAAATTATAACTGTACATCTTGTTTCACGTGGGCATGAAACTTGGTCTTGTGCTTGGAGGAGGGGCATGGATAGTGTGTGAGTACAGGATGCTGAGAAAAATATCTTGGGCTTTTACCGACCCCACGAGTCTGGTGTGTTGTGAACACAAAATGGCTTACTGTATGTTCTTTACTAGTCACTTAATTATGAATTGTCTATACAAGGTTACCCTCTCCTAAACAAATTTGTTTGTGCATCATTATTCTTTATACTGTAGTATTTAGTCTATTATTATAGACATCTTAATATGCTTATGGCCTGAGTCAAGAACACTGATATCCCTAAATAATCTGTGCTTTCATTTTTGCATGCCATTTTCAAAAATGATACAATATACTCAATGTGACTGTTCCACCACACATTGTCAAAGTGATCTAACCTCAATTTCATCATTAATTCTTCCATCCAGCCCTGCAGTCTTCCTGTTCCTAGTTTAACCAGTTCCTGTTGGCAAACATGTTAGAAATCCTAACACATTATGATGAACTATTTCAAAGGAAACTTTGTTATATCAGCCCTATATTCTACTTCCCTTTTCAAAAGCACATCACTCCACAGCATACATACTGGCGCTTACAGTTTTACATCCAAAGGCTGTTGGCAACATAGGATGAAAGAGGATAAATGCTACAGTTTACACAAGCAGCCATTACTCTGTAAAAATTGAAAAATGACACTGTTCTTTCTTCTTCACAAAACATTTTTAAGGCTCCCTTCCCCCAAAATATATAAACGATGGTCCAGTACTGATGCCATGCCTGTGTGTCCAACTACTCCAAACCTTTGATTTAATTTAGCCTGTACCAAAATCTGTCACATAAAACAAATCATTCTGAAAATGATGATCAACATTTCACATTTTCATTTGTTAATTAATACAAATAATCTTTCTGGTTTACATTCCATATCGGTGAGCAGTGAGGTGACATTCCCACCAATTAATTTACTGTTGCAGAGCTTGTAATGCAACAGGGGACATTTTTCTTACAGACAATCTACATGGAAGCGACCATATGGATAATCAGATATAAATATTCCCGAAATTGTATAAGATAATGGTATTACAAGTGCTGCTATGGGGGTGTCAGAATTGGCTGTAATAAAACAGCATCACAGAAATGAAGGAGCACACATGAATTGTTGGAGGTTTGTTGCAGGGTATACATTACAGGACCACAAAACAAATAAAGAAATAAAGCATAACTAATTCCATGTAATGTAAACAAATTTAACATTCATAGGTCTGTGCATCGCTAATATATTCGAAGAGTACAGGAAACAAGACGCAACGTTTCTCAACTTATTTATTTCTGTAAGATGCTCTACATGTTTCAGACAGTTTTTCCGTCCATCATCAGGAGCTCAAAACTGCAATTTCAGTGTCAGGTATTTTTCAGACCATTACTGCTACCTGCTGCTAGTCTGGCTAGGCTAGCAGCAGGTAGCAGTAACTGCAGAGCATCTTACAGAAATAAATAAATTGAGAAATGTCACATCTTGTTGGTTGTATTCCGTGAGTACACAAATTTCCTTCTAATTATAGATGTAGTGGACATAATATTTGTGAAGAGTAAATGACACAACACAGCAAAATTAGTGCATGAATAAACTCCAACCGGCAGAATAAAGTATGTTGATGAAGAGATAGCTGGGAAAAAACTGGGTGGCTCATACCCTGTTGCTGCTGCTGGTTATCACCACCATCATCATCATCATCATTTGTTATCACATTTATGCAGGGTATTTACAATTATACACGCATGACAAGCCACGTTTCTATGCTATACAGTGTAGCGGCTGTTCTGTATTTACAATTTATGCTGCAATTAAAGTTATTTCCCACGTTTAATGTTCTGTACTTTTACATTAGTACTTTCCAAAGAATGTGCACAGTGCCTATTAAGGCTGTTTTCTCTAGTGCTCTGATGTCATGATTTCCAAGTACAGTGCTTGGGGTAGTTTCTGAATCATTTTTACACGCTTTCAGTTGCCCTGTTATTACTGGTATCTCTTTTGTTTTTACTGTCCACATAAGCTATATTTCTACTGTGAGGTCTTGCAATTTTATCATCTTTTCAGCTCCTGTCTACATAACATTTCTAAGCCCTGACATGGCAATGTCTATTAACAAACATGTGCTTTGTCATTAACATGAATTATGATGTCCAGTTTGTGAGGGTTGTGAAAGTCAGCAGTTCAAGGATTCACATAATCTAAGATTGAAAGTGCAGTCAGAACCATCTGCCCCCTTCCAGCAATTGCATAATGCACCTTCTGAATCTAGTAGGCTCAGATGCAACTGAAATAATACATTCATGTACTCATAGCGGTAAGGATAGATACCACATTACTGAATAGATACAGCAAAACATTTGCAAGTTTTTAGACAGTTTCACCATGTCAATGTATTTGATGAAAGGTAAATTTATCAACTGAATTGGATTTATCTGCATTCTATGCATGCCACACAGCAGAACACATTGGATATTGGAAGTTAGGAAAATACTGCATACATACAGACATACAGTAGTAGATGGTGTAATGAAACTAATTTAGCATAGTTTATCATTGTCTGTTCACATGAAGATATTCCTCTAGAACAGAAACAGTGAACATATAAATAATCCTTTAGGGCTGATTTAAATTGTTTAGTGTTATCACTTAAATTGTTGATACTCTGTGGGAGACTGTTAAATCATTTTATGCCAACTGGATAGACTCCTTTGTGACACTATGATAAATTAGATGAAGGCTGGTAAAAGCTATGTTTTTGTCCTGTATTTATGTGATGGACATCAGAATTTGTGTGACAGACGTCAGAATTTGTGTGATGGACGTCAGAATTTGTGTGATGGACATTAGAATTTAGTTGGAATCTATTTTTGTTCTTCACCAAAATAAGAGAAGTGACAGTACATGTAGTAACAGTACATGTAGTTGACAGTACATGTAGTTGACAGTACATGTAGTTGACAGTACATGTAGTTGGCAGTACATGTAGTGACAGTACATGTAGTTGACAGTACATGTAGTTGACAGTACATGTAGTTGACAGTACATGTAGTTGACAGTACATGTAGTTGACATTACATGTAGTAACAGTACATATAGTGGCTCAAGAGGCAAAATGTTTATATCCTTAAATAACCCTCTACACCATTCTCTATTTCTGCAACCTCTAATTATTCTAATTCTATTCTTTTGCACTTTATAAATATCTGCACCATGTGAAGATTTCCCCCAAAATATTAATTCATACTGCATAATGGAATGTAAGTAGGCACCATCAATGTTTCCTGTAACATACATCTTCATTTCAGTGATCATTTCAAACTAATATTCACCTTCACATTTTTCACCAGCAGAAGTAATGATTCTAGTTTTTATGGAAACTCTGTATTCCTGTCAGAACTGATTCTGTAATCCTCAGAACATGCCCTTTTGGCACCATAATGCAACTGTAGGCACTCCTTGACTTACCAACATTTGGCTTGTGAAATCTCACACATACAATCAAACATGTCCAAATGTCCAGCTGCCTGTGAGAATGCTGACAGCAGTGTTCAGAAAATGTGGCCCATGACGACGGAAACTAAAGCATTCTGCAGGAGATGATGAAATGATTAAGACAGCACGTTCATTTGGGATGAACTGTAACTTTTTCTGAAAGTTGTAGGTGCTGACAGTTGTATATACTCTTACTTTAGCTCATTAAACACCTGATGCTGTTCCTGAAACACATCTAGCTTATACAGGGTCCTTACTATGTCTGATGACAATTGTTTGCAGCTTGCCACTGATACTGTGCTGTGCGTGTGTGTGGGCAGTTGGCTGAACACAAAGGATGAGTCAACAGGAAGTGGCAAATGATAGTTGGGAATATCAATATGAAATGATTAGCTTGTTCATGCAGACAGACAATATATTTCTTTGGTCACATTTCTACAGATCTGACTCAACAAGATGCTTAAAAATACTTCTAACTACTCTCATTTATCTGCTGTAGTCTTATTGCAGACGTTAACTGAAATATGGCAGGATCTACTTGTTTACATACTTTGGTTTCTTGAGCAAAATATTTCTGATATTTTGAAAGGGTAGGTCAACGAGGACTGTCAGGAGTACGCATGCTGCAATAAGCACCAACACTTCCGGTATCTCAACCTGCAAAAAGCAATCGAATGATGCAACCGGTAGATCACAATCACAAATTTATTATATACACAAACAGAATTCAAGTAGTTTAATGAATAAGGGAATAAAATATTTTAGTTTAATCCTTAGAATCGTGAAGATTTATTAAATCAACAACAGAGTCCATTCACAATCTTGTGGCACCTGTGTGCAAAGATAGCTTCTTTACACCGTGGACAGTCAGACAGCAAGTGTAGGGAGCTAATGTACCTACAGCAATGTTACCTCCCATTCCAAAAACACGGGTTCAGTTTTCATTCCTCTTGGTGTTTCTTCCAACATGCAGTTCCATATACTGCGCATTATTTCACATCCTTTGCTACGGATAACTCTACAGTTTCCTGTATTTGGCAATCACAATACATACTGTGATAAACAGTGATTTTGTTTGACTACTAGACAGTAACACAGAACCATCTCTCCTTTTTATTTGCAGGTACTTTCTGAGGATGAGTCTGAGTTGTGGCTGAATGCGTTCTTTGCATCGTGCTGCAATATTGTAATTAGATTCTACAATAAATGCTCTGACACCTGTAATATGTCAGACACTAGAAATTATGCCCACTGTCACCAAATATATAATGTGTTGTCACACAGCCCTGTAGTGTGCTGTTACCATTTCTGTGCCAGCAGCAGACAACACATGTGAATACGTTGTTCTGTCAATGTTACGGATGGCACTTTCATATAAAGCATGGCCATTTAGTGATCTGTCTCCAATACACAGGTATTTGACGTTCAGCTGACCGTGCATCGTGATAAATTCTTATAAAAAAGTCAACTAGATGCATTAATTTCTCAAATTTATTTTTGGAACAAAACTATACATGTTTCAGACAGTTCCTCTGTCCATCATCAGGAGTTTTTTCACTGTACACACAGCAATGATATATGTCTTACAGCTTGTGAGCAGGATCAGGACAGAACTGGTTTGGTTCTGCTGAAGCAGAACCAAACTAGTTCTGTCCTGATCCTACCCACAAGCTGTCAGTAAACCTGTATGACATATACCATTGCTGTGTATACAGTGAAAAACTCCTGATGATGGACAAATGAAATGTCCGAAACATGTAGAGTTTTGTTCCAAAAATAAATTTGAGAAATTAGTGCATCTAGTTGGTGTTGTTATAAGAATACAAGTATTTCCATGCACCAACCAATTTACTCGTATTTTGATGTATTATTAACACTCATTTTCTCAAAACATGTACACAAATTATTCCTAAAGGAACAGATCGTTCCAGATTCTTTTCTCCCCATAATGGAGGCTCTGATTAGTAGGATTCATGATCAGTGTATAAAGAACTGCTGCCAAAGCCATTTCCACAGACTGCCACACCAGCACATTAGAAACTGTACTGTGGGGTGCAGCACTGTGTTGTGTTGTTCGAACTTTCAAATAAAATTACATGACTTGTTGTTATCACTGT
>Ga0123354_10017338_pt1 | contig 11284 bp, 5 predicted proteins | sample TergutLab28metaG_2_FD_97872 | JGI IMG/M metagenome (GOLD analysis project Ga0123354, IMG submission 97872) | Labiotermes labralis P4 segment gut microbial communities from Petit-Saut dam, French Guiana - Lab288 P4 | ecosystem: Host-associated > Arthropoda: Insects > Digestive system > Gut ... | reverse complement strand
AATTATGGCATAATCATAAAGAGTATTAGTACATTTATGTATATGGTGTGGCATGTTGACAAATACAAAATTACATTTAAATTAGTTATCAATCACTGGACTAATGAAATCTTGTAGCATATTTTAGTTTCCTCAGGCCAACATCTGGGTCTGAGCTTTTCGACACATTCATGAAAATTATTCTCTTCAGAATGTATCCACTATAAAATATTTATTCATGAAAAATTCTTAGAAAACTAAAATGAGAAATTACAGGAGAACCTCTCACGGCCCAGTATAATTGATGCCGCGGCCCGGCGGTTGAGAAACACTGAACTATACCACTAGTGGATGTATGCACCTGTATATACAGTGTGCATGTGCGTGTGTGTATTCGTATATGGTATACATATATTTCTATACAATATATTTATTTATAGTGCAATAAAAATGTGACTCGCATCCCATAGTTTTTGGTATGGATCATTCCGATATGATTGTGGTAATCTTGCTACACAGACTAACACTTCAATTCAGCGCTTTCTGTAATTCTATCAGCAATATCACAAATTGTACATATGCTACTATGACCAAATCTAACATGGCACATGTCAACAATTCAGTCACCTTTTTCAAGTTGGCATATTACTTCTATTTTCTCTCCAATAATGATTGTCTTTCATCGATTTCTCACGTGGATTGCAAGAGGTGTCTCACTGATTTTGGAAATAAGGACTAATGTTTTTGCTATGGGATTATATCACCAATGTAATCAATCCATACGTATGACTGATGGTGACAGTGACCTCACTTTCTGCTGGCCTCCAACACAAGACGAGAAGCCACAGATCATGCATGCCATAATGCATTAAATTGAAAATGATCAAGTATTGTCGATGCCAAACTGAAAATTATCGCATTAATATGAAAAGTGGTGTAAATTTTGAAGTTGCATTGATGCAAATTCGCATAAAACGAAAACAAACACCTGCCATATATGTTTAGACCTTCACAGGTCACTTGCCTTCTTATTCGTGAGGTTGGCAATGCTATAAGTTTATTATAATACATTCCATATTATGTGTATTAATTTGTGTAATGCGCATCAAGAACCAACAAAATGCGTGGAGGTGCAAATATCACAATAAATGTACATCAGTGGAATTAAATGCATCTTGTTGGTTCTTGATACATGCTATACATTTAATCTTATATCTTACACAATTGCTTTGTCTTGTATACATGCAGGAGAATCCATCCAGACATAAAAATGCATACTGACACAGCACAGACGGAGACACAGTGTGTGCAGGCGCACATGCACACGCATTACTGAAGCAGTTATGGTCAGAGATACAAAAAAAAAAAAAAGGTAAAGTGATCCCATTACAGGCCCGGTGTGGGTAAAGGTATAGCTCTACTCTTCCATGACCGCGGCACTAGAAGGGGGTGAGTGGTCAGCAGCACGCCGTGGCTGCACTTTACCCCCAGGAAAGACCCGGTACCCATTTTACAGGAGGCTGGGTGGGCTCCAGGGCCAGTCTGGATGGGCAGAAAATCTCGTCCCCACCAGGATTCGATCCCGGTCCATCCAGCCCCAGCCCGTAGTAAGTCGCCTTACCGACTCAGCTAACCAGCCCATATGGTCAGGGATATATGCTGATATAATCACTGCATAATGTAATGTTAGGATGTCTGGTTTTTTAAATGTTGTAGGCAGACTGGTGTTGAGAGATATTCTGAAACAGAAGAGATGCAGATATCCTTTTTTCCTTATACTCTCTGCAGTGAGGCATGTTTTTGATGATCAGTTCTTAATCTCTTTGTACCTGTCACCTAAGGTGGTTACTGCATCTACATGTACAGACTAATGAGGTTTTGATAGATGTTCCATTGCTTTGAAGGTGAAGACCTAAACGTGAAATCAATATTTCTGAACAATATTTTGACACAGAAAATAAATTTTAGCGATATTAACAAAATGAAAATAAATTGTGATTAAGCTTAATCCAACATGCATTATTATTTAAATATTAGTGCATGGTTTACAAAAGGTATGAGTATTATTTGAACAAAAAAGAATAAAATTTGAAATAATTGCATTTTATGGAAATAGAACAGATTACACAGCATGTCTTAAATATGTGGTAAATTCCCTTGTTGCCTCAGTACATGAAATTACTTTCTAGGGGTGTTCTGTTCCTTGTACTGGCAGAATGCAGAACTGTACACGGTTAAATTACAATCTACTGCCTACACAGGAACTAAGTTTATGGAATGTCCTGCACATGATATGCATGAAGCATGTTTGTTTATTGTCTGTGTGTGGCTTGTAATCCTGAATGACTTTGAAATGTTGCATAGACAGTGTCTGACAGAGGAGTGAGGATCCCTCTGATGTTCTCATGATGTCAGTTGTTATGAGTGTTATTGCCAAAGAGACAGGCAGTTACCCATTGTTTCTGTTCTCATTGTAGGTTCCAGTTGAGTGGGTCTCACAATTAGGTGGAATCACAAGTCTTTCCTTTGTTCTGTGGTGTGATTCTTTTATTGCTGTCTTTGGTTGTCCTGGCAGATGCAGGCTTTGTGCACAATAAAACTGCCATGCTTCATGTGACAATAAAAGAAAGACTCTTATATATGACAATTGTATTCTTTTTCCTATCACTGACTTCTCTCATCCTCCTCCATTTTCTCCTGTTTATTTTCATTCAACACCTTTCTTTGGTATTGGGTACCAACATTCTGCAAGATTGTATTGCCTCCATCTTCAGGAAAAGAATATGCAAAGATTCCAAATCTGTACCATTAACTGTCATTCATGTTTTGCAATATTTTCTTATAAAATATTTATAACTACCAATCCAACAACACTAGTTCATTACCCATAAGACAAGAATTGCAAAGGGTAATGGCACTGGGGTTTAAACTACCGCCACGAACTGCAGCGTTTCAAATTAGTAGTATTCTTAAATGCATTCATAGGCGCCAGTATAGTGATTTGTTAGAGGCTGGATGGTTGGGGTTTGAATCCCACCGAGGACGAGAGGTTCTCTTTTCAGCAAATCCCTCCAGATTTGCCCTGGGGACCATCCGGGCTACTGCATAACGGAGGTAAAGAGGCCAGTATGTGGCGTTGACCATCCACCCATCTCTAGGTCGAAGCTTAAGAATGGAGGTATACCTCTTCACCACCCCCCCCCCCGTGCCTGCATGGCATGTTACGGGGAAACCTTCACCTTTAAATGCATTCACATTTGTACGGTGCAGAGACCGGCAATTAAGACGTAATAAATGAATGCCTCGTGTGGGTTAAGGTTACATTTTCCCCACCCATACCATGCAGGCAAGTAATAGGTGCAGCTCCACTCGTTCTTAACCTCGCTATGGGATGAAAGTGGTCAGCCTCAATCCCCTACTGCTTTATCCCCGGGGAAAGAGCCCCCGGCGCGGATTGCATAGGAGACTGGACGGGCCTCACAACTGGTCTGGACATTTTGCAGCAGAAAAAAATCTGTTGACTCTGCTGGAATCCGAAACCCGATTGTTCAGCCTGTGGCTTGCTTACTGTGCCGACTACGCTACCATGAAGGCATCATCAACTGGCAGCTGTCGCAAGGAACCACACAGCGGAAAGGCACGTCGCAAGTTGCAATCGGCGGGTATGTTCTTGTCACCTTCATCGGACGGGTGGAATCAAATTTCGAGAGCTCTTACCTGCGAATGCAACTTAGTCAAAGTAGGGTGTGACAAAGGCTTGGATTGGATGAAACGTGCTCACGTGACGTTGCAGATTTCAAAATGGCTGCCTCTAAGGGCATTGATTGTATGCTAGTTCTCGACATTCGTTTTAAGTTTTCGGTATGTTAATTCGTAAAGCATATTAAAATGCACTTTAAAATGAAAACACGCAACAATGGGGTCACAAACGCTTGAAATTTTACGTCAAGGTGTCTGGGCGTCACTTACGGGAGGCTGGTTTTATGACCCCCATCAGGATATTTTCTGCAATACATTTCATCTTTACATTTGGCTGTTTCTCCTATGTCTGCCATTCACACTGTATTTGGTAAGTTTTACATTTGAATTAATTATTTACTCTTTGACCTTTTTTGCACTCGTCTTCGTTCTGGGAATTGGCATAACCAAGAAATTGGCAGAAAAGTGAAGGAGGTCAAAGTCCGTACTGTTAGTAGGTTGAGAAACGTAATCATCACATTAATCTCAATTCTGTAAGATTTGTAATCGTACTTGCATAATACATTCTGTTGTCATATTAGGTTTATGCTTTTAAAAAATAGAACAATGTGGGACATCACTCATGGTGCTGGTTTTCCCTCTAGTATTTTCCACCAACGTTTTTCGTTTGGGGTGGCTACTGTGCTACCGTAGGAATCCTTTTTGCAACTCTGAAGCTGGCAAATTTTGGTCTGCATCGCATGTATGACACATCAGATTGCATTGAGGAAGTGAATGAGGATGGCCGTCCAGAATGTGATAGGAGGAGGCAGCAGCAGCAGCAAGGCCACAAGGAAAGGAGGTTTGTACATTAATAAGTTATGTTGCGTTTTACATTACTTTAAATCTAGTGGATTAAAACAGAATTTCACATCCTTTAGGGAGGCGTAAAGGTGATAATAGAAAATTGCAAGAGTAACAGCTGTAAAAGTATATACACTAGCCAGGAGTTCAGATGGCATGTTTTTATTTTTGGGGGGGGGGGGTGGTGATTTTTTACTTACATGAAAAGAGTCCACAAAATGAGTGAATGATGAAACAGTCCTGGTAATCCTGATGTTAATTGCTGCATTGATGGTGAGGGGTGCCTTAAGGATAGTCTGATTTTGCCACTTTTGTACACAGTGTAGTTATCTGTTGTCTGTAAGTTTAACCTTGTATTTGTATGCCCTGTAGAACTTGGAAGTTGTTCATGACAAGAGTTATGTTTTACATTTCTCTTGCATGAGTAACAGTGAGTTTTGTGGCCATGCTGACTGAGAAGGTTACACCATACACTGCTGAGTGCATACTGAAACATAAAATAAAATTTAAACAGATTTAACCTGTAGCATTGAAATTTAAACTGATTTATCTTGTGTCTGTATACACAATTGATTCAATAATGAGTGTTAAACTTTATAAAAATGTGCATATTATACACAGGAGTCATAAAACCAATGCAAAAGGCACTTGTGTCTTTGCTTCATATGTTGCTTGTTGTGTGAACAACAAAGTTTAGTGAAATGATTCTGTGTTACATGAACAACACTAACAGTCTTGTAACTCAATATAGCTGACCATTTGTGCAAGTATGAAGTTTTGTTAGACATTGGGTTTGAAACATCCTGAGTTTGAATTATGACTACATTCAGACAGTAACAGTAAGTAGCTGGCTAAGTTCTGTTTTGATATTTTGCAATTTGATAGGATGCTATTCAAGCCTTTGTGTTTTACTTTTTTTGCCTTAAGTTGATTACTTTTTTTACATAAATTGGTACACTTCCAGGAAGTAGGATGACTCTTGCTTGAATCAGTAGGCTGTGGACTCGGTAACTAGGGAATCTGGATTCAATTCCTGCCAAGGACAAGGGATTCCCCCCCACAACAACCTTGACTGTGTGGGGTGCCCAGCCTCTTGTCCCATGGCTATGAATCTTCTTTACCAGGGATAAAGTAACCTTATGTGACTGTTGCATGTCACCTTCGTTTGGTGTTATTAAGAATTTAGGTTGTGGTTGGAGAATCTGAATGAAACAGACTTTTGGAAAACTTGGGCATAGATAGGAAAGTAGTATTCAAATTGGTGTGAGAGAAACAGGGTGTGGTGGTGCAGACTGGATGCATTTCACTCAGAACAGGGACATTTGGATAGGCTTTTGTGAACACAGTATTGAACCTACAGGTTTCATAATATGTGGGAAATTCCTTGAATTGTCTGAGGAACTAACGGTTTATCAGGAGGGACTGTGCTTCATGGAGTAGGTGTGGGAACCTTAGTGTAATAAGTGTTACCAGTTCGTGGTGTTCAGGTTCACGTGGACCATTGCATACAACAATAAAAGCAGTCGTTCTTACCATCTTTGGTTTTACACAATCGGTCATTACTTTCTGTCCAGAATAGCACTTGAGGTAGGTATTGAAATACGTAAATATTGCTTAAAGTAATTATACAGTTAGCTCAGAATTTTGTCTTTCATTGTAAGACAGATTTATTTATGGAAATGATATGTACTTAGCAGTAAGAAGGTATTGGTTGTGTACTTATGTGCAGTCGTGAAGTCATAATAGAATTAACACAAGCACACATCTTGGATGGTGTGAAATACATTGTGTAAGCACGTTTCTCGTTGAAATTGAGTGCCATTTCTACCTTACTGTTTGTTATTCAGCAGTATGGTTTTGGATTTGATGGGCTTCCTGTATCTTTGGATGGAGCTTGCAGAAAAAACATGCACACCCAATCAAAAATATAAACCTCTGTTTTCAGTTTATAATAGTTTCTAATAAGCATAAAGTGAAATGTGTGCACATCTCTACTTAGATAGAACGTAACAGAAAATAATGGTGAGCCAGTAAGTATCCGTCAAACGCAACATGTGTTTGATGTAGAAAACCTAAAAAAGGCTACACATTTCAGCTTTTAATGAAGCTATTCTGAGGCTGTACAAGGTTTTGTAAGAGGGCATAGTGTAGAGGCCAGTTGAAATGTGATGGCACACATGCAGAAACCAGATTTCGTCTTTTGGCAAAACAGACGAGTCAATTTAAATTGGTGAGGGCATCAGTTCAGTCAACCACTGGCAGCCGAGGTGTGTGCATGAGCGGTAGTGATGCTGGATACACCATGTTCTGAAGTAGTGTGAAGGGTCCTGGCTACCCACTCCATTCGCCAGTTTCCCCTTCACTTCCCCTCCCGTGTGTCACCATGTGCTATCACATTTCAACTGGAGTCTACAACATTGCACTTAATATTTGCCCTTTGTTGCCAAAATATTCCATCATATGTAACGTGACATATGAATTTCCAAATGCCAAATGTTATATAATTAATGTCCATTCTCTTGCAGTCCCCAATTTAAATTGTGGCCTCCTGCAGATCATTCTGGGCTTGTAATTCCAGTGCCAAATGGTTAAGAAAGATTGAAATCTCAGATTTGTCACATTATATACGCATGACAGAAATGGACATCATTAGAGCCAGTCATGTATAATGGCTTATGGCTGTTAGGAAAGGAAGCTGCATGCCATTTAAAAGTAAAACATTGAATTCAATTCATATCATTAGGCAGTAGTCAGAAACAGTTAAGAAACTAATAGAATTAATTTGCCCTCCCAAAATATGACTGCACGTCAGCTTGTCATTCTTTTTAATGGGAATGGTTTGGTTACTTGTCATAAGCATTGAACTGAATGACATCCTACTGGAAAACCGTAACCAAGGTCATAGTCATACTCTTGTTTAACAAAACATGAGTAGGTTGATACAGAAGTATGTGTGTTAACACTGACTGACTGAAATTTTGACCTTTTTTTAAAACCCAGGCTCTGACACACCATACCAGTGTGCATTTCTGCTTTATGTATGGAAGGCTTCACATTCAGTACTGGAGTCCAGCTATCCTACCTGGGGTTAATTGGGTCCATTACTGAATCTGTCCAGACAGGTCTTCCAGTTTCGAATGTCCTTCTGTGAATTACCCAACCCAGTTAACAGCCTTATGCAACTAACTGTTTATACTGTACACAGGAAACATGTCCTCATGAATATCCTTGGTCAAGTTTCCTTTCACCCACAAAAAAATGAACCACATGATGCAGCTGTATGATGTACATGGTTGCAGTACAGTTACAATCTTTAACCACTCGTGACACACCCTACACTTACAGAGTTGATGTGTGGCGTGAAGTCATGCTGGAAGATTCTGCTATGTACTGTCGGGTATGTGTGTATTTCTGTGAGTTTTTACATGATGTACTGAATCACCTTTGTATAACAAGGTGAGTGATTTGTACTCTTCTCTAAATATCGTTAGGGTGATCACATAAAGAAGTATGAGATGGATAGAGCATGTAGCATTCATGAGAGATGATAAATGCATACGAAATGTTAGCTGGAAGACCTGAAGGAACAGATGATTGGGATGCCTAGGTCTAGAATAGATTAGAATAGAATACAAAGGGGCAGGCACCGTAGTGACCCATGCACTTCAACCATGATCGATCTTTTGTACGGCCCTTAGCTTTTTCGTTCAGCAGCTGTGCACCTTGAACAAAGTGCAGTAGCTTGCTGACAGAGATGGATGTCTTGAAAGTCACCTGGTTGCATAAAGTGATGACCCAGGTGCTCGAATCGAATGTGGCCAATGCCTTACAGTCACAATGAATGTTTGAGCCCATTTCAGATGCCTGCTTGCATCTATCACACTCAGGACTGTACCAGTTGCAGTTTTACCTAGGCCTAAAGGGGAGGTTTATTGTAAAATGGCTGTTAAAGATACAGGAACTCAGGATGAACTGGATATTGCTGGCTGTTGGTGATGTGGTAGAGTGATGTAGTATATTGAGTAACTGAATACAGCATTTTATCTTCGCATGTCATAAAAGACATTGTTTTTCTGTGACCATCTCAGCAAGTACGGGGTGGCATATGGAGACAGCAAGCTGCTCCGAAACATTTGTACCTTTGTAGGAAAGCACACAAAGTCGTTATCTCAGAACACCACAGCCTTGATACTGGTTACCCAGATCTCACACAAAATATCACCCTGTGGAATATTTCTATTTGCTTGGTTTCTTGGATTGCAGAGAGGAGGAAGGTATTGAGCTGCAGGTGTTGAGTAGCAAGCAATCGAGTGAGACTCCACCTGTTGGTTGTAGCTCACGCAATTCCTACATCGAGCCCCAACAGGGAGCTGGCACTGATGCAGACAGTATCAATTCTTCTGAATACCCAGCTGAAGAGGTGACCTTCAAGAATGGAAGCAGCACCATAGGTGAGTTGAGGCTTTCTGTGTAACCTCGCATTGGCGCAGTCCCGTCAGGCATAACCAGAATCGTGCATGTACTGTATTTGCCACCCAAGATGCATTTTTATCCTGAGAAATGTCTCTGAAAATCATCCTGTGATTAACCCTTTGGCAGCAGGGCTTGGACATTTAAGTTTCGGCACATCCTTTATGTAAAATGTGAATATTGTATGAAAGAAAAAAAGCTACATTATGAAATATGTGACATTTTGTGGAGTAGAAGGTAGAGATTGTGCAGCATGTCTCACAGGATGCAGTAAGTATGTATATCGGTTGATTAAATGTATGAAGTATGGTCGTTGCATGGCAGTGGTACTTGTGTCCTATATATCGGATGGGCGCTGTCTGAAGGTTAAGAGCAGATGACGAATTGTTACATAAGTAAAGTTCACCCTAGAACAGACCACGAAAGCCCAGAGGGGGAGTAGAGGTATAGTACTACTCTTTTTTTAACCTCGGTGCTAGATGGGGGTGGGTGGTCAATGCCACGTCCTGGCTGCTTTACCCCCAGGAAAGACCCGGTACCCGTTGTACAGGAGGCTGAGTGGGCCCCAGGGCTGGTCTGGATGGGTGCGGAAAATCTCACCCCCACTGAGATTCAATCCCTAGACCGTCCAGCCAGTAGCTCAGTCACTATACCGGCTGAGCTATCCTGGCCCACATTGTTACATAAGTAGGTTATTAAATTCCTTTCTCATTATAGGGTGCATTTTGTCATATATAGTATCGTATGAGGTGGGAGATACGTACTTAGAATAGGCTGTGTACATTTTCACATCATTTTATGTCAAGGTGGGTGGGTCCACGTCTTGGTGGGAGATGAAACAGAGGTCTCAGGTTCTTCTTCACTGCATTATAGCCTTCAGCTGTGTATGTGTGTTAAAGTACAAATATGCGGTCGTTTCTTTTGTCACAAGATATGATGCTCTAGTGGCATGATAGGTGAATATCCAAGTTTTGTTGGATGTGTTTCCGTGTCATTGGATGAGACATGGTTTTGGTGGAGGCCTCATACCAGCACAGACTTGAAGGATCTGCTGTTTTTACTTCTCTCTTGAAACTCATCACCCTGCCCGTAGCAGGTTGATGTGGCTGTAAAGGTGGGACAGTACGCTTAGCCCTGTTCGTGTCCGTCCTCCACTGAACCAGGCACTATGAAATAGTTACATCTGTAGCAGCTGTGAAGGGTTGTGTACCATGTTTCTGTACAGTACGGTGTATGGACATAGGTCAGACTGAAGGACCGAGCCAGTTTAACCCTCAAAAAACATCAGCCAAATAGGAGGTCCCATGAAGAATGCTTCCAGACTCCAGGAGGAGTCATAATTTATTGAGGAAGGATCATGGATGCAGGCTTCATTTGCAGTAGTGAATTGAGGCATATGGGAACTCCCACATATGAATTCTTATGTAATGGAAGTGTCGTATGTTGACATTTGTCAGTGGACTGAAAACCTGTGTGTTAATTTTCATGTAAGTCCTGTAGTAAAATGGCTTTTTAAATGGTGCCTCGCCTGTCCTTGTAACTAGATTTAAATGGCAGCAAATTCCTACCGTTGTGTTATCATGTTTGACTTGTGCCAGTAAATGAAATCCATTCTTCTGGTCAAAGACGAATCACGGAAGTGCATAAGACTGCCATCTGTTGATGACAGCGCAAACCTATAACAGTTTATGCCAAAAATTTCTCCAAGACATGAAACAGCTGTATGGACAGAGTGGGCTGTCATGTTGCAGAGATGATGCTAGTTGGCAGTAGGTAAAATGTGAAAAAAACAAACAAACAAAATCGTAATAGTGTAACGAAATTTGGCATTAAGTCTGCCCAGGGCTTGGTAATCCAAAGCATCTCTGTAATCCCAGAACTACAGATGGGCAGACATAGAGCTGTTGAGATGTCATCCTTAAGTGATGTGTAAAAGCATTTAGGAAGTTGTCTTGTTGAATTCTGTAATTATAAAGTTAGTCTTGGAGTTTTTGTACCCCTCACCCAATATTGTGTGGGTGATAAAATCGAGAAGAATGAGATGGGCAGGGCATGTGGCGTGTATGGGTGAGGAGAGGGGGGTGTATAGGGTCTTGGTGGGGAAACCGGAGAGAAGGAGACCACTGGGGAGACCTAGGCGTAGATGGGTGAATAATATTAGGACGGATCTCCTCCAGGAGGTGGGATGTGGGTATATGGACTGGATTGGGCTGGCCCAGGATAGAGACAGGTGGCGGACGCTTGTGAGTGCGGTAATGAACCTTCGGGTTCCGTGAAATGCGGGGAATTTCTT
>Ga0123354_10017337_pt1 | contig 11284 bp, 6 predicted proteins | sample TergutLab28metaG_2_FD_97872 | JGI IMG/M metagenome (GOLD analysis project Ga0123354, IMG submission 97872) | Labiotermes labralis P4 segment gut microbial communities from Petit-Saut dam, French Guiana - Lab288 P4 | ecosystem: Host-associated > Arthropoda: Insects > Digestive system > Gut ... | reverse complement strand
CGTGCTGCTGACCACTCACCCCCTTCTAGTGCCACGGTCATGGAAGAGTAGAGCTATACCTCTACCCACCCTCTGGGCCACACCGGGCCTGTAACGGGATCACTTTACCTTTACCTTTACCTTTACCTTTACCTTTACACCCCACGAACATGCATAAATGTTCTTTACACCTGATTTACTATTCTTCATACTCAGTTGTCAGTTAACATAATTCAGGCACTTGTCAAAGAAGAAGAGTACTGAGAATCAAGTTTTCCATTCTTTCTTATTAGTAGATATATTATTAAAATGTAGTTGGTGGTTATATCAACTTGATACTGTATAGGGATCCTTCTGAAATGAGTCGGTTTGACACCTTTAGCAGCTTCGTTGTGTTTGTACTGTTACATTGGCATATCGTACAATTGTTATAGTGACCAGACTGTTTGCTAGTAATTGGCAAGGCGCTGGTGAGTTGGGAAGCTCTGCCCACGCGCTACCACGCGTTTTCTTACCATTCCATATGGATGTACAGAGACCGAAGCTATGAATGCACTCGAAACAGAGTAAACGTTTTTAGAAAGGTATAACACCGTCTGCGTTGTTTCTAGCCGAGCCCAGCAGTGACATGGCCGTGCCGACTGCAGCTGTGTCTGCTAGTAGGGACTTAGCTCTCAGTTTCCTATTTTCAATTTTGCTTATTTTTTATTTTATTTCTCCTTATTTTTTAATGTACCTCGTATTTCTGTATTTTTGTTTATCTTTTTAACGTAACGCACACCGTTGTGTTTGTATTTCAGAGAGATGGGCATAAAAAATAGTTTTCTCTTTGTATCTTCATTTTTGCCTCTCTTCCTGTATACAAAACCGCTGCGCCGTGACGTCACACTCCACTGTAAATCTCCTGGAGATATTACTCAAGATCACTTTGCAAATGTATTTATTCATTTATTTACTCATTTGTTAATCGGTGTTCCTGTTCATTTAAACTACTTTTTGTCAAATCACATTTATTACTAATTAATGAATTAGAAGAAACCTGGGTGGAGGAACACGTGTCTTGTTTTCGAGGACATTCTATCTATTGATTTCCTGAAGGGTAGAAGAAAAATTGTTGTGGGCCGGGTAGCTCAGTTGGTATAGCGAACGAGCTACTGGCGGCTGGACGGTACGGGATCGAATCCCAGTGGGGACGAGATTTTCAACCGTCCACACTGGGCCTGGGGCACACCCAGACATCTGTAAAATGGGTACTGGGCCTTTCCCGGGGGTAAAGTGTGGCCGGGGCGTGCTGCTGAACACTCACTCCCTTCTAGTGCCGCGGTCATGGAAGAGTAGAGCTAATAACTCTACCCACCATTTGGGCCACACCGGGCCTGAAACGGGATCAGTTTACCTTTTACTTTAAGAAAAAAATATTATGAGAAAACTCAGGACAACTGATCTCTGAGATGCAACTTGAATCCTGGACCACATGAATATGAAGCATCTTTGTGACTTTCTCAACAACGATCTCCGGTATCGTGTTTGTAATTAGGACTTACTTACTTACTCCATGGTGCAGAGTCCTGAGAAGCTAACTGGTCTGCAGCTAGTCAAGAAATTCCCCGCATTTCACGGAACCCGAAGGTTCATTACTGCACTCACAAGCGTCCGCCACCTATCACTAACCTGGGCCAGCCCAATCCAGTCCATATACCCACATCCCACCTCCTGGAGATCCATCCTAATATTATCCACCCATCTACGCCTAGGTCTCCTCAGTGGTCTCTTTCCCTCCGGTTTCCCTACCAAGACCCTATACACTCCCTTCCTCACCCATACGCGCCACATGCCCAGCCCATCTCATTATTCTCGATTTTATCACCCGCACAATATTGGGTGAGGAGTACAAATCATTTATCTTCTCGTTATGCAATCTCCTCCATTCCCCCGTTACCTCGTCCTTCCTAATTCCAAATATTCTCCTCAACACCATATTCTCAAACACCCTCAGCTTCCTTTTCTCCCGCAATGTCAGAGACCAAGTTTAACACCCATACAAAACAACAGGCAAAATTATGTTTCTATATTTCTTGATCTTTAAATTTTTGGATAGCAACCTGGAAGACAAAAGATTTTTAATTAGGACAGTTTTAATATATAGGCTACAGCGTGTGTCAGATATATGAGCACAAATATAGGGTAGGTGTGGCCTTATTGCAGCTGCTGGGTGTTTCTGTCGCCTGGTGTCAGGGTGGCCAAACAACTTTCATTTCTGCAGAGCTTTTTCGTTTTCGGGTAATCGTATTAAGACCGAACCCTTGAAATCGAAGGGAAGTTTAATGAACACGCTAAGGTTGGACTGAATTCGTTGCTCAAAACTGAAGTAAATTGCAACCCTTGATGTTTGAACCGATGAAACTTACCGAAACGCCTGTACGGAATTGCCACTGCTCGCTGCGTTAGAACCCAGAAGAGCGCAGTTCACACAGCGATGGGAGAATGATGTCACGCAAATTGCGACTTATTTGGTTTTCGATCCACTGTTTAATGAAACAGATCCTTGTGGCCGCACAGTCTATGGCGTAGGTCTGCGGCCGATCGCTTGCCAGGATTGCGGGTTCGAATCACGCCGGAGGCATGGATAATTTTTATGTTGTTAGCTTTGTTTGTTGTCAGGTAGAGGTCTATGCGACAGGCCGATCACTTGTCCACAGAAGTCCAACCGAGTGTGTGTGTCTGCGTGTGATCAGGTGCAACAATTACCCTCGATATTTACGGTGGGTAGGTAGAAGATTTCGCCGGTCCCAGTGGCCGCGCGGTCTAAGAAGTAGGTCTAAGGCCGCTAGCCTGCTGAAATTGTGGGTTCGAATCCCACTGGGGGTATGGATGTCTGTCTGTTATGAGCGTTGTTTGTTGTCAGGTAGAGGTCTTTGCGACGAGCCGATCACTCGTCCAGAGGAGTCCTACAGACTGTGATGCGTCGTTGTGTGTGATTAAGAAACCTCAAGAATGGGGAGGCCATGGCCCGAGTTGGGCCGCAGCGCCACAGGAGAAAAAAAAAGAAAAGTAGAAGAGTTCAGGAAAAGAAAGAAGGAAAGAAAGGAAGATAAAAGAAAGAAGAATTTCAACAATTTTAATATTCTGTTCTAAAATAAAAGGCTACTCCACAGAATTACCTAAGTGCAATTCAGGCGTACCGACTGCAGTGGCAAATCCCAGGGTATCGTAAATTTCCAGAAACTTTGCATTCCTCTTATAGCCTTGATATTCCTGCTCATCGACAGGACATCCGCGTCGCTTGTGAACAAAGGTTCAAGAAGGACAATTTGCGAAAAACAGATAGCTGAAGAACTAGATGCTACTTCTTATTTTATTGTGCTTCTTATAGGCCCAAGATGTTCCGGTCACTACTCTGCCCATCATCAGGAGCTCGCGACTATGATGTTGATTACCATATTGGTCGTTTCGTTCTGTAAAGGAGGAGTTAGCGTTATTGTAAATTTATGGTTCTTAGTGTTGTATGTTCGGTGTGAAGTTCTTTGTAGCTGGTAACGTGTTTCTGTTAATATTAGTGGTTGTGATCTTTAATGTGTGGTGATCGTAGTGTTCTGTTGTGTGTAGTGATTTTCATTAGTGGATTGGTAATTCGATGTGTTGTTAGTGTTCATTAGTATTGTGATTCTGAACTTGTACGAGACGACCAATGTGGTAATCAACATCATAGTCGTGAGCTCCTGACGATGGGCATAGTAGTGCCCGAAACATATTAAGCCCATAAAGAGTACAATAAAATAATAAGTGGCATCTAGTTGGATTTTTATTCTTCAGTTATCACAATGATGCACGGTCCAACAAACACCAGATTGCGAACAACAATTCATGTCGAATATTTCAGACGCAAAAGCTATTACTCATAAACCTTTCGTTCATAAATTATTAGCCTAAATTAATTACCATAATTCGTTTTATTGTCAGGTTACATTTATTTTCCTCTTAATGGTGTTTATTGTCCTCTTTGTGTCATTAAGATACACACAAGCCGGCTGTTCTGTTGTCAACAGCAAACAAGTATCCGTCGGGCTGCCAGAACTTGCAAACCAAAGTCGTAACGCCTAACCACGATTATGCACATGGCTACGAGAGTAAAGGTCACACAAGTTTATTGGGGCACGATCAGCGGGCGACATTGGACTACCGTCCCAGTTTCAACGATAATCAAACCGACATTCCAAAGCTAATTGAACAGTAGCTTACAAAATACGGGCTGACATATTCCTCAATAATTGTTCCTCCAAATGAGGAGGAAAGTGACCATAATGACTGCTGTTGGCTGTCGTCTAATCATGCCAGATATCGCTCAAAATTTACGAAGGTCTAACAACGTGTCTCAAGGTCTTCAGCCTTCTGTGGTTTTGCGCGGTCTGCGGTAGGTAGATGGTTAGTGACGATTAGTAACAGTATAACGATGCCGAAACGTCGGTAACCATCTGCCAATCAATGTCGTGCGACATCCCGGCAGATCGAAGGCCTCAAGGTAGTTGGCGTCTGACGCCGGAAACTGAATAATACTGAAGTTAAATTAGATATTCTTTGATTTGGTCTGCGGTCGCTGGCGAAGTGACAAACCCCTTCCGTCTGTTCACTGTGTTGAAATAACACGACGTAATCGTTTCTACCCTGTATTGTCCACATTCACGAGATATCCCAGTGTATCTGTATGGCGAATCAGGGAAAATACATAAAAATTATCTATTTCGGGTTTTCGCGTTGAGTCATTGTGAGTACTGGTGAGTGTGATGGTGTGAGATATATTGCTGGCGTTTCGAAGGAGCGTGCTGAAATAACCCTGAAGATGGAGGCTCTGTTTTCCTTCGAATCTTTGGCAACAGAACCAAGTTCCAAGGGTTGTCAACACAGCAAAACGTGCCTGTGTGACGATAGATGAAATTATTTGTGGTTTATTCTAACTCGTTGTCAGCGTCCCCCGCGGTGGCGTCGGCGGTAACGTGAGATTGGTGAATGAGGAATGTGGAAGAGTTTGGAAGTAAACTGTCGTGGCATAACCTAAGTGCAGTCCCTTTATTTTACGCCCTTTTTGCTTAAGAACCCCTTAACGGTTTACACCACTACTTAGTTTACAATCCCTCATTTTCGGTTTAACGCTCTTTGGCTGATTTATTTCCATTTATTTACTCCCTTTTTCAGGTACACCAACAGGAAGTGAAACAAGGCATTGATCTGCTATAAAGTTATTTGCCTGGAAAGTGAAAACGAGAGAAAAATTCAATACGGTGTTCTGGCTTAAGCGGTTTGTCGCCTCTCTCTAACGGCTGAGGACAGTGTTCGATATCAGGCCAGTCCGTGTGGGATTTGTGGCGAACAACTTGGCAGAGCACAGGTTTTGCTCCGATTACTTAATTTTAACTCTCACATCACCTATTTATCTATTACCAAAGCCGTGTAATCTTAGCTAACATCACCGTCTACATAGCGTACTAAAACAAGACATTGTAACCGGTTAGGAAGCCGGTGGCTCGGCTGGTATTCGAATGAGTTCCTTTCAAGTACAATTCCAGAGCCGTTAACTGTCTGTCGGTGAGCAGGTATGTGGATGGATTTATGTGTGTGAGGAGATAGGGAGAAAAAAAAGGAAAGAGAATGGAATGAAAATGTGCCTAAAAGGGTGTAGAGGGAAATGTAGTGAAGACAGGAGGGAAACGGGGAATGCCATGCCAGTCTGCCGTGGGCGTGCCTTGCTGTGTGTGATGTTTGCAGGTGGTCTCATCCACAAAACCTGGTATCACAGACGTGTAACATATTGATTATAATTTATAAATGGTAGCAGCTGTACAATCGATCATGACATTTTATGCTCATTCTTAGATTTACAGATAAGCAGACAATAAGGCATAGTTGCAGACATGTGGCACTAGAATGGATTGAGAGTGATTTCACTGAATGCTTACGTGGCAGGTCATTTTACTGAGTTTATGTTCGTGTTTCCTAAAATGGTAACCGTTTATGTGGCAGCAGATTTTTTATAAAAGTCTCTCTGTGCACACACTAAAGAGAATCTTTGAACTTGCGTGGCCCCGTGAAAATTGGTATAAAGATGATGTTATTTTGTGTCAGCGTTACCCCGTCTTTTCCGTGTACTAGCCACGACGTAAGCTGTTTTGATGACAACACTTTGGGCTGGTTTTTGTGAGAATTTCAGCTGGTTTACCGACTATCAGGACCGTAGTTTTCCTTGATCTGTTTAGGTGTGTGCGGTGTTATCAAGAGGTCCCAAATAGGTAATATCTGTAGTTAAAATAGGAGCCGGTACGGTGACTAGCTACAGGCTGTACTGTCTGGGGTTCAAATCTGGGTAGGCGAAAGATAATTTCATCTTTTTGGAAACGTCTGCACCGGCTGTGTGACCCACCAAGTGGGTACAGGGGTTCTTTCCCGAGCTTAAAGCGGACGGAGGCCTGAAGATAACAAATCACATAAATCTACTGCCGAAATTAAGAATGAGTGGAGCTGTGCCTCCGTAATTCCGTTGCCTTCACAGCGCGAACAAGGGAAACATTAAGTGGGTTATCTACACGATTTTACTAACCACGATTTGTCAACTCTCAAGCCCAAGTGTTGCCCTCTTCAAGTTACTTTCATCAAAATCAGCGCGAATTTTTAAGGCGTTTAATTTCATTTCTGTTTATTTGGCCCAGCAGCCCCCCAGGGGGCCTCTTCGTTAATGCGGTTTCTAGATTACGCTCAACGACGCCCATAATCGGTAGGACTCCTCTGGACGAGTGAACAGCCAGTCGCAGTTTCCGCTACCTGACAACACACAACAATCACAACAGACAGGCATCCATGCCCGCTGTGGGATTTGAACCCACAATCTCAGCAGGCGAGCGGCCACAGACCTACGCCTTAGACCACGCGGCCAATGGAATCCGCTTTAATTTCATTACCAAGAAGAAATCTCATAATGTGCTACTAACCGTGTTCCGCCTTTGTTAAACAGATCTTAGTAATGCATCTGAAGTAAAGATTGAAGCAATGGAATGGGAGAAATAATTGTTTTGCAGAATCAAGCGAGTCTATTATTCAGATTGTACCTCAAAGAGAACACGGTGTGCTTGCATTATAGAGATTAATGTATAATATATTTATTTACTGCAATGGGGTTGTTACAACGTGGCAGTGGTTATTTTACATGTAAACAAAACGTGAAATTGGTTACTACTAGATTTAAGTCTGGAGGGCTACATGAGAAGCATGTAGTGGCAACTTGGAATGTTGGGAACCGTCTCAGCATTTGCTTACAGACAAAGGGAAACCAAGAAAAACCTGTGTCGAGTTGAATGTTGTATAAGAAACAGTCTTCCTCTATTTTAAGAACCATGCTGAACATAAGAATGGACTACTGATGGATCGTCGAAGTCTTCATTGTTGAACCTGTCTGTAGTTATACTAACGACTAAGATATAATGGTTAATCTCTTACAGCCTAGCTAGGCTAACTGTTACTGTACATACCACCAGGCTTAACATTCAAATATTCTAAATGTTGCTCACATTACGGATATGAGTTTTGTGTGGATCTCAGAACATTGAGCGACGACATTAATATTTTGGTTTTTATAACCAAGGTAGAAAGTGTTTACAGCGCGGTACGGACTGAGACCTTATATAACAAAGACACGTTTCGTCTTTGAAGGGTAAATAATGGATTAATTCTTAACATCGTTTCCGCGAATATATTTTAAATCTTGTAATTCAGAATTCTGAGGTGTGTCATCTCCGTTGTGTGTAGAAAAGACTAATAGTGAGGTAAATATCAGTCATGAAACCAAAACTATGGTAGTATGGATTTATGATGGTATTTAATAGCAAAAAATGACTACATGTTTCGGCCAATAGCGGCCATCTTCAGGTTGTTACAATTTTGCTCAAAATGTATCATATATATGCCTATATTGAGAGGTGATGCTGAGATCTCATGAGGAGATGCCTATATTGCCTGGTGATGCTGAAATCTCATGATGAAATCTCAGCATCACCTCGCTATATAGACATATATAAGATACTCTTTGAGCAAAATTGTAATAACCGAAGATGGCCGCTATTTGCCGAAACATGTCGTTACTTTTGCTATTAAATACCATCATAAATCCATGCTACCATAGTTGTGGTTTCATGACTGATATTTACCTCACTATTAGTCCTTGGAATTCAGGTCTTATTTCTTGACCACTAACTGAATGCTCACTTCTTGTATATGTTCTAGAAATTTATGTTTCTCTTTGCTAGCAAATCTGTTGCATCTGGAAGTGATCCTGTCACAGACACTTGAACCTGCTTAGAACTTACAACTTTATGTCCCTAATCTATGTATTCTCATGTAAATAAGAGGCAGTCTGAAGTGAACGGGTTGTGGTCAGTACACCTCAGAAGCTGGAATCTCTGCAAACACCATGCGTGTTTGTGGTGCTTCCACACAACTACCGCCTCTGCAATTATTAGCGAAGGCTGCATGCAATAGCAACATTAGGATTCGTAAATGTGAGTGTACTCAACGGTACATCTGCGTGTATTTCTTTCTGGATGCATGTCTGTCCGTCTGGACACAAATCTATCCGGAGCCAATTTTTTTTGGTAAGCAATTGTCAGATATTGTGTGCTTGGTCTTCACATTCAGTCATGGCATGTTCTCCGTAGAGGGTATATTTAAAAGGCTTGGACAAACTTACACACAACATTGATGTTTGTGTGACTGTGCATCATTGATTCAATAATATAAACAGCCAACTAGATGCAACAATAAAAATTTTATTAATAATTTCAATCAGCTAAACATGTTTCGGGCGATAATTTCGCCCATCCTCAGGAGCACTAGACTGTGTTTACAGCTTGTGGTACAATGCACCGGCGTCGCTGCCTGCTGGCAGCAACGCCGGCATAATAACAAATATACTTGGACACGCATAATATATAATACACAATGATGATACACCATAATAATATATATACTTGGACATACATATTATATAATACATAATTATGATGCACCATTATAACATATATACTTGGAAATACATAATATATAAGGAAAAATGATGATTCGCCATATATACTTGGACATAACGTCACACCATAATGCTTGTATTCTACAACTGAATTCTTGATGATGGAACTTCATGGTCCGATACATTTGGAACCGTTTCTATGAAATTAAATTAAGAGAAGTTTATATTAATTTGGTTTAAATTGCAATAGTTTTAACACAATGCACGGTATAAACAATTTGGAACTGGAAAATGCCCTTACGTGGAATACCGTAATATATATTTAAACGCATCGATGATGATGCCATATGTCGAGATGAACCCACAGCTGCCTTCTCAGATCAGTTTCCGAGTACCAAATCCGCGATGAAGCTGCCAATAGCGACGTCATCATGACCTTCGCACTCTTTTTAAAGTGGGTACCAGGATCTGTAGGAGACTTAGTACAATTTTTTTTTAAATTAACTGTTTCTTTTATTTTTCTTGGCATGGGATCAGTGATTATGAATGGACACCTGCACACGGCTCAGGTACGTTTTTCACATAAACTTCTTGGAGTCTGTTGTAAAACACCCACGTACCAAGTAAACTCGTTGGATTTGAAGGACTGGTGGTTGTCCCGTTGCCAAGTCTGCGTGTAACAGCTGTTTCGACACAAATATAGGTTAAGCTATAGGTTGGTTCTTCAAATGTGTCATATGAATCATGTTCTACTTCTGTTACTTGTATCAAGGTTAGTCTAGTTTCCTTTACATCTCATTAATATTTAGAGTTTTTAGTCCACTGTCGACAATGTGCCGGTATATTTCGAATATATGCAGTTTATAGACTCATATGATAGACATTTGAAATACTTATAGTATATTAGACTCCATTCTATTGTGCATTATTATATTATATGAAACTCTAATTGTGGGCCCGGTAGCTCAGTCGGTATAACGATTGACTACGGGCTGGACGGTCCGGGATCAAATCCCGGTGGGGACGAGACCTTCCGCCCGTCGAAACCGGCCCTGGGCCCACCCAGCCTCCTGTAAAATGGGTAAAGGGTCTTTCCGGGGGGTAAAGTGCGGCCGCGGCGTGCTGAACCCCTTCTAGTGCCGCGGTCATGGAACAGTAGAGCTATACCTCTACCCACCCTCTGGGCCACACCGGGCCTGTAACGGGATCACTTTACCTTTTTTTTTATGAAACTCTAATTGTACGAAGATTTTTCATAGTTAATTATTTTAAATGGGGCACGCGGTGGCGCAGTTGGTTGAAGCACTGCGCTACAAACAGGAAGGTCGCGGGTTCGATTCCCGATGATATCATTGGAATTTTTCATTGACATAATCCTTCCGGCCGCACTATGGCTTTGGAGTTAATTCAACCTCTAACAGAATGAGTACCAGGGATATTTCCTAGCGGATAAAGGCGACCGGTGCGTAAGGCTGACAACCTGAGCAACTTCATGTGCCGATTGTCTTGAAAACTGGGAGCCTCAACCTTCTGCAACCCTCAGGGCCTGTCCAGCCCTGTAATGGGATTGCTCCTTGCTGTACGTTTGAATTATTTGAAATACTGACATGAGGGCTGTGCTACAGTGTGCGACGTACCAAATTCAGCAACTTGCACAAGGATTTTTAGATTTACCTTTTATTCAGTTTGCAGAATGATAGTGAGAATTGTTAAAGAAACTTCTGCAAGCTTTCCGCCATGATGCCGACTTCAGTACTTTGCGAAATGTTTATCACTAGAACATTTCCCCGATGACGTCTCAGCAATTTTTGTGATCTGAGGTCTTTTCTTTGTTTTCGATTTCTTTTCTTTCTCAGGAACTACATCGTACGTGTTTTCGATCAGTAGTGTGGCCCGTGACCCTCAACACAAAATCTTCGTAATTCACAAGATTCTTTCCATATAATCATGTCTTTGGGAAACTTCAAATTTCTCTATACGTTGAGTTAAATTCAGTCCAAAAACACAACTATAAATATATGGCTAAGTGATGGTGTTTATTAGCAATAGAAACTGCATGTTTCGGCCTATAGCGGCCATCATCAGGTTTTGACAACTTTCTTACTATAAGAGTTAGGTATATAATATACATAAACCGCGTGTCGATGTTGAGATCTCATCACCATTTACGTGCGTTTGTTAAATCAAGTTTGGTGGGATGTCTGTTGCGTGAATGGATTTATGTGTAGCGGGTGTTGATCCTTTCGGTTGGGTGTAGTGTTGGTAGGAAACTGTGATTGCAGGCGTGGTATCTTATATGCT
>Ga0123354_10017336_pt1 | contig 11285 bp, 5 predicted proteins | sample TergutLab28metaG_2_FD_97872 | JGI IMG/M metagenome (GOLD analysis project Ga0123354, IMG submission 97872) | Labiotermes labralis P4 segment gut microbial communities from Petit-Saut dam, French Guiana - Lab288 P4 | ecosystem: Host-associated > Arthropoda: Insects > Digestive system > Gut ... | reverse complement strand
GATTGGATGCATATATGTGTGTATATATGTGTTTGTGTGTGAGTGTGTATATATATATATATATATGTGTGTGTGTGTATGTGTGTGTGTGTATATATATATATATGTGTGTGTGTGTGTGTGTGTATATATATATATATGCGAATTTGACGTGAATGTAATCAAAGGATTGTTGTGTTTAATGATCGATCGAATTTTACTCCTTGTTATCATTCAGATAGCGTTTCACGAAGAAGAATTCTGTTTGAACATTTTAAAATCACAAATTTGCTCATTTCTGTTCTCCTTTTGCATGAAGGAGTATTCTAACTGGCCTTCTCTAACCACGGACCGTTTCTTCTTGCCACCTTATTTTCAGTGTTCGTACATCTCTGTAGCCAAATCGTTCCTAATTTAACACCATGCTTCATACAAATTTTTTTTGTCTACCTTCAGTAGTTGTTAGTGTCAATTCCTCTTATTTTCTGCATTCTCATTCACATGTACACATATCCGTAAAAAGTTCTTTCCAGTGCATATTCTCCTACAATGTCTGAAATAATGGGATAATTATTCTTAATTTCGAGCTAAGAAAAGTCTTCGGAAAAGAATACGTTATATACATTACCTAGTGTATTGTGTTTGTACGTTTAAATATTCAATAGAAAAAGATTAGAAAGTACCAACAATATATAGTGTGTGTGCTGAAAGGCACCACATTTATTTCAGATGTAGTAACAAATGTGTAAATATTTACCGCAATTAACCTGAATTATATTCAAAGATACAGTTCGTACCGCGCAGTAAACACACTCCCGTCTCGGTTACAAAATCCTCCGGTTAAAGCTGAGTAGAGAAATAAGCGCTGTTTTGTGAGATCGTACGTAACATTTGCACACAGGGGCGGAAAGTTTGTTAAACTTTGCTCTATGTACAGTTACCGCTTGACTCTAAAGATTTAAATTAAAAACAGGTTCCTTTGTTCATTTTCATTATGACCACTTAAAAATTGAGAAATAAAACAAAATCTCTAATGAGCATCTGCATATTGACATGCCGACAGGCAAAGAACATAAGTGGTTCAGGTTCTCGACTATCAACGACCTAAACGTTAAATCGAGGCTCGTTCGTCTGACCAGTGTTTCCATGGAGAAGCAGTAAGGGTGACATATTCTGAGTATGTGTTTGTAGCCTTAGTTATCCAGCATGCAAAGCGCATGCGCCTTTATATTTTCATCTATGGCCTCTCCGGCTGTACAGTATGTTTCCATATTATCACAACTTAAGGGAGGAAAAAAACTTTTGGGACATAAAATGTGCTTTTTGATTTGCTCCACAACTTTGGTCTGAAAGGTGCCTCATTCTAAGAAGATTCAGCCAGATATTTTCATAAATGCACATGGAACTTCATGTACAGTACTGTAAAGTACTGTACTGTACTGTAGAGTACAGTACTGTACTCTACTCTACTGCGCTGTACTGTACTGTAATGTGCTGTACTTTACTGTGCTCTACTGTACTGTACTGTACTGTACTATACTCTACTGCCCTGTACTGTACCGTACTGTACTGTACTGTACAGTACAGTACAGTACAGTACAGTACAGTACAGTACAGTACAGCACAGTACAGTACAGCGCAGTAGAGTAGAGTACAGTAGTACAGTACTGTACTGTACTCTACTCTACTGCGCTGTACTGTACTCTAATGTGCTGTACTGTACTGTACTGTACTCTACTCTACTCTACTGCGCTGTACTGTACCGTACAGTACAGCACAGTACAGTACAGTACTCTGCGTTATTCTTGTCAGATTTTACCGAAACTTGAATTTTTGTCGACTGATTTTCGAAAAATACTGAAATATTAAATTTAATAAAAATCCGTTCAGTGGTAACCGAGTTGTTCCATGCGAACGGACGGAAGGACGGACGGACAGAAACACGTAAATACATACATACATACATACATACGTACATACATACATACATACATACACACATACATACATACACACACACATACATACATACTTACACACATACATACAAACAAACATACATACATACACACATACATACAAACATACATACATACATACACACACACACACACACACTCACACACATACACACACACACACACACACGACGAAGCTGATATTCGCTTCCCGCAATTTTCCGAATAGTAAATAAAAAATTGTTTTGCGGTGCTTATCAGTGTTTGCTACTGTAGATGAAACAATGGGATGCCGAAAATCAAAACGATGTCCGCATAATTTGATTCGCTTTGTGCACACAGAAGTGGTGCTGACATGTGGTCCTTCAGCTATGTTTCAGTGACATCAGATCAACAATATTTTAAATGACTGTGATCTGTTGTCACCATCACTTGGTATTATTGTTTTTATATGTCTTGAAGCTTTTGCGGCGACATAATTCAGTTAAATTTTCTCGGGCAGACAGCCGCTTCAAGGTGTGAAGTTTTTCCGACATTTCGAGAAGTAACTCCGTCCCCATTTTCACAGTGTGCTGATGGTTTAGTAGCACCAAAACTGCTGACTAGGTGCTCAACTTTGCCCAGTAACAGCACATGGTTGAACACCTAGTCAGCAGTTTTGGTGCTACCAAACCATCAGCACATCCTGAAGATGTGGACGGAGTTACTTCTCGAAAAGTCGGAAAACCTTCACACCTGTAAGCGGCTGTCTGCGCGAGAGACTTTCATTGAATTGTTGTTTTAAATTTATCTTTACATGACTTTATTTTGGAAGACAAATGGAAACAATGATCCTGTAACACTAGTAATTTAAAATAGTGAATTCTCAACTTTCACTTGGATTTTATGGCCCTTTACGAGTAAGCAGTGGCGGTAGAGGAAACAAAACCTAATGGACTTGCTTGTTTGGTTTGATTTCACGACCCAGGAAAAGTGAAAATTAGCAGTAGAGGCAAGAACTAATTTTCGTCTGTTTAATTATTACGATCCTGTTTAACTGAGTAGTGGCAGAAACACAAACAAACTTACTGCACATTGCTTCTTTGATTTATGATCCATGTAACTGAAAAGTGGAGAGGGAGGTAAATAAAACGAATTGCATTTTTATGTAGTTTCTTGTACATTTGTGGAGCAAAGTGCTTACGTGACTAAAAGTTTTTAGAAAACCCTTCTGCTGGGTTACTAGTGTGACCATTTGATTCGATATATCTTAAACAGCGCCTCATAATACCTTCTTGTCTGGTTATAAATACTCACACATTGTTTTTTAGGTATACTAAACCCAATTTTAACCGTCAAAAATTTGTTTATTTACTTCATTGCTTTCGCGTACTCCTTGTAAGTTTATATGGGATCCCACAGTACACAGTGCGCGCTGATTGTAGCTTTTACCTATGCATGCTGGTTTGAAGACGGTCTAAAGAAAGACCGAAACATGTTTCCATAGTAAAATACCAATATCGTATACTATTTCTTGGGACCGCGGTGGCACAGTGGTTAAGGTACTGCGCTACAAATCGGAGGGTCGCTGGTTCGTTAAAGATGGTGTCATTGGAATTTTTCGTTGACATATAATCCTTCCGATCGCACTATGGTCCTGGGCTCGACTCAGCCTCTAACAGAAATGAGTACCAGGAGCATTTCCTGAGGGTAAAGGCGGCCGGTATGTAAGGCTGACAACCTTACCGCCGTCCTGTGCTGTTGTCATGAAATCTGGGAAATTTAACTTTCTGGAACCGTCTGGGCCACTTCGGCCTGTAATGGGACTGATAATGATAAACTATTTGTATAGTAAAACCACCTTGATACACCAATGTATCAAATTTATTTTATTTTGGAATACACTCTACATGTTTCGGACGGTCTTTCCCTCCATCTTCAGGAGTTCAAGGCTGCACATAAAGCAACAGGCTTACGAGTATGCCAAACAGATACTGCTGTCTACTTGCTAGCGGGTACGAGATGGAACTGAGAGTTCCATCTCGTACCCGCTAGCAAGCAGACAGCAGTATCTATTTGATATATGCCTGTTGCTGTATGTACAGTCTTGAACTGCTGATGATGGACGGAAAGACCGTCCGAAACATGTAGAGTGTCATTCCAAAATAAAATAAGTTTTATACATCGATGCATCTAATTGGTGTTACTATAGAAATATATTACGATGCACGGCCCTATGAACGTCAAATCGTATACTATTGTTGTGTTCTTGAAGGAATAAGCTGTTTTTATATTGTGTGGACAATAAGTTGGCCGCTACATTGGCAATTCACAAATCAACTTATGAGTGGCCAAATATTAATTAGTGTCACATTTGGAACTTAAAAGAAGGCTCCAGTGTCAAATCAGCTGTTCACATCTTCACACGTTTAGATTCGTTTCTTACAACAGAAGTGTTTTCCCTCTGACAAGGTAAGGTGGGATCTTTCCTCATTCTGTAGCATATACGGTAATAATGTATGTTGCAGATAGTCGTACACCTCCTCGCTCTTCCTAGCTTTCGGATACGAAATGGAATTTACACGTGGTTCTTAAACGTAATTATCGTAATGAAGGCTATTAGAGCAATCCTAGTAATATAAATCACAGCAAATTTAATGTTTTGTTGACCTGCATCGTGATATATCCGTATAATATGAACCAACAGGATGCACTAGTTAATTTCAATTTATTTCAATAATTAACCTATACATGTTTCGAGCAGTCTTACTGCTCATCATCAGGAGGATCAACTCTGTATAAACAGCAGTTTGTATAGCCATGCGTTATGTTGACTGGCTGGGTACCTAATCCCGATGATAATAATGTGTTCCGTGAAAGTAGTGCAGTGGAGGCCATACATTTGTAGGGGGCGCAAATGAGTTTTGTCCATATTTTCCATACTTTTGCTCGCAATTGGTGAAAATTCGGTAATAATATTCATCCTGTACTTCAATTCTTGTTACGATTTGCACAGCTAGCTTTCATTTGACCTGCTTGTTCGTATTATAGACCCATAAGGACAGTTAATTCACAATTTCCTGAATACTTATGCCATGAATCTGGAAGTTTCTTTGCAGGCAGATTGATAGATGTTATCGGCAAAGTACTATGCTACAGAACCTACCGAAGCATCGGCACTTAAGTACCTCTTGACTGCTTTATAACTACCGATATTATTTGGTGTAAACCTTGTCAACTAGGGTGAAGAGAGAGAAACCAACAACCTGCAACTAATTTTGTTTATTATCAAACTTCTATCTCAACATGTTTCGGGCATCATTATGCCCATTATCAGGAGAACAAGACTGTGTACTACCGCATATGGTGTTCTGCACTGTTTGTGCTGGCTTTGGTTGTGTGGAGCTGGGTCCAGCTTCACACAACGACAGCCAGCACAACCAGCGCAGAACACCATATGCGGTAGTACACAGTCTTGTTCTCCTGATGATGGGCATAATGATGCCCGAAACATGTTGAGATAGAAGTTTGATAATAAACATAAGATTATTTACATCTTGTTTGTTTCTCTCTCTCTCTCTCTCTCTCTCTCTCTTCACCCTACGTTCAAGATGCACGGTCACAAGATCCTAAAATTGTCAACTAATAACTCACGCACTCAAAACCCAACACGTTAAGTAACCTACAGTTTTTCTTTGTTCTACAGTGCCTTGTAAGTATCACCTTCAAAGTGGTCTCTTCTGGTCTTTTTTTGAACATGGAATACAATTTTCTCCTAACCTGTTAATGTGAAAATTTGTAGGTTGCTGTAAATTAAATATATAAACCAATGTGCGTTTATTTTATCCTGATACAAGCACCGCTTTGTGACGGCATAGTATCCAACCTGTTTACAGCCACAAGAAACGCCTGTCGTGTAAATGTAACTCAGCTCTATTCCGCACGGGAGAATAATGCGTAAGATAGTTTTATTTTACTGAAAATGTCCGTTCTGGGACCATTCTCTTTAACTCTTATTTGTTACTCATTTGCTTTAAACTTCTGATTTCCTTTCTTCAGAAGGAATTTTGTTATTTCCTGCAGATTTTCTTTGGTAAAGTTAGCATTTAAATATAGGGAGGCGTAGAATAAATGGTCTCCTTTTAAAATTTTAATACATTTTAAATAATGCAGAATTGTAAATGGAGGCTTCTTTCTTCTCTTTTTAGTCACAGTGAAGCTCCAGTTGGGTAGCTCTCCCTCCCATCCTCTTTTCATTTATTTCATTCTCAGGCGTTCCCTAGAAGATTAGCTTTTAGAATCCAGGATAGAGAAACGATACATTTAGTGAGCAGGAAGTTAATTAGTTTCTGAGTAGAATCGACAGCATGCGAGCCAACTAATCTACTTGAGTCACTTCGAAAAAACACGGCTGCCGAATCACAATAAACGCATTCTGTGAAAACCACGAGTAGGTAGTTTATCGTGGTAATTAACCAACTTGATGCACAAAATTTTGTTTTACAGTAAGTTTTATTTCATGCCTCTACATGTTTCGAGCACCGTGTGCTCATCATTAGGAAGTCAAAATTGTATTATACAACCTCTGGTATCATCACACTGAAACAACTGAGTGGTCTAAAATTACTAAAATACAATTCTATAAATATGAGCAAATAGTAGTAAAATTATAGAATTGTATTTTTGTAATTTTAGACCACTCGTTTCAGTGTGATGATACCAGAGGCTGTATAATACAATTTTGACCTCCTGATGATGAGCATATGTGCTCGAAACATGTAGAGGCATGAAATAAAACTTACTGTAAAACAAAATTTTGTGCATAAAGTTGGTTAATTACTAAGATAAATATACTGAGATGCACGGTCAGCAAAACATAAAAAAAATAGGTATGTGGAAGGCAGGAGAGGATAACTATGCGCATGCACAATGCGCTGTTACTGAACACTGTTCCTGTCTCGTATACATCATTTATGCCTGATTACTTTCCTCTATAGTACAGGCAACTGTACTGATATAATTGGGATACAGAGAATCATGAAATTCTGACCCCACCCCGCCCCCGTCCAGCTGTGACGGTTGCACCTCGTGTGCCTAAAATGCACTGTCGTGCTTTTAAGCCAAAACACGACACACCTGGGGAACGGAATTCCGTATGATTAACAAGCACTGGAGCAGGCTGCAGAGAGACACAACCTATGTAAAGAAGAGTCCTCCAGTGTGGAGTACAGTGAAGGGTTCCGCATTATTTTCCGGTGATTTTAATATCGTGGAACTGTCATTCATAAATGGCGTAGTGCCTTGTGCGATTGTGTTAATAACAGGGTTTAAAGTAACGTTCACTTGCATAAATTGTGTTTCTAACTAATCGGAATGCAGATTCAAGGCTTTTGGGGTGTTACACAATGTCGGCTACTTACCGACATCTCGAGGGAAGGCAATGCTTTCCTCTTCACTTTCAGAAAATCCACGAAGATTGTCATATTGATTGACCGTAAATATGAGAACATCTTTTTCCTTTAAAACGCCCTAACTTTGTACCAGTCGACAGGATGTAGCATCCCAGAAAACTAACAGCTTCAGCAACACCGCTGTAAGAACTACGAAACCTTGCAAAGGCCGAATTGCTACAGAAACTCACTAAGTGCTGAGATGCTATACAGTTAGCGTAAATAAATATTTGTGTGGCGGGACATGTATGGTTGATATAAATTATGAACTTTGACTTAGGTTTTAACGTCCTTAGATTGGAATTCAAGAAAGTTGCGGGACAAAGACCGGGCGTAAACCTGCAGAAATTCACCATTGCTTATACAGGTTTGCTAATTATTGATTTCATATTTGATGCTCGACATGGAATTGTTTATTTTATTTATTCCGATTTTTGTATATTTTGTATGTTTTAATTACATAGGCCTGTACGCGTATGGCATCAAGCACTTCATAGAACTAAGCGTGCTTATCTTTATGTGAGAATAAATCGGGTGAAGATGAGGCCCTAGACAGAAAAGAAATGTCGTGCCGAGAGATAGTGGCAGTGGAATAAAACAAAAAGTGGTTGCAAACAGTCGGAATGTTGCGGAAATTCTGCATTTTGTACGTCTCGCTATTAGTCAGTAGACTAAACGGGTAGCTGATTTTTCCACAAAACTAATAACCCCTTCATCTGTTACTCAGTATCAAGAATCTCTTGCCTCATAATGTAGACTCTGTGGCAAATCTACGCTGTAGGAAGTGTCTAAAGCTTCTTTTTGTGTCTGAAATTAGAGGTATACAAAGTGAGTTTAATTTGGGGAGAGAAAGTTTTTCTTGTTCAGGACATCTGTAACACCCCGTTCCACCCTGTTTTTGCTGATACAACGGAAGATAAACACGGGCGCTCTAAAGCGTAAATTCAGTGACAGATACAGCAGAGCTCTATTATATTATCCCCGCTAAGGCGAATGGTTGTGTGGCGAAAAACGGAACTATTCGTTCAACAGAAAGTGTTGTTGTTCCATCTCCCAATTATGTTTATTAAAGACCGGTTACAGCGCCCCCACATTCTGTGTAACCACTAACCTTGGTGGGGGTAATCATAGTGGCCCGCCTCTGAATCTCTTTATGCATTGTTAGCCACACAATACATTTCAAAACTTCTGTAGTGCAAAACATACTACAGATATCAAAGCACGCTCGTATTTTCAGAATAAAATAGATGGTAAATGTTTTCGTGTGCCATAACACGCAAGTCACAATCTGCTGCAAAGAATAAGTACTCTTGTTACAGAAAACCGGTCATCATATCACATAACAACGCGTTTACCAGAAAATATTTAGCGTTGTAAGTATCATTATCCTACATTTAGACAGTACTTAATTTCTATACATTTTATTACTGACATTCTGAAAACTTTCATTTTTCGTCTTTGTACCTCCACTCGTCGGAGTACGCCGTGGCGCAGCTGGTTGAGACTTCAGGTCCGAAGGTAGGGGGTTCGATTCCCTATGGGTTAATGGGATTTTTCATTAACTTAAACCTTCCGGCGCCTAACAGAAATGAGAACCATGGTTATCCCTCGGGTGTAAAGGTGGCCGGTGCCTAGGGCTTATAGCTTTACCACCTTCATGTGCCGACTGTCTAGAAATCCTGGGAGCCTCAACTTCCTTGAGCCCTAAGGGCCTGTCCAGGTCTGGAAAAGGGATAGGTTTACTTCCACTCATCACATGATAACCGAATATAGAGTTACCCTCCTTAAGGAGAGTAAGGCTGGATACAAACTCTGACTTCGAAGTTCGCCAGGTTTGTTTAGTGAAGTAATAACCAATGCGTGGACTTGAGCAGGGAGACAGGGTGTGCAATGTGACCTGATTTGTCGCGGTTTCTATAGTCACATATTTGAAGTGAAAATAAGTTGGCTCTATGGAAATTGTTTCTTTGCGTTTCTGTAAAGCTGTAAACTGCGGAAAAAAATGTAAACATTGTCACTCAACTCGCCGTCGACTGTTAATAGCTGCTGATCCAAATTCAACCTCTTAGCGTGCCAGTGGGCCTCCATCTGTCATTCAAGTGTCTGTAGACTATTCAGGTAGGAACTCGCACCTTGTGCACTGTAGTGTATGTTTGTGCAGCGTTCACGGACAGAGTAGGTAAGGCTATTGAAGTATCGTACAATACCGCTACTGTATAACATAACTCAGGGGTAGACATCCACACTACGCGCAAGATTTCCTGTAACTTAGTTGTCAGTGTACACTGTAGCGGCTAGGCCAAGTTGCTGGGTGTGAAAAATGGACAGAGTGACAAGACTCGCAAAGGCACGGCGTCACAACAACCAAACGAGGGGTGCCCATGCTCTCGTGCAATGTAGTAACAAAACAGACAATGTGCGTGTAACGTAATATTGAGACACGTACGTGCAACCATTGCTGCAATAAAAAAGGAATAAATATTGCGCATTCCTAGTGTGTGTTTGTAGCTTTAGGTGTCCAGCATGCAATGAGCATGCGCCACATTATACTGTCATATTGTCCTGTCCGGCTTTGCATTATTTTTCACATCTCATACGCGCCACAATTTAAAAAAAAAAGTTATTGGACATCAAATGTACGGCTTTTGTCTGAGAAATTTCTCATTGTAGGAAGACATCAGCGAGATTTGATCATAAACCTGTATTAGGCTTCATGTAGAGTACACGTTATTCTTGTCATATTTTAATTAAACTTGAATTTTCTCGGCAGATTTTCGTAAAACACTGAAATACAAATTTCCACGGAAATCTGTCCAGTGGCAGCCGAGTTGTTGCATGCGGACGCACGGACGGACGGGCGGACGGACATACATGACGGAGCTAACGGTCGCTTTTCGCAATTTTGCTGACGCATCTAATAACGAGGTGACTCTCAAGAGGCAGCCACTGAAGGAAACGTAGATAAGTGAAAATCGAAAAAGACGTTTCAGTAAAAATGCCGTCAAATTACCACTAGGCCCTACCGGACATGCTCCACTGAGCAGGGCTGTTCACAAGAAGATAGTCCCAATAACTTCGCCTTCTCATGTAGAAGTCGAGATATCTCTACCTTGTTCACGAGAGCCCATCTTTTTCTTTATCCTGGGTCACACAAATTCAGTTTGTACCCTGCTGATTACGATTCGTTGGAACACGGTCGCTCCATTTGTAATTTGATCACCAACGGCATCTCTCCCATTCAGCTGTGTTGGCCAACATTTAATATGCATATTACATGTCGCACTCATTTTCTTCGATATGGTGTCCCTAATGATTTTTGTTGGAAGTACGATCTTGTGGTACGCTTTCAGTTTCCTATCTTCCCTCTTACTCCTGTTTCTTAAATCCAAATATTCTCCTCATCTCCCTGTTCTCAAGCGTTTTCCATTTATATACTTTCATTAAGAAGACAAGCCACCTTATGACCACATAAAACAGAGAATTTAATTACAGTCTTCTACATTTTAATCACCGCCTTCAGATAGGAGAGACGGCGCGGTACAAGCTGTAAAGGAACATGCACAAAAATATTTACTGATACCTGTGTCCTATTGTCACTGGTTGTTCTGCTTCGTATCGAGGCAGCTGGCAGAAATGGTGATTATCACCTGAACGTGCCTGGAATTTAATATAATTCTCGATGTCATAACGTAACTATTGTACCGCTAATTTAAAATGCGTTTGTCAGAGAAAGAAGCCTGGTACAGGAATGAAATTCAATTAATTTGAGTGGAGGTGAAGTTAATGAATTGCATTCAGGGCGGCAGCTGCCAAAACACAGTTTGTTTTAAAATGTTGCAGCGTAAGCTGTACCTGTTCCTATTGTTTTGTGGCTGCGAATTAGTGCATCGGGGGGGGGGGGGGGGTGATGTGGGGGGCG
>Ga0123354_10017335_pt1 | contig 11285 bp, 4 predicted proteins | sample TergutLab28metaG_2_FD_97872 | JGI IMG/M metagenome (GOLD analysis project Ga0123354, IMG submission 97872) | Labiotermes labralis P4 segment gut microbial communities from Petit-Saut dam, French Guiana - Lab288 P4 | ecosystem: Host-associated > Arthropoda: Insects > Digestive system > Gut ... | reverse complement strand
TGGATGAGTCACATAGTGACCAATTTGTCAAAGATTTTATGGCCACAAAAATGTCCGTGGACAATGATCACGCGCGCGCGCGCGCACACACACACACAACACACACACACACGCACGCGCACGCGCACACACGCACCCGCACGCACACACACACAAACACACACACACACGCACAAACGCACACGCGCGCGCGCACACACACACACACACACACACAACAACAACAACAACAACAACAACAACAACAACAACAACAACAACAAAACAAGACTACATTAAGACAACTTTTAATATTATGTTCCCATATGTTCTAGTCTACAAGTGGCATCTTTCTTTACCGATTTATGACCTAATTTTGTAAGTATTTCATATCTCTGTTAATGGTGAAACACACCTTACACACCTCACAATTATGCAAAATACAATACAAATATATGTGGAAGAAAAATATGAACATATTCTCACTTGATAAATCTACAACACTCATACTTTACCTTGCTGAACATGTGCTGAATTTGTGATATCCATAACTATTTTATGAGGCACAGTTCACTGAAAAAATGGTACTATAGTACTTACCCATCCAACAATCCTGGAAAATTTGGGAAAACTGGTGAGAAATTAGGAATATCAGCAGGAGCATTAATCCGGCCTGTGAAAGAACAGATAATCACTTGCAGGACTCTCAGTCAAGGCTGCCTTTACAAGATAAGGTTTATTGTCTGTAGCTACAAAATTACTATGTTACAATACGTTCTGAATTTGAAACCACTACAGTTATAAGCTATATTTACGAGAATGATTTACTGGAAGCTTGTGCAGTTTTATTTTGTAAGTGACAGTATGAAAATAATGAACAGACATTGCGTATGAGCCACAATTTCATATATTAAAAATCTCAGAATCTTGACATATATTGATTAAAAATACACCCTGGTAAACCTTGGAAAAGCTGTGATAGGGGAAAAAATTATATTCAGTAATGCACACTTGTCCACTTAACACTGGAAGCCAGGTAGAAACATTAGTTTTCAGGTAGGGAGGTAAATTTATCATGTCACTGAACTTTAGACATAAAAGTACACATGAAACAAAAATAATCCTTTAGAAAAATGAAAGTAAAATGTCACAGAGTTTTGAAATCATACTCCCAACATCAAACATTTCTGACATATACAAACTGTTTTTGTGACAACAAATTTTATGTGACAAGAACTGCTGTCAATTTAAATTCTATAATATTTGTTTATAGTTATACAGCATGTACCACTACTATATGAAAATTTTCTTTTCTGAAATCTCCAACAAAATGTGGTGTTACAGTAAGAGTATGCATACTTACCCCATCGATTCATCTTAACTAAAAGAATGCCCGTAGAATCAATCTTTTGCACTCCATTACTTGCTTCACACTTGTAGTATCCTGTATCATGGGTATCAAGCTGTCTAATTTTAAGGCGTGAACCCAGGACATTCTGACCTTGATGACTCTACAAGGAAATATATAGTGTACTGCTTTTGATGTCAGTGAATTAAAAAGCTTAGGAAAGATATCTTTATGAGATGAGCCTGGTGACCTGTTTTGTCCTTTTGGGATAATCTTCTGCAATGTTTTCATCTTTATGAGAGAGAGATATGAAAGATGGAGGAATAGTGACAATGACAAGACAAAAGTAGTGATTGTCAACACATATACAAGGAAAAAGGAACAGGCACTGGGCCTACTCATTTACAGTCAGATCAAGACAAAACAAAAGTCCAATCATGAGCCTGCATATTTCTTTCCAACATACAAACGAAATTAAAAAATGACAGATATTGCCATGATTCTAATAGATTATGATGCACAGTTGAAAAACACACTGGAAATATCTGACAATTAGGTAAAAGCAAAATTCAATACATAGCATAATTTACAAATATAAGATTCGATGAAGGAAGGAGAAACCAGTGGGACATACGGCATGCATGGGGAGGAGGAAAAGAGATACAAAGGTTGGTAGGAAACCGATAGGGAAGAGGTCCTCTGGAAGATCTAAACATAGACTATAGCAGTTTAATATAATAATGAATCTGAAAGAAATATGGGATAGTGTGGTTGTGTACAATATGGTGCAGGACAGGGACCAATGGCAGGCCCTTGTGAACACAGAAATGTATTAACATAGAGCCTTCTAGGATGTTAGGTTGAGTCATCACTGACTGGTGAATGACGTTGGCACAGGGAACAGTTTCCCCTTAAAATGTGTTAACATTTCTTTATTCAATCACACAACATTTTCACAAACCATACCACAAGCTGCAAGGAATCAAACCCTGTATCCAATTTTGACAAACACACCGTAAGACAATTAGTTTTCCACTCAATGAACCGAGCATTGGTCTCTTTAGTAATGGGTTCTTGGCCAATGGGAATTATCCTACACTTAAAAATTCCACAGTGAATGTGTTAAAGAATAAACATATTCAAAGTTCAAAGGAACCCAAGATTGCAAGGTTGTGGTTAGAAAACTTCCAGAATGTGAGTTGAGTGTACAAGTTTTTCTTTCTTTTTCTAATCATATGACCCCCCATCAAAACAAATTTAAGATATTCCCTGCACAACTGCCAAACAACAAAAATCTTTCTGTACTACTCTTCATGTACTCTTCTCCAGCTGCCACCAAAACATGCAAAACAACATGACAACCAAATATTCCCCGACTTCTACGAACATATTTCTCATATATGAAATCTGGGAGCTTGATATTGTAGTTCAGTAGAGATTCCAGAGATTGGATCTTTCCAGCATTATAAATCCAAAGATAAGGAAATGGAAATAATGCACAAGGTATCAAAAATAACTAAGTTGTTAGAATATCTGAAAAACAAACTCAGAAAAACTGGAAACATGTGTAACATGAGTCCATAATTACACAATAATGCATTACTCTGCTGCGTGGTTTGGTTACCTGTGGATTGTATCGTCTGGTGAAAAGGCGGCCCTTCTCTTCAATAACAGGAGCTTCATTCTTGAACCACCGAATTTTGGTTGGAGGTGGATCACCAGTGACTTCACACTTCAACTTCACTGATTCCCCAGCTTCTTTGGTAATGTTACCAAACAACTTTATGAATCGCAAAGATCCTATAATGTATAAGACACAGCATTTATTACAAAATTGAGCAAGATAAGACTAAAGGTTTATGAAGTGTGTTATGAGTTGCATTGGACTCCCTCTGACAATTCATATTGTTAAAATATAATATTTTGGAAGCTGCCTCTGCTTCCATCATCAGATAAAAGATATAAGTATCATACCTACTCTGTTGGGTCCATTAAGCTTCTTATATTATCAGACAGTACATAAAATTATCCTTTGCTTATAACACAAACATTCATCACACTTAACACAAGCCCTGTAGTGTCTAAAAAGGGAACACAAAATTTGAAATCAAAGAAGAAGAAGAAGAAGAAGAAGAAGGAAAAAAAAAAGAAGTGCATCAAGATGCTGCCTTCCCAAACATAACACATTCAGTTTTAGGTACTGTAACGCATTATCGTATCTGTAATGGTCATGGCGAAATAAGGATATAACTCAGAGGACAAACTTCTGCTGGATGCGTTCCAAATTGTTAGCATTTGCAAGCCACTCAAAAAAATTCAGAAGTTTGCCCGTCCAACCAGGTCTCCGCGACAACAATGACCTCTGCGTCAGACGAAAAATGGCGACCTTTCAATTGCTTTTTAGTCCAGGGAACATGTGGTAGTCCGACGGGGCCAGATCCGGAGAACAGGGTGGGTGATCAAGACAATGGAAGCCCAGGTAGGACAGTTTCTTCTGGGTTGCAAGTGCACGGTGAACCGGGGCATTGTCGAACAAGAACAAGACCCCCTTGGTGACCTTGCCGCCGCGCCGCGTTTTTCCTTCAAAATGTCCTTCAATTGCACCAGCAGAGATGAGCAATACTCCGCGTTGATAGTTTGGCCCTTTGGGAGATAATCAATGAGGAGGATGCCGTATTGATCCCAAAAAATCGAGGCGAGAACTTTTCCAGCGGATTTTTGCACTCGGAATTTTTTGGGGCGGGGTGTGCCGCTATGCCGCCACTCCATTGATTGTTGCTTTGTCTCCGGGTCATAGTGATATAACCAGGTTTCGTCCATGGTCACCAATCGCGACACGAAATCATTTAGATCGCATCGAAAAAATTCGAAAACTTGCTCAGACGACTGGCACCGTTGAAGTTTTTGATCCGCGTTCAAGCATTTCGGGACCCACTTCGCGGAGAGCTTCCGCATGTCCAAATCCTCATGAATGATGGACCCAACTCCCCTCACGTGAGATGCCCAGTTGCTCAGCTATTGATTTAGCCGAAATCCGGCGGTCTTCCAAGATTAGCTCGTGAATTTGATCAATAATTTCCGGGGTAGTTATTGTTTTGGGTCGTCCAGGACGAGGATCATCACAAGTGGAAAAATCACCACGTTTCAACTGGGCCATCCAGTTTTTGACGGTGACATACGATGGTGCATGTTCCTCTAATGTTTCTGTAAGAATGGCGTGAAATTCCTTCGTAGACTTGCCTTGCAGGGGAAAAAAAAAACCTTGATGACAGCTCGCATCTCCATGTTGTTGAAATCGCGCGCGTCGCCTGACATGCTTCCTTTCACCTTCTGTAACAAGAAAAGACTTGCATTTCGGCACATGAACACACCCCTCTTTCCAAAGACACTATCGATTCCGTCCTACGACATCGGGAAGCAGGTCGGGCTAAGGACTTATCAGCACCCCATCGTATTTGTGGATCCTCAGTCGGAACTTGCTTCATGTCACTTTTCTTGTGCCCAGAATTTTAGGGTGGCTCCAACACTTCTGCGGAAGTTATGCAGGCCTGCAGTAGCTTGTACGATAAAACGACTAGTTACTATAGAGAAAATGAATTTTATTCTTTGTAAAGCGTCTATGAATGTTAATTCTTCTTGCAAATCTGTTTCGGAGAGCAAGAAAGCCAGAAGTGACATTTCGGCTTTCTAATAAGGCCACGTGTCCTGTCCCACAGCATCATGAATATCGGCATCCGTAGAGGTGTTTGTGCACACACAATACCATTGTAAGTACTACATATATTATGTAACAAGGTGCACGCTAGTTTCCCGATGTGAATTTATGGTTCAAATATCTGCAGTTTTGATCACAAACTTCAGATGGCAAGGATGGTGATATGCATTCGACATTATAATTACGGAGTCAACAGGCATATTATGTGAAATCACTAAAATAGGCAAGAGAGCCAGGATAACGTAGTCGGTATAGCGACTAGGATACGGACTGGACAATCCAGGGTTCGAATTCCGACAAGGGCAATCGATTATTCTTTAAAAAAGGTCCAAACTGGCTCTATGACTCACCCGTCCTCCTATTCAACGGGTACCGGGTTTCTTTCCCCGAGGTAAAACGGCCGGTGAGTTACGTTGACCACTTACCTCCCTTTAGAGTCGAGTTTAAGGATGAGTGGAGGTATACCTCTACTCCCCCTATACGTCTCCATAGCGTGGACAAAGACAATTTTACTAGGCCAAGCAAATTACTGATGTGGGAAACATCGACATGCTGGCTACGATCAACAAGACATGTGGAGCTGGAAATCCCATCCCCCTTTTGAAGACCGTAATAAAAATGGCAGCCACTGACGAAGAGCATTCCGGATCAAAACCAGGAGAGTTAAAATCTCGATTCAATATAATGCAGTTAATTCTGAATGTCTGGTGCTCTTAAAAAACATCTCTAAATTAATTTAAAATAATTTCAGGTTTAGAATCGGAGGAAAATAATGGTTTCCAATAAATTAACCAAGGTTATCGAAGAGGGGAATTTCAACACATATGCATTCCTCGCAAAATTGTAATCCATACCTGTTTTTACACACACTAGCTCTGAAAGATGTTGCTATTAAAATTCCACCACCAGGCGCCTCGTGTGAAAAACATGTCGGAACAGAAAACAGTTGAGTAGTCGGGAAATAAATTTTGATCGTAATGCGGGTCATTAAACCATGTCGCAATTAAACAAATTACATTATACATTATAGTCTGTGAAAAAAAAATTGTAAAATTCTACCTTTTTTTTTTTTGCTACTAGATTTGAAACTTGGATGTAAAAAAAAAAGCATAGGAACTGGTACGAGGCGGGATACTAGACATGCGTGAACCACCCGTGTTTACGTCATGTAGATTAGCCGTTAACTAAAAGAGCCACTCTTGCTGGCGGTATTTATAGAAAGGTCAGAAAATAGCAATATACGTTAACAATCACAAGAAACAGAAGAGCAGTCGGTTACCTTATTATTTTGTGACGCCAATATCAACTTGCATTTAAAAAACGACTGGAATAAAACTAATTAAAGGACCAAAACACAAATACACGAAAAAATAGATAATCATGGAAAAAAATAACAGCACGCTCTACTTTCAACGCAATCCATATTCCGTGCAACGGACTGGCCATACAATATTAATGATTGCTGTTTGTTTATTGCTGATTGTGCGATTTTTTGCATCAAATACTGTACAAGTACTGTTTGTATTAAAATAACAACACAAGAATAGAATGAAGAAATGTAACAATTTTATAACAGATTTTAAATATTACCACAATATAAATAAATTACTTAAAATGTATATAAATATAAAATTTAATAACACTTAAACTACAACCCCTAAAATATTTTAATAGAAAAACAAAATTACAAATAAGAAGAAATGTAAAGTAAGCAGTTAGTTCTGAATTAGATAAAGAAAGGGCCTGATAATATCATGATGTATCAAAATATGGGGTCAAAATGGCAACTAAAAACCTATCCTATTTTACGCCAGGTATGTTGTGTTGATTGAATATATCACATGTAGCGAATTATGAGACTGCAGTAATATCAACCTAGGGATATGCTTTGGCATTAAGTGACACTACTGCTGTGTTCAGAAAAGAGCAAAAAATGAAACAACAGAACTGTTACAGCATTTAAGTAGTTGAGAATGTTCCTATAAGCATTAATAATTATTAACAGTTCAGCAACGTATTTATTTTATTCACGCCACACCGAAGATTTTAACTACATTAATAGTCATTATTTTGTTACACATATTCCTATATTACACATTGTTACAAATCTCGGAAATTGATTTCTTTTTGAATTCTAATTTCGTTGCTTTCAATACGTCTAATTTAAAGTACACTTGAGAATAAACATTATATGCGCAAACATTGTGATTGGAGGTAATATCTCACAGATAATATTTTCTGCAACACAACTGCTAGCTGCATTCGTTTATAATGCGAAGAATATTTAAAATGAGTAGAATAAGTGACAGTGGATTCTTTGGAATCATAAAATACTCTGTGCCAACGACGAATGACTTTATTCTTGCTATGAGTTTGACAGAAGCTATCCCGTTGTGCAATAAGAGCTGTATAATATATTCTATACCGTCAGTATACAACAACATCAATATAGTGATATAATGTATACATATGTATTGCAAACATTATATTACTATATTGATGTTGTTTACTGACGGTATATAATATATTATACAATTTTTATTGAACAACGGGATGGCTTCTGTCAAATTCATAGCCAGTCAAGCACGTTCCATCTATCAATATAAGAAATTAAAGTTTAAGGTACTACCAGATTGAGGCCCACAACAACACACTATTTAGAATATTTTAATCTAATTGTTTACTGCTTAATTTTAATTGTTTTAATTGTAAATAGGAATTTCTTTATACATTATTTTATATTCCACTGCAAACGAAATGGGATCCCATTGAGTACTGCCTTCCTATACCTTAAACAAAATGCTCTTTATTGGCAATGATGACCGTTTACGGTCGAAACATATAGCCATAGTGTAACCTATTGCATACATTATATTACTATATTGATGTTGTTGTGTACTGACGGTACATAATACATTGTACGACTTTAGTCTTGTTCAATAAAGCGGGCGTTTAAGCCTTCCGGTAAATTTATGAAAGGATAAAAATTCCATGATGAACGTCACATTCTGGTGGCGCTTACTGACTAAAAAAAGCGTCTAGCGTCTTAAAACATTTTGTAAGCTTGCTTTAAACATTCAGCACAACAGATTGAAGAATTAATATATTAGCTATTTACAAACAGGGAACATTTTAAAGCCTAAGACATGTACCACCAGCTTTAACATTCAGAAATTCTGTGTTTTGCCCACAATGCATTTATGTGTTTAGTGTGGATCCCAGAACACACAGCGATTATTTCTCTATACAGCATTAACTTATCGTTTTTTATGACCGAAGCAGAGTGTGTTTACTGCGCGGTACGATCTGGTTCCTCAAATCAAACAGATACAGTTTCGTCCTTACAGGGTTAAAGAACTGCTGTGTCATGAAGCTGTAACCGACAACGTGTGAAAAGTGAAATATTATCTGCAATGTACCTGCTTTATCAGGTGGCACTGTTGTTGCTGTCTCAAGACCTTCGGAGTCAGTTCTGCAAAAATAAAATGAGATATTTAAATATATATTATCCACATCCAATATTCAGACGATTGTATACTGTGTCAAAATTAAAAAAAAACATAACATAACGCGGTAACATGCAGTAACTTTTTATATACCATTTCGGCTATTTGTTCTGTAAGTGAGACTGTCATGAAAACAAACAAGAAATTCCAAGCCGAACGTAAGGCCTGATTGTCTAATGCACAGCCATTTAGTTCAATATATTTGTTAGCATGATTATCTTGCTTTGTTTCTGTGAAAAAAAAACACCGAGGACTTGTGACTTAAGCACTGAGTCTAAATGTGTTACATTTGTCTGATGTAAACTCTGTTCTGTAATGCTGACCTATACCTATGCCTAATTTCATATGCTTAGCCCAGCTGTTAATAATAGTGTAGAAAATCTGATTGTACAGTGATGGGGTTACTTACAATCGCACAACACGTGTGCCACATATTCTGAATGGGTCACAAGTTCACAAGTTTCAAGGTGGGAAAGAGCGATCGAACGAACGAACAAACAAACAAACAAACAACAAACTTAACACATACATACTAATGACAACACATCACAACCTCATGTTTTTATAGTAATTTCCAGCAACTTATCAACTATACTTATGTCTTGTGTACTGATGTACATGTTCTAATGCTTACAACAGCGTTAGCTTCACTGCCATCCATGTTAATAAATTATAAGGTAAAGTGTTCCCGTTACAGGTCCGGTGTGGCCCAGAATGTGGGTAGAAGTTTAGCTCTACTCTTCCATGACCGCGGCACTAGAAGCCGGTGAGTGGTCAGCAGCACGCCCCGGCCGCACTTTACCCCCGTGAAAGACCCAGTACCCATTTTACAGGAGGCTGGGTGGGCCTCAGGGCCGGTCTGGACGGGCGGAAAATCTCGTCCGCACCGGGATTCGATCCCGAACCGCCCAGCCCGTAGTCAGTCGCTATACCGACTGGGCTACCGGGACCACGATTTTAACTTATAGAATAATAATTTTAGATGGATAATAGGATGAGAATGTGACACACAATATTTTAACAGTCAAATAATGGATGTTACTTTATACGATCGTCAACATATGTGTAATTAGTAACGCATTAGCTTACATAATACTGAAGATAATGCCGATGTAAACATTGAAAAACTTATGTCTGTATGCAACACATAAGTTTAGTTGTGTTGGGTCGCTGACAGGCTATAATAAAGAAGTACAGTAACCGAAGAGTTATGCATAAAATTGAGTTTATCACCTCACATGCTTAATTTCTTACCCTGAAAAAGTATAGAGCGAGTAAAAACGAAAGGAAGGCAAATGAAACAACAAAGCAAATATAACACACAGCTTTCCCTATCAAATTCCAGAGTCCCATTTCAAATAATAACTGAATCCACAAAAACAAAAATTTTGTCAGCGACTGTTGTTACAGTTCAGTTCACTGCAGGAAAGTGTGGTGATACCAAGACCAGATATCGGTAGTATGAAATACATATTCATTAAATAAATGGTGGGTTAACTCCCTGGAGGATTATCGTTCGAGTGTTTAGCCCATCCGTGTGGAACATCCGCATGGGAACAATATAAAGGAACGGGGTTTCAACCTAGCTAATAGGATAATACCAGGTTTGTGCACGGAATAAATTCTATTTAACAGCTGTTGCAAGGGCTTTGTTTAACTATACACCCTCGGGGAGCATGAGAATGTATTTAAACCCTCTGCCGTATCGAACAGCTCAACGGCATTCGAATGACAGCAACTGAAGGTTTAAAAAGTAATATGGTGGCTGAGAACAACAGTTTTAACATTTTAGGGCGCAGTGGTAATTAAGCGTACCATCTGCGGTAACATTAAGAAACTGAGTTTTGCCTACGCAATATGTGTATGGTTTCGTACCGATTCCAAAATAAATACCGATTATTTCCCTACATCAGTTAAAGAATGGTCTTTGTCACGAACATGGAGTGTGTTGTCTGTGAGGTACGGCCTAGAGTTTTGCATATAACTGAGACAGAAGTCAGTCTTCAAGAAGTCATATTGGTTCAGATGTCTCCGTGTAAACCGACATGTCCGAAACAACGTGTAGGAACAATAATGCCTGTCGAGGTAAGACACGAAAACACTAACAGCATTTTCACTATGTTACATCAAGCGAGCTGTACTTTCATTGTAAACAGCTCGACTGTGTCCTGAAAATCTAAAGAACCCAACTGGCGGTTCGTAAATAAGAATTAACAGAACTCGCTTCTCTGTTTTCGACTTTCATTACGGTAAATATAATAACAACCGGCAGGGGTCAGTCATTATACTGACTGGGCTACATGGTAGACAACCTAGGGTTCGAATCCCAGCATGAAAAAGAGATTTTTCTCTTCTGCAAAACGACTGGATCGGCTCTGGGGCCCACTCAGCCCCATATTCAATGGCTACCGGAGTTCTTTGAGGAGGGTAAAGCTACTGAGCTGTGTAACTGACCACTCAATGACAGCTAGTGGCGTGGTGGAGAATAAGTGGAGCTATACTTCTCCTCCCCTTACACTCCTTCATGGCGTGGACAGGGAAAGCTATCCACTTTCAACTTACTTACTTATATATATATATATATATATATGTTTTTACCGTGCATCAATGACGATAAAACACTTTATTATCCAACAGATGCACAAATATATAATTCGTAGATACAATTAGAATTATTATAAAATATTTAAAAATATTTAAAATTGCTCCAACATGTTTCGGATCACAAGGGATCCAT
>Ga0123354_10017332_pt1 | contig 11285 bp, 10 predicted proteins | sample TergutLab28metaG_2_FD_97872 | JGI IMG/M metagenome (GOLD analysis project Ga0123354, IMG submission 97872) | Labiotermes labralis P4 segment gut microbial communities from Petit-Saut dam, French Guiana - Lab288 P4 | ecosystem: Host-associated > Arthropoda: Insects > Digestive system > Gut ... | reverse complement strand
GCACCGTCTCCATTGAAAAATCGGAAATCCTGGACAAGCTGCTGAAGCAGCGGGGCATCCAGCACGAGGTGCTGAACGCCAAGCAGCATGAGCGGGAGGCCGAGATCGTGGCCCAGGCGGGCAAGCCCGGCGCCGTCACCATCGCCACCAATATGGCGGGGCGCGGCACCGACATCGTGCTGGGCGGCAACGTCGAGAAAGCGGTCGACGCCCTGGAGGCCGACCCGGCGCTGGACGACGCCGCCCGGCAGGCGCGCGCGCAGGAGTTGCGCTCGCATTGGCAGCAAGACCACGAGTTGGTCAAGTCGCTGGGCGGCCTGCGCATCATCGCCACCGAGCGGCACGAAAGCCGCCGCATCGACAACCAGTTGCGCGGCCGCTCGGGCCGTCAGGGCGATCCGGGCTCGTCGCGCTTTTACCTCAGCCTGGACGATCCGCTGATGCGCATCTTCGCCGGTGACCGCGTGCGCGCCATCATGGACCGCTTGAAGATGCCCGAGGGCGAGGCCATCGAGGCCGGCATCGTCACCCGCAGCATCGAAAGCGCGCAGCGCAAGGTCGAGGCGCGCAACTTCGACGTCCGCAAGCAACTGCTGGAGTACGACGACGTCTCCAACGACCAGCGCAAGGTGATCTACCAGCAGCGCAACGACATCCTGGACGCCGCCGACCTGTCGGCCCAGATCGCCGGGCTGCGCGAAGGGTGCTTTACCGACCTGACGCGGCTGCATGTGCCGGCCCATTCGGTCGAGGAGCAATGGGACATTCCCGGCCTGGAAAAGGCGCTGGCCGAGGAGTGGCAGATCGAGCTGCCGCTGCAACAGGAAGTGCAGGCGTCCAACTCCATCACCGACGAGGACATCGTCGAAAAAGTGGTGGCCACCGCCAACGCGGCCTACGCCGCCAAGCTGGAACTGGTGGGGCCGGAGAACTTCCGCCAGTTCGAGCGCGCGGTGCTGCTGCAAGCCATCGACATCCACTGGCGCGAGCACCTGTCGGCGCTGGACTACCTGCGCCAGGGCATCCACCTGCGCGGCTACGCCCAAAAGCAGCCCAAGCAGGAGTACAAGCGCGAGGCGTTCGAGCTGTTCGGCCAGTTGCTGGACATCGTGAAAAACGAAGTCACGCGCACGCTGATGACGGTGCGCATCCAGGCCGTCGACCAGATGGACCAGGCCGCCGAGCAAATGGAGCAGCGCGGCGAGCGCGTCACCAACGTCACCTACACCGCGCCCACCGAAACCGGCGAGGCCCAGACGCTGTCCCCCTCCGCCCTGAGCGCGGCGGTGGCCGGCGCGCTGGGCGGCGGCGCGGCGGAATTGCCGCGCGTGGGCCGCAACGACCCCTGCCCCTGCGGCAGCGGCAAGAAGTACAAGCATTGCCACGGGGCGCTGCACTGAAATTACGCTTACCCCTCTCCCGCCTCTTCGGGGCACCCTCCCCCACAAGGGGGGAGGGTAAGCCAGCGGCCTTCTCCCCTCGTGGAAAAGGGACCGGTGCAGAGGGGAGACAGCACCCTCCACCCTGAACCCAAGCCGCCACAGGAGCCGACACCATGCCCGTGAACCTTTCAGCGCCCGATCCTTCCCAACTGTTTCCCGTGGCCGGCGTGCGCATCGGCGTGGCCGAGGCCGGCGTGCGCAAGCCGGGGCGCAAGGACCTGACGGTCTTTTTGCTGGACGACGATGCCAGCATCGGCGGCGTGTTCACGCGCAACCGCTTCTGCGCCGCGCCGGTGCAGCTGTGCCGCGAGCACCTGGAGCTGCCGCAGCCGATCCGCGCCCTGCTCATCAACACCGGCAACGCCAACGCCGGCACGGGCGAGGACGGGCTGCGGCGCGCGCGCGAAACCTGCGCCGCGCTGGCCGCGCTGCTCAAGATCCAGCGGACGCAGGTGCTGCCGTTTTCCACCGGCGTCATCATGGAGCCGCTGCCGTCCGGGCGCATCGTGGCCGGGCTGCCCGCCGCCGTGGCCGACGCCGCGCCCGGCCACTGGGCGCGCGCCGCCGAGGGCATCATGACCACCGACACCGTGCCCAAGGCCGTCAGCGCCAAGACCATGGTGGGCGGCGCTGAAATCACCATCACCGGCATCAGCAAGGGCGCCGGCATGATCCGCCCCAACATGGCGACCATGCTCGGCTTCATGGCCACCGACGCCCGGGTCGATCCGGCGCTGATGCGGCAACTGGCGCTGGAACTGGCCGAAGGCTCGTTCAACCGCATCAGCATCGACGGCGACACCTCCACCAACGACTCGTTCATCGTCATCGCCACCAACCGGGCGGCCCACCCGACGATCACCTCGCTCGACTCCGCCGACGGCCAGGCGCTCAAGCGCGCCCTGCTGGACGTGGCGCAGCGGCTGGCGCAGGCCATCGTGCGCGACGGCGAGGGCGCCACCAAGTTCATCACCGTGCGCGTCGAAGGCGGCAAAACCGCCGACGAATGCCGCCGCGTGGCCTACGCCATCGCCCATTCGCCGCTGGTCAAGACCGCCTTCTTCGCCAGCGACCCCAACCTGGGCCGCATCCTGGCGGCGGTGGGCTATGCCGGCATCGACGACCTGGAGCAGACCGGCATCGACCTGCACCTGGACGACGTGCACGTGGCCACGCAAGGCGGGCGCCACCCGGCGTACCGCGAGGAAGACGGCCAGCGCGTGATGAAGCAGGCCGAAATCACGGTGCGCGTCGGCCTGGGCCGCGGCAACGCCAGCGACACCCTGTGGACCTGCGACCTGAGCCACGAGTACGTCAGCATCAACGCCGATTACAGGTCTTGAAGTGAACGAAAAATTCGACCGCCTGATCGAACGCGCCGAGCAGCTCATCGCCCGCGTCGAATCGGTGCTGCCCAAGCCGCTGGGCGCGCCCGACTGGTCGCGGGCCGTCGCCTGGCGCTACCGCAAGCGCGCCTCCGGCCACGGCGTGCTGGAGCCGGTGCGCCACGTCGGCGCCATCGCGCTGGCCGATCTCAAGGAGATCGACGCGCAAAAGGACAAGATCGAGCGCAACACGCGCCAGTTCATCGAAGGTCGGCCCGCCAACAACGTGCTGCTGACGGGCGCGCGCGGCACCGGCAAATCCTCGCTCATCAAGGCCTGCCTGAACGCCCATGCGGCGCGCGGGCTGCGCCTGATCGAGGTCGACAAGGCCGACCTGACCGACCTGCCCGACATCGTCGACGTGGTCGCCGGCCGGCCGGAAAAATTCATCGTCTACTGCGACGACTTGAGCTTCGAGGAAGGCGAGCCGGGCTACAAGGCGCTCAAGAGCATCCTCGACGGCAGCGTGGCCGCCAGCACCCCCAACGTGCTGGTGTACGCCACCAGCAACCGCCGCCACCTGTTGCCCGAGTACATGAAGGACAACCTGAGCCACACCCACGGCGACGACGGCGAGCTGCACCCCGGCGAGGTGGTGGAGGAAAAAATCTCGCTGTCCGAACGCTTCGGCCTGTGGGTCAGCTTCTACCCCTTCAGCCAGGACGAATACCTGGCCATCGTCGCCCAATGGCTGGGCGCGCTGGGCGCCACGCCGGCGCAGATCGAGGCCGCCCGGCCCGAGGCGCTGGTGTGGGCGCTGGAGCGCGGCTCGCGCTCGGGCCGCGTGGCCTACCAGTTCGCGCGCGACTTCGTGGGCCGGGCCACCGGCGAGATTTGATGAGCCCCGAAGTCCTCAAGGCCGACCCGCACCTGCGGCGCGAGGGCGAGGCCACGCGCGCGGTGGTAGACGTGGCGGTGGGCGTGCTGCTGCGCTCGGACGGCGATTTCCTGCTCACCACCCGCCCCGCCGGCAAGGTGTACGCCGGTTACTGGGAATTTCCGGGCGGCAAGCTGGAAGCCGGCGAAACCGTGGCCCAGGCGCTGGCGCGCGAGCTGCACGAGGAACTGGGCATCGAGGTCGATGCCAGCGCGGTGCAGCCCTGGCGCGAACAACTGGTGGACTACCCGCACGCGCTGGTGCGCCTGCATTTTTGCAAGCTGCGGACTTGGCGCGGCGAGTTGCAGATGCGCGAGGGCCAGCGCTTCGACTGGCAGCGCCTGCCGGTGCAACTCAGCCCCCTGCTGCCCGGCGCGCTGCCGGTGCTGCAGTGGCTGGCGGACGAGGCCGGCGGCTGACTCCAATTCGCGTTCGTTCAATAAATCACCGTTCACGCTGAGCCTTCGACAAGCTCAGGCTCAGCCCGAACGGTTCTGATCTGGAGCGCGAGTGAAATGAAAAGCTACTGCAGCCGCGTCTGCGGCGGCGCGCTGTCGGTGTCCAGGCCCTGGTCGGGCTCGGCCTCGACGCGAAAACTCTCGTTGGCCCAGGCGCCCAGGTCGTGCAGCTTGCAGCGCTGGCTGCAAAAGGGGCGGAAAGGATTTTCCGACGCGTAAAGACTCGGCCCGCCGCACGCGGGGCAGCGCACCGTGCGCGCCGGGGACGCCTTGCTGTCCGTCATGCGCACAGGGCCAACTCGAAAGGCGCGTCCTCGCGCGTGGCATGCAGGGTACCGTCGGGGTCCTGGCGCATCATCCGCACCGACGCCATCAGGCGGTTGCCGCTGATTTCGGGCACCAGGCTGAGCGCCTCGTCCACGCGCAGGCGCAGCAGTTGGAAAGTGCGGTCCTGCGGCAGCGTCTGCTGGAACTGCCCGCCGACCGCCACCACTTTCTGCGGCACGCCGCAGTCGCGCAAGATTTGCAGCAGCAGGGCGATGGCGTTGGCCATCGGCACCAGTAGGCCGGCCCACTGCTCCAGATGGGCGCGGCGCGCCCCCGACGGACGGTGCTGCCACGCATGGTAGGCCGGCAGGTCGAACGAACAGGTGCCGGCGGCAATGGCGACACGGCTGCGCAAGGCCATCAGCCATTCGTCGTCCGCCAGTTCGTGGCCGGGCTTGCCGTGCTGCTGCTTGAGCTGGCTGGCAGCGTCGTCCAGGCGGCCCAGCACGGCGTTCAGCGAGACATCCGAAATGGCCGGATTGCCACGGAAAGCGCCCATCCGGGCCTTTTGTTTTTCCAGATCCTTGAGCACGTCCGACTTCAGGTCGGCGCGGCCGCTGACGTCGACCACATCGAAGATCGTGGTCAGCGCGAAGTGATGGTCCAGCGGGGTATTGCGCGCCATCAGCTGCTCCAGGCGGCCGAACAGGTGCTCCAGCCGCAGGTAGGTACGGATGCGCTCGTTGAAGGGATATTCGTACAGGATCACGCGATGGTCTCGGCTGACGCGGCTGCCATGGGGGGGGATCATAGCCCGAAGCGGGCCGCCAAGGCGCGCACTTGCCCTTGCAGCGCCTCCAGGCTCACCCCGGCGCCGTTGACGATCACCGCATCGGCCGCCGCCAGCCGCGCGCCACGCGCGGCCTGCGCCTGCACGATGCGCTCCACCTCGTCGCGCGGCAGCTGGTTGCGCGCCTGCACGCGGGCGATCTGGGTGTCGTGGTCGCAGTCGATCACCAGCACGCGATCGACCAGGGCGCGCCAGCGCGCGCCGGCCTCGACCAGCAGCGGCACGTCGAACACGATGCACCGGCTGCCTTGCGCCATGGCCTGGCGGGCCTGCCGCTCGGTCTCCAGGGCCACCAGCGGGTGAATGATGGCTTGCAGCCGCTCGCGAGCGCCGGCGTCGCCAAACGCCAGGGCGCGCATGGCGGCCCGGTCGAGCGCGCCGTCGGCGCCGATCACGCCGGGGCCGAACGCCGCCGCGATAGCGGGCAAGGCGCTGCCGCCCACGGCGGTGGTGGCGCGCGAAATGGCGTCGGCGTCGATCACCGTCGCGCCGAAACCGGCCAGCACCGCGCTCACGGTGCTCTTGCCGCTGCCGATGCCGCCCGTCAGTCCCAGCAGGAAGGCAGGCATGAAATTACAACCCCACGGCGCGCAAGATCGCTTGCGGACCGAAGATCATCGCCGTGATGCCCGCCAGCGCCAGGAAGGGGCCGAAGGGCACCACGCCGCCCTCGCGCAGCGAGCGCCCCAGCTTCAGGGCGACGCCGACGACGGCGCCGATGACCGATGCCATCAGGATCACCGGCACCAGCGCCTGCCAGCCGAACCAGGCGCCGAGCGCCGCGAACAGCTTGAAGTCGCCATAGCCCATGCCCTCCTTGCCGGTGGCCAGCTTGAACACCCAGTACACCAGCCACAGCGACAGGTAGCCGCCGACAGCCCCCCACACCGCGTCCGGCAAGGCCGCACCGGTCCAGCCCAGCAGGCTGGCGATCAGGCCGGCCCACAGCAGCGGCAGGGTCAGATCGTCCGGCAGCAGCGTCGTGTCCCAGTCGATCAGCGCCAGCGCCACCAGCGTGGCCGCGAAAAAGCACCAGGCCGCCGCGCCCCAGCTCCAGCCCCCGTGCCAGACGCACCAGGCGAACAGCAGCCCGGTGACCAGTTCCACCGTCGGGTAGCGCAGGCCGATGGGCGCCTTGCAGGCCGCGCAGCGCCCGCGCAGGAACAGGTAGCTGAGGATGGGAATGTTCTCGAACCAGCGAATCTGGTGACCGCAGTGCGGGCAGCGCGAGCGGGGCACCGCCAGGTTGAACTTTTCGCCCAACGCGGGCGCTGGGGCATCCTGCCCGGCCATGTCGGCGTAATCGACCACCCACTGGCGCTCCATCATCTTCGGCAGGCGATGGATGACGACGTTCAGGAAACTGCCGACGAGCAACCCGAACAGGCCGCCGCAGACGGCCTGCAGCCATGCAAGCTCCGCCATCAAACGACCTGCCCCAGCTTGAAGATCGGCAGGTACATGGCAATCACGATGCCGCCGATGATGGTACCCAGAAACACGATGATGAAAGGCTCCATCAGGCTCGACAGGCCGGCCACCAACTCATCGACCTCGGCCTCGTAGAAATCCGCCGCCTTGCCCAGCATGTGATCCAGCGCGCCGGACTCCTCGCCAATGGCCGTCAACTGCAACACCATGCTCGGGAAAATGTTCGCCCCGGTCATGGCTTCCGTCAGGCTGGTGCCGGAGGAAACCTCCTGCTGGATTTTGTCGGTGGCCTGCCGGTAGACGATGTTGCCCGACGCGCCGCCGACCGAGTCCAGCGACTCCACCAGCGGCACGCCGGCGGCGAACATGGTCGACAGCGTGCGCGTCCAGCGCGCCACGGTCGACTTCTCCACCAGCTGGCCGAAGATCGGCACGCGCAGCAGCAGCCGGTCCATGAACATCTGCACCTTTTCGCTGCGCCGCCAGGCCTGCAGGAACAAATAGCCGCCCAGCACCGGCGCGCCGAGGATCAGGAACCACCATTGGCGGAAAAACTCGCTCATGGCGATCACCATCAGCGTCGGCGCCGGCAGGTCGGCGCCGAACGAGGAGAACACGTCCTTGAACGCCGGAATCACGAAGATCATGATCACCGTGACAACCACGAAAGCCACCACCACCACCGCCGCCGGATACATCAGCGCGGAGCGGATCTTGGACTTGATCGCCTCGGTCTTTTCCATGTACGTGGCCAGGCGGTCGAGCAGCCTCTCCAGGATGCCGGCGGCCTCGCCCGCCTCGACCAGGTTGCAGTACAGGTTGTTGAAGTGCAGCGGATACTTGCGAAACGCCGCCGCCATCGAGGTGCCGGTCTCGATGTCGGCGCGGATGTCGTTGACCAGCCGCGTCACGTTCGGGTTCGGGTTGCCCCGGCCCACGATGTCGAACGATTGCAGCAGCGGCACGCCGGCCTTCATCATCGTCGCCAGCTGGCGGGTGAAGATGGCGATGTCCTTGGGCCGGATCCTCTTGCCCGAGCGCAGGCGCCGCTTCTTGACCTTGGTGACCAGGATGCCTTGCCGCCGCAGGGTGGCCTGCACCTGGCTCTCGCCGCCGGCGCGCAGGTCGCCGCGCACGATCCTGCCGTTGCGATCCTTGCCCTCCCACTCGAAGACCGATTCCCTCACGCCCTTGGCGCTTGCCACCTGAGTTGCCATGGTTGGTTCTCTTTTGAACGAATCTACTGGTTGCTCACCGCGATGACTTCCTCCAGCGAGGTCACGCCGAGCCGGACCTTGTGCAGCCCGGACTGGCGCAGCGACCGCACGCCGTCGCGGCGCGCCTGCCCGGCGATTTCGAGCGCGCTGCCGTCGGCCAGGATGATGCGCTGGAGTTCCTCCGTGATGGGCATCACCTCGTAGATGCCCACCCGTCCCTTGTAGCCGTTGTTGCAGGACTTGCAGCCCACCGCTTTGTAGGGCGTCCAGCTGCCGTCCACCTCGCTCTCGCTGAACCCGGCCTCGATCAAGGCCTCGTACGGAATGTCGACCGGCGCCTTGCACTGCGGGCACAGCCGGCGCGCCAGGCGCTGCGCGATGATCAGGATCACGCTGGAAGCGATGTTGAACGGCGCGATGCCCATGTTGCGCATGCGCGTGAGCGTGCTCGGGGCGTCGTTGGTGTGCAGGGTGGACAGCACCAGGTGGCCGGTCTGCGCCGCCTTGACGGCAATGTCGGCGGTCTCCAGGTCGCGGATCTCGCCCACCATGATGATGTCCGGGTCCTGGCGCAGGAACGCCCGCAGCGCCACCGCGAAAGTCAGGCCTGCCTTCTCGTTGACGTTGACCTGGTTGACGCCCGGCATATTGATCTCCGAGGGGTCTTCCGCCGTCGCGATGTTCACCCCCGGCTTGTTCAGCAGGTTCAGGCAGGCGTACAGCGACACCGTCTTGCCCGAGCCGGTCGGCCCGGTCACCAGGATCATCCCGTAGGGCCGCTGGATCGCCGCCAGCAACCGCTGCTTTTCGACCTCCTCGTAGCCCAGCACCTCGATGCCCATCTTGGCGCTGCTGGAGTCCAGAATGCGGATCACGATCTTCTCGCCGAACAGCGTCGGCAGCGTGCTGACGCGAAAGTCGATCGCCCGGTCCAGCCCCAGCTTAAGCTTCATGCGCCCGTCCTGCGGCACGCGCTTTTCGGCAATGTCCAGCCGCGACAGCACCTTGATGCGCGAGGCCAGCTTTTCCTTGATCGCGGGCGGCGGGGTGACGATTTCGCGCAACTCGCCATCGATGCGAAAGCGCACCCGGTAGCTGTACTCGTATGGCTCGAAATGCAGGTCCGAGGCGCGCATGTTGATCGCGTCGATCAACATCTTGTGCAGGAAGCGCACCACCGGAGCGTCCTCCACGTCGGCGTCCCCGAGGTCCTGCTCCTCCGGCTCGGCCGCGCTGTCCAGCGAAGCGGCGTCGAACTCGAAGTCGTTGCCGACGATGCTGTCGATCGCCTCCACGGTCGACTTCTTCAGCGCCGTTTCCAGAAAGTGCGCCAGCTTGTCGAACTCGGCAATCACCCATTCGATGCCCACCTGGGTGCTGAACTTGATCTTCTGGACCGCCTCGCGGTCCGACGGGTCGGCGGTGGCGATCAACAGCCGGCCATTGCGCTTGCTCAGGCCCAGCAGGTTGTACTTCAGCGCCAGCTTGTGGTCGATCAAGTCCCGCGGCAGGCGGTGCGGATCCAGCGCCTCCACGTCGATCAGCGGCGCCCCGAACACCTGCGACATGGTGTAGGCCAGCTCGGCCGCCGACATCACGCCGGACCCGGTCAGCTCGGCGACGAAGCCGCGCCGGCCCGCCTGCGACTTGCGATGAACCTCCTCGGCCGCCTTGCGCGTCAGCTTGCCCGCCATCACCAGCGCATGGCCGACGCCAGGCAGGTCGCCGGCCTCGGCGTCCCTGGACGACAGGGTGTCCTTGGACAGGGAATCAGCAACAGCCATGAAATGCACGCGCGACAGCGGTGGACGAAGACATCTCGTGAATCATCGCTGATTGGTCAATTAATGTAAACCGCTGCCGGAATTGGGCGCCGCGGTCATGCACATGAGTCACCACATCGGCTGGCGCCGCCGCGGGCGAAAAGACGCTGCACAGGCTCTGAAGTCACGGAAAAAATGGTCGGGGTGAGAGGATTCGAACCTCCGGCCTCTACGTCCCGAACGTAGCGCTCTACCAGGCTAAGCTACACCCCGATGGCATCCGTGCCGGCGTTTTTTGTGCACGCGCGAAGCGCATCACGAACGCCGATCCAGCAGCTGAGCCGCTAATTCTAGCAAACTGTCGGCGTACTCGTTTTTGGGCAGCAAACGCGCCGCGTCGATGGCGCGTTGCGCCTGGGCCGCGGCGGCGGCCCGGGTGCCCTCCAGAGCGCCACAACGGCGCACGATCTCGACGATCGCCGGCAGCTCGTCGGTGCTGCCGGTCTCGATGGCGTGCCGCACCGTGGCCGCGTCGCCCGGGGCCGCCGAACGCATCGCCAGAATCAGGGGCAGCGTGGCCTTGCCCTCGCGCAAATCGTCGCCCAGGTTCTTGCCCATCTCGGCCACGCTGCCGTCGTAGTCCAGCACGTCGTCGATCACCTGGAACGCCGTGCCCAGGGACTGGCCGTACTCGGCGCAAGCCTCTTCCACCTCCGGCGCCGAGCCCGCCAGCACCGCCGCCAGGCGGCTGCTGGCCTCGAACAACTTGGCGGTCTTGGAGCGAATCACGCGCAGATACCCGGCCTCGTCGAGCGAGGCGTCGTGCATGTTCATCAACTGCAGCACCTCGCCCTCGGCGATCACGTTGGTGGCGTCGGCCAGGATCTGCATCACCCGCATGCTGCCGGTCTCCACCATCATCTGGAAGGCGCGCGAGTACAAAAAGTCGCCCACCAGCACGCTGGCCGGGTTGCCGAACACCTCATTGGCCGTGGCGCGGCCACGGCGCAGGGTCGACTCGTCCACCACGTCGTCGTGCAGCAGCGTCGCCGTGTGGATGAACTCCACCACCGCGGCCAGGTTGAAGCGGTGCGCGCTCTGGCAGCCCAGCGCGCCGCAGGTCAGCAGCAGCAGCACCGGGCGCAGCCGCTTGCCGCCGGCGGAAATGATGTAGCGCGCCACCTCGCCCACCAGCGGCACGCCGGAAGCGAGCCGGCGCACAATGGTGGCGTCCACCTCCCGCATGTCGGCGGCGGCAAGCGCGAAAGCGTGGCTGGTGGGGGCGGAAGATGAAGACAAGGGCGGTACCCGGCGTTGAACTGGAAAGGCGCTGAGCACGCCCCGGCGCAGGGCATTATAAGTTTGCCCCGGCAAGCCTTGTGTGGGATCACTTGCCAAGACCCCGTCCGTCTGCTAAGATGTGCGGTTTCCTGGAAATTCGTCCGGGGAAAGTTTTCGTCAGGAAAAGAGGTTTCACATGTACGCGGTCATAAAAACCGGCGGCAAGCAGTATCGCGTTGCCGCTGGCGAAAAGATCAAGGTAGAACAGATTGCTGCGGACGTGGGCCAGGAAATCACCATCGACCAGGTTCTGG